>Ga0208767_1002046_pt1 | contig 15550 bp, 34 predicted proteins | sample VirMetDEL_Mar_21_FD_184514 | JGI IMG/M metagenome (GOLD analysis project Ga0208767, IMG submission 184514) | Aqueous microbial communities from the Delaware River and Bay under freshwater to marine salinity gradient to study organic matter... | ecosystem: Environmental > Aquatic > Marine >... | reverse complement strand
ATCCATCTGGAATACTAATAGTATAGTTTACTGTTCTTGAAACACTACTATCACCAATATTTAAAGCAGGGAAACTTGTTGCATCTCTATCTATAATAGTACCTTTTAATATATTAGGTTCTGTAATTGTACCGTCTGATGCTACGCTAAAATTTGTTAGGTTAGCAGTTGTACAGGTAAATGCTCCCAATATTGGTGTAGGTGCAGTTGCTTCTATGTAGAATGGACTTCTTGCGTTTATTTTTGTACTCATTATGTCGTTAATTCTAAAAATTCGTCTATATCTAATCCATACTGTTCTATAATATCAGCAGGTAATTTTTTGAACTCGTTTTCAAACGGCTTAGTAAAGAACATACTTGCTCTAATTCCTTTTTCAAATATGCTTTTTTGTAACAAGTAGCCAATAGTGTTGTAGTTGCCTTTTGCAAATCTACCTTTGTCGTCACGTAGTCTAATTTGTCGTTTTTTTGCCCATTCGATTAATGGCTCTCGTGGTGGCATTTTCATTCTATAACTAAACGGTGTGTCCCTATTTTCTATGTAGTTGCTTTTGGTCCCCTTAACACCTTTGTCTTGAAAGATCCCATACTTTTCCATAAAGAAGAAAACATCTATCCTATTGGGCATAACTTTAGCTTTGTAGTATAAGCTATCGTAGAGCTTCTTATTGACGTTCTTTTTCTTTTTAGTAAGATTCTGTCGTGCTTGTTTTATTACTCGCTTACCGAACGTATTTAATGCCTTCTGTGTTTCTTTTAGTCGCATATGTTTACGTCATTTTCAATTAATACATCAAATGTAGAAACCCAACCTGCTAATAAGTTTTCAAATCTGTCTTTAAATGGTTCACAAGTAGGATTACCTTCTAATTGGTATTTAGTCGTATAAAGGTTTCCGTATCTTAGTGTTTGCAGAACTTTACTCTGTACTGCTAACATTGTGTTTAGTACATCGTGTTCATTATCGTTTCCTAAGAATACATCTGCTGTTTCGTCTTTGCTCTCGTCTACCAAGTCCATTGTGAAGATACTTACGTTGAACGACAGTACCTGTTCTTGATGTGTTACGTTATTTACTACTAAATGCGCTAAAGGAAAAATGGTCTGTTTAGACAAATCTATTTCTGATATGTCGCCTGTTGTAACTGTATTGATATTCTCGTCAGTTAGCAATTCGTCTTTTATTGTCTGCGTTACTTGGTAGAAACCTCTTACACCTTGATTGCTCATTTACGTTTCTTTATATTATTTATTTCTATTTGTGTCTTTTCCTTTTCAAAAGCTAACATCATTAAACAGCTATGTACGTTTAATTTAGTGATATCTTCAAATCTTCTAATATCGCCTTTAGCGAGTGAGTATATTGATTGATACCAACCCCATTTGGAAGCGAATTGAGATACTGCACTAAGTTGCTCTCCTCCTTCTCCGCTAAATAGTTCATCATAGTCTGCGATAATTCGATCCCTAAACGGTAAAAAAAAAGCATACTGCTTAACGCTGCATCCATTGGCATTTGCTTCATAGAATCTGTGTCATCTACTTTGTAGTCTTCAATATTGTACTTGTTGCCGTAACTGTGAACTATTGGTCTGTATAAAACTGCCATAGCTTTGTGAATGTTGTCCCAATCTCCTAAGAACATATCTAAGTCAATGTACTCCCCAAAAGACATTTCCTCTAGGTTAGGAATAAAGCCATATACTTTGCCGTCCATTTTAAACTGCTTTACTAAGTCAGGCTTTTGCTCGAACATATCTGCTAACATATTTGTTATACTGAATACATCGCTTATGTTCATATTTTTAACGTCTTGACTAGAAACATTACAAAATATTTCTACCATTTTCATAGCAAGTAAGTTCTCGTCTTCGTTTTCGCTTTGGATTTTAAAGTAGCGTTGATATTGTCCTAATGTTACTTCAGACAAGTTTTCAGGAATTGTAACTTCAATCTTCATACTTATATAACGTATTTTTAGATACAATTTAAAAAAAAAGGAGCAACATTTCTGCTACTCCTTAATCTCAATTAAAAAAAACAAACAATCAGGCTTCCATATATTCAGCCTTTTCTTTTCTAGCGCATTCCTTAGAACAATGTGTTTCGTTGTACTCTTTTGGCTCACCGCAGTAAGAACAAAAGTTCTCTGCGTACCAATTGTCTACCTGCTCTACTACCTCGTACCAATCTACTGTGTCAAGGAAAGCTAAGGCATAGCTGTAAGCTGTTGAACCTTCTTCGCAGTCGTACATCAGTGATTCTTCTATGCTATCTTTAATAATGTCAATCGAATCCCCTGTACCGCATCCTCGTATCATTTCTGAATACATTTCTTCTGCTCCTTCAATCCACTCTAAGCAGATTCTCCAAGTCGCGTAATTTTTGTAACCGTTGTAACTCATAATTTTCTTTGTTTAGTTAAATATAGGAATTAAATGTCGAATTGTGTGTGGTTTTCAAACACTAATTTGGCTTCAGCTCTAGTCTGAACACCAATACATTTGCCTGTCAATTCATTAATGACGTACCATCTGCCGTGTCCGTCAGGAGTGACTTCAAAAGTATCGCCTAATCTGTTGTCTAAAATTTTAATGTAGTTTTTCATTGTTTGTTTCTTTATTTGATACAAAGATACTAAAAATTTTTACTTACCAACAAATTTTAATAAACTTTTTTACCTAATAGCGTACCTACCAAAGTTTGGCTTACTTAAAACGCTGTATGTTCCGTAACGTAGGGCATCTATTGTGTGGTTGTTTTTATCTTCAGGGTCATTCAGTAACTTTCCGTTCCTATCTTCCTTCCACTTATAGTTTCTAAACTCCTGTATAGCATTATTAGAATCTGATGTTATATTAATCTTATAACGCTTTAGTAGGTCTATTCCTGCTTTTATAGAGTCTCTACCTTTGATGCTTGGACGTATATTCCAACCCATTCTTTTTAGTTCGTCTATTAAGCGTACCTCTGCACTATCTGCAAATATAGTTTCTCGATTGATTTGCTGCTCTCTAAGGAACTTATTTATGTCGTTTGTAGTCATCATACTTCTGTATAAGTACTCTTTAACATACAGGTCGTATTCGTGCTTCCATATGCCTATAAGAGTTGTTGGATCATTTGTGTACCCGAAGTCCATACCAAACGAAACAAAGTCTGCTTGTTGTGGTATATTCGACACTTCGTTATAAGTAAATATAGTCGCTTTGCTGAATCCTTTTTCTCCTAAGCCGTATATTCTCCAATACTGCTCGTCTGTATCTTTTAGACGTTCTATTTCTTCTATAATAGACTGTGAAAGGAACTTATTGTCTATGTAGGTTGTCTTGAAAAAATCAGAATCTTCTCTTGGTATTACTTTATCGTATATCCAATGGTACTCATCACTAGGATTGTAGTCTAATATAATTCTACCTTCTGTACGAAAAACTAGTTGTTGCCAATCTTCAAAAAATAACTCGTTAGCCTCGTTAATAAATAACAAGTCCCTTTTTCTACCTCTTACTTTCTGTGGCTGATCTAACGAAATAAACTCTACTCTGTTCCCGTATAAGTTGTATTCGTTACTTGATTTGTTGTGTAGTTCAGGATAGTACATTTTGTACTCCCTTAGTATTTGTATGAAGTCCCTCATTACAGTAGCACGTACTGAAGGGAATGTCTTTCTACATATAGTTATTGTTTTACCTCTATTCTGCGTACAGTACCCAAATATAATCCACAGCAGTATGTTATAAGTTTTACCGCTTCGTGTTCCTCCCTGCTCTACAATTATTTTCTTATCACTTGTAGATAGGTGTTCGTAAACTACATTTGTGCGTAGGTGCATTATTTAACAATCTCAACCTTGACATTATCAGGAAAAGCATTTGTTTCTATTTCTTGACGTTCTACATAACCTCTGCTCTTGCCTTTAGTTTTAAGTGCGAATATAATAGACGTTGTGTCCCCTGCATTTATCTTTTCGACTAATTTACTCTCTACAAAGTCTAAAAAACGGTCAGGTGCTTTTACGCTGCCTAACTCTTGTGCAAAATCTGCGTCAGTATCTAGCCAATTGTAGTAGGTTTGTCTTACGATACCTACTGCCTTGCAACTTTGTGTTATATTCCCAAATGTTTTCTTAAACGCTTCAATGAACGCTTCTTTTTGTAATTTTTTGTCCATTTCTGTCTAACTATTTATATTTTTTAATATTGTTTTGTAAAGATTTTCGCTTTCTTTTTCAGTATTGTTTGGCATCAGTGTAACTTTGTTTTTAGCTATAATGTTCGCTATCTTAGTTTTCTTAGCCTTCTTAAACTTCTCTGATTGATTATCTGCTCTTTTTTCGTGTCTTTTATGTAACGTTTCTTTGTTCGCTTCGACTACTATAATATCACAGGTGTATTTATCGAACAGACTTTGATTAAAAAGCCTATCTCCCTCGAATACTATTGTTGCGTCTTGTAACTTGTCTATTAGCTTAAAAAAGTGTGGCTGTACTGCCATTGATAATTTGTCTGTACCGCTGAATGTCGAATCATCGTAAATTCCTATAAAGTACAGATTGTGCTTCAGGTTGTACGTTCCCCTGACAAGACCATAAGTAAAGTTCTTCAATGGTGCATAGTTACGCATAACTTTCTTCATTAGCGTTGTTTTACCACTTGCAGGTTCGCCTCCTATTGCTATGATTCTTTTAGCCATTTCTTATCGTATGTTTCGTTTCTAAAGTCCCACAGTACTGACCAATCTACACCGCTGCTGACATTGTATTGCATTTTCTCTATTTCCTTTCGTTGTCGCTCTATGTAATAGCCTATGTATCTTTTGCCTAGTTTGTATTTTTTATAAGCACACAGGGTTGTTTCTATGTTCCATATATTTGTGTGTTCTATTCTTAGTCTTTTGATGTCATCGTGTAACTTGCTAAACTCGTATTGCAGGTACTTTATTTGTTTTGTGTTTAATCGTTTCTTAGTTCCGTGTGTGTCTAGATCGTTTCTGCCTAAGTGATATACAAGACCATTTCTACAGCTTTCTGCTTCTTTCAAGTTTAGTACAGTTGGCTCTAAGTCATAATCTGTTAGCACATTTACCATTTCAAGATAAATAAACATAGTGAATCTTCCAAAGTTTCTAATTGCTAATAAATCTTGATAACAGTTGTCGTAAGTAAGCTGTCTGCTTGGCTGTTTTAGTGACTTAAAATAATTGTGCTGTGTACTGCCATTAAGTAGCTGCTTATAAGAAACAAATGTTTCAACTAATCTGTCTTGTGTCTTTACTCTTAATCTGTCTGTTTGAAATAAAGTCTTGTGTTTGTTTTTGTCCCACCAACGCTGCAGTCTGTTCACGTCCACGTTTTCATAGTCAGGAAACTCATTGTAGATGTAATATACGTTTGTAGCTGAATAACAAGTAGCAAATAAAAAAGCTAACCAATAGCGTTGCTCTATATTAAGTTCAAACCTGTCAGAAATGTATCGTAAACAATCATTGCTAGGGTCTATGTCTTTTGCTTCTGATGAGCGAACGTGATAATCTATGTAATCCACCATATGTTTTGCTGCACACCTGCGTTTGTTTGTGTCTTTCCTACTTTAGTCATACCCATCTTGTCATAAAATGCATTGCCTACATCGTTGTCTAAATTGCACTTTAACATTAAAGGTCTAGGTATTTTGTCAAACAACTTTCTTCCTACTCCTTTTTGTTTTGTGTCATTGTCTACAGCTATCTCGTGTAGCACATACGCACTATATTTTTTTGAATAACCATAACGCATAAAACCTCCTTGTTCAGCTACATAAAAAACGTGCTTTGCTGTACCATCTATGTATTTATCCCAAGACCAATACAAATTAAAGCTGCCAATGTGCTTTGAACTTTGCTTGTATAGTTTTTTTATAAATTCTTTATCAGATTCTACTGCTTTTCTAATATTCATATAACACGTTTGGCTCTAATTCTTCAGGCTCTAAACTTTTGTCTGCTCTTTTAAATATATCTCTTGTAGAAGCAAAATAAACAGCATTGTCGTGTTCTAACCGCCACAAAGGTCTATTAGTGTTTCTTATAACGTAAAGTTTATTAGAGTCCGTTAAAATAAGTCCTGCGAAACTTCCTCTAGTTTTTGAAATAAACTCTTGTATCTTCTGTTTGTCTTTACCGCACTTCTTTATGACTATCTCACCATCATTATCAGTATACATTTGTATATCATACCTTTGTTCTATTTCTTTCTTAGTTCCCATATCAAGAACTCCGTTGAAAACTAAGGATATGTCGTCTATGTGTATTGGCTGATTATTTTCGTGGTCTTTATAGTCGCCACTTGTAGAGTAACGATTGTGGTATATTATTTTGTTAGCTACAGGGAAACTAATATCTGTAATTTCGTGCTGCTTGACTGTCTGCAACTTCTCGTCTTTGTAGGTGTAGCCAAAACTATGCAGTCCCCTTATTTTACTTTGCTCGATTATTTTATTAAGCAAGTTAATATGGCTTTCATTTGGCTGTTCGCAATAAAACCCTACTACACCGCACATCAATCATTCAATTTAGTTCCTGCTTGACGTCTTTTAGCAATCTCTACTTCTTCATCTGCTGTACCACAATGTATCATATTCTTTCTATAATACATTACTAAGCTTATACGAATAGCATCTTCGTCTATCTTTTGTATTGGTGTATTACCGTGCCATTGGTGTACATCTACTAAAAGCAAGTCACAGTTCTGCAAATCAAATGCTACCCCCCACTTTGGAACTACAAAGTAACCACCTACATACCTGCCCTGTCGCAACGCAACTAAGTTTCCAAAACCTTTTTCAAAGTCCCCCTTGTCTGTGTGTACTGCTGTTTGCCAATTCTTGTTTACCGTTACAGTTGTAAAAGCTGTATCTCGTATCACAAAGTCGTCAGACGTTTCATCTGCTACTGCTCGTTGCAAAGCATATTCTTCAGGCATTAGTTCTGCGTAAGCTCTATCTACAAACTTGATAATGGGATATGCCTTCTTGAACTTGCTAAACTCTTTTTCATTGAACGCTGTTTGTCTGCAATAAGGGAATCTAGCATTCCTGTCGAAGTAGCCTATAATACCACTATTGACGTCTGTCAATGCTCGTGCTGTATTAGAAATTGTTCCATCTTGCTTTATAGACTTCTTTTGAAACTTACCATTCTCTTTTTCTCCTGCGCCTATGCCACGATTGTTTGTTGGCTTTGCTGCTCCTTTAAGATTGTCGAATGCTGATTGTGCAATATTAGAAGGTATAACTTTCTTTCTAAACTTTGCTATTGTTTTTCCTGTTTCTTCACAATAAACGTCAGCGTCATACGTTATAAGTGTATTGTAGTCTTTCTCTGACAATAACGCACCTTTTAACTTGTTTACCTCTTCGTCTGTTAAGGTTGGCTTTAGTTTAATCGTCTTTGTGCTGCTCATACATTTTTTTCATTGATTCGTAAACTGTATCTGTAACATTATCCGTGCCTAACTTTTCTCTTAGTACTAATTCCCATTTTTTAAAATTAGGCTCTGTTTTAGTGCTTAAAAATAACTGCACCATCTTGACGTGCGACTTTTCAATGTCATCTTCTGGAAAATCATAATCGCCTGTGTCTTCTATTTCGCTATCAAACTCTGTTTTATCTTCCCACTTTGGTATATCAAGTCCCCATTCTTTTAAACTACTTGTTTCCCAATTATTAGCAAGTACGTCCCAATCCCATTCCCCGAATGAGGAATTATCCTTGATAACAAATTCACGCTTCTGTTCTTCAGTTAATCCTTCTGCTTTGACTATGTACACTTGTTTGTGTCCTAAGTGCTTTATCGCTTCAAACCTCATATTGCCACCAAGAATAACATTATCCTCATCGACTACTATTGGACGTAGCTTTAACATCTGTGGGAAAGTGTCTATGCTCTTGACTAATTTCTTAAACTTATCATCTCGTATTACACGAGGATTGTCAGGATTAGAAATAACTGTTTCAATATTAACTTTTTGTAACTCCATATTTATATAACGTAATTTTTAACTGTTTTTAACATCATCACTTTTTTCAAGAACTGCAAGTAAGTACTCTACTTGATAGTCTTCTAATTGGTCTACATACTTACTTATTAGTTTTTTCTTCATATGTCCTGCGTTCTTAAGACCTGTAAGATTTTCATATAACTTACGCAATTCAGGATTGTACTTAGAATACATTTCATATTGTCTAGCAGCAAACAAAGCTGTACTGTGATCGTATTTTTTTCCATTTGCTCTAAAGAAGTCCCTAATTTGGTAAAGTGTGTACTTCTCTACTTCTTTTAATATATGTATTAATACTGAACGGTGTTCTACAACTTCCCTTTTTCTTGTTTCTTGTAATACATCTATGCGTGTTAGCTTCTTAATTGCTCTTGCATACATTTGTGCTTCTTTCATAATACTTCTTCAAATATATAATCGTTAATATCCTGTCCGTATACAAAAAATGCTTTATACGTTTCTATTGCTTCTTTTATTCTTTGCTTACCTGTTTCATAAAATTCTTTTGAAATAGGAAAGATACCTATATCTAAGCTACCTTTGTCTATTACAGCAAATTTATAATCTTTGTAGCTAACTCCAAATAAATTGCAGTAAATGTACGCTTGTACACAGTAGTTGAACTTGTCTGCTGAATAACGAAACTTGCGTATTGACGTTGTTGTTTTCAGGTCCACAATAGCACCATTGTTCTTCAAAATATCTGCCTTCCCTCTAAATGGTAAACCCATTATCTCACCAACTGCAGGTACTTCAAAGGTGGCACTATTGATTGTCTGTAGTGCTTTCTCATTCTTGAAAAACGCATCTGCTAATCTTTCAGCTTTGCTTTTATGTTTTTCTAAGTAAACCTTTCCGTGTTCCTCACAAGCATCGTAGTAGCCTTTAGAATAAGACTTATCGCCTATGAACTTAACTTTCTCATACTTGCGTGGCTCTAGGACCTGAAGGTGGAATAGTCCTCCTACATCATACGCTTCACTAGGTTTGTTTTCTCCATAGTTTGTTGTGTAGTAATAAGTCTTAGGAGAAGTTAGTAACTGCCCTATTGCTGTGCTGCTTAACATAAGTTTAGAACACTCGCCATAGTAGAAAGAATCATCTTCCATCTTTTTTAGTAGTTCTGCTTTGTCATAGTAATTACCATCTAGCAGTTTAATCTTTTCTGTTTTCTTTGTTGTCATTGTTTTTGTTCTATGTATTTTATATAATGTTCTTTAACGTGCTTGTACATTGTTGGTGTAAATGTGTCAAGCCAATCTTCAGGTGTAAAGATGAGTGTTACATCTTCACCGTTGCTCATTCGTCTAGCCACTACAGTAATTTCTTGAAAGTGATCTATGTGATTTGGCTGTACTGTATGACAAAAGTCAATAGTAATTATCTCGTTAGGCTTCTTCTTACTCATAGCTTCAATGTTTGTTTTGCTTTACTCCACCATACGTTAAACTTGTATTGTGAGTTCATTTCTTCTTGTGTGTAGGCTTCTATGCGCTCTACTCCGTTGATCATTCTTTTAATAATTGTCAGTCCTGTTTGTGTTTTCATTTGTTAATTTATTTAATTTTTCTTGTAAATCTCTCTTGTCTAGTACTAAACTGTTTGCTTTATCTCTGTACTCCTTTAGCGACTTATGATACATTCTTCTGTCCATTTGCAGTCTGTTAAGTATAAAAGCTATTTCTGTAAAGGCTCTTGCTATCTCCTTTAGCTGCTCACTTTCAGGTTTCTGTTCTCGCCAAGTCTGAATGTACTTGCTCACTATTAGTACTTCTGTGTCAAGTTTCAAGTCTAACATATTGTCAAACTTCTTGTACATTTCTAAGTAGCCGTCGTCAAACATTATTGTATTGGTCGTTTAGTTTAACAACGTTGTTACAACACGCTCTATGTGTTTTGTAAACCTTGACTACTTGACCATCATTTAAAGTGTCAATTACCGCAAAGGCATCACCACCCCAAACCCAATCTTCGTATCTTTCAATGTAATCTTCCATAATCTTCTTTGTTTTTAATTATAGTACGAATTACTAAAAATTTTTTATAACTCGCAACTATTTACAAAAAAAAATTATTCTTCGTTGTAATTTATTATAGCTGCATCTGTTTCTTTAAGCATATAACAAGGCTTTAAGACTTTCTTTTTCGTCCACAATGTAGTATCAGGACACCACATATCTGTAGGATTATCCAAAGTGATTTCATTTAACCAAAACATATAGTTTCCCTTAGTATCGTTTACAAAGTACAGCTTGACTATATCTTCGTCCATTTCCATCAGCTTGTCGTATTTGTACTTTTCTAACAGTTTAGTTTTGTAATACTTCTTTCTAAACTTCATTTCAATCACACACTTATTTCCTTTAGGTGTGTAACCACTTGCATCGTAGTGTTCGTATTTTGCACTACTCCATTCTAGTTTCCACTCATCAAAATTCAATAAATGAACTACTGCTTGTTCAAGTTTATGAATTTCCTTCAACTCCATTATCGTGTATGCCGTTTAATTGTGAGATCCAAGTATTGATTGTTTTTGCACTACAAGTACAAGGTTCGTAATAGGTATGCTTAAAATATTTTGCGTGTAATGTGCAAAGTAGTTTATATTCTTTAGGCTGTATTTTGTTAGATACGTTTGATCTAAACACAGCCCAAGCATCAAAATCCTCTTTATTCATCTTTGAAGTAAATGCCATTTCTGTCAATATTTAATTGGTTTAACTTTTCTTTTCTTTTATCACAGCCACAACTTTCGTAACCTAATAAGTCTATAACTATTTTTTCAACAAGCCACTTTATTCCTGTCTTTTTAAATAGCCATTCTAATTTGTCCCCTAGTTTCATAATTTCTTTTTTAAATGTTTAACTACTTTTTTATAAGTACCGTATAACGAATAGTACCCTATTTTTGTTTTTTTACTCAATTCGCTTATGCGTACACCACTTTCAATAAGTTCATAAACCTTTTTGTCATACCAATAAAGTTCGTCTAGTGCTTGTTTTACCTTGTCGTAATTAGCATCGTAATCTATATGTGTAAGACCTGAAGTGCGATCTACTAGATTTTCTATATCTACAAACGTAGTATTCTTTTCCTTACGTTTCAAGTCAAGAAACATTGTGGATAGTGTTCTAAATATGTAGTAGTAATTTATGTCGTTTTCTCCGTGTGATATATCAAGACCTGTTTCAAGACTTTTTTGGATCTTTATATACATTTCCATTACTATATCTTCTGCAGTATCTCGATTACAACCGAATGACTGCACAATATCTACCCAAGTAGAATGTTTTTTATATAGCTTTTCTAGTTCTTCCACCAACGTACTTTAAGTGCAAAAAGTGCAAATAAAAACGTCAAGTCATTGTAATAATCCTCCTCGTCTACTTCTTCGTCATCTAAAGTAGGGTTGTAGTAATTTACACCTACTGCTATCCCAAACAGTGGGCATAAAATAAACTCAATACTCCAATCATTTAATTCAATTCTTATCAAAATGGTAAGTCGGTTTGCACTCGTTTAGGTAAATCTAATAAATTTTTTTGATTTATTTCAAATCCTACGTTGTTTTTAACACTTCTAAGACGTATTGGGGTGTCAAATGATGTAGGCATACCACCTGTGTCAATATCTTTAATCTTACGGACGTGAATCATCGAATACATCCATTCTGTTGGGTGTTGTATATATCTGTGAAATACTAAGAAGTCATCACAACGGTTCACGAACTTGCCACCACCTTCTACATCTGCTGCCATTGGTGGTATTGGGTGTCCTGCGTAGTCGTGTCTATCATTGTGTTTAGTTTTAAGTGCAGCACTACTTGCGTGTGTAGCTAACCATATTGAAACTCCTTTAGTCTTGCAAAAGACTCTAAATTCACTAGTAACAAGATAATCGTACTCGTGTCCATTAATACTTTTAGGTGTTTCTTTATCTCTTACTAAACTGTTATAAGGATCAATCATAAAGCCGTGATAGTCCCAAGCGTCTTTATAAGCAGAAGCTAAATTAAGTAACTCTTTGTAGCTGTATAACTTTGAAGTGTCAATAAACTTAAAATGTTCGTCTACCCACCTAAGCCTTTTTTCAAAGTAGTCTTCTTCTATTTTTTGTAAAATATTTCCTTCTAAAAATTCAATTAGTTTTCGTATAAGCGTATAAGGTTCATTTTCGCTGCTATATATCAACCATCGTATCTTGTGTTTTACAGAATACAGTAACATTAAATAAAGCATTGTCGTTGTCTTCCCAACGTTTGCGTGTCCAAGTATAACGTTAAAATTACTAGGCTTGAAACGAAAGTGATTGTCAATTTCAGGTATGTCTAATTTATATCCTGCTTTTATGTGTCCTTTTCTTACTTGTGTTAGTTTGTCTTTGTGTTCGCTAATTTTTATAATCATCTTTGTTTAATTAAAAAGGGTAACCGAAGTTACCCCTTATTTTTAAAATGGCAAATCCTCTCTGTCGGGACTGTGGTCTTTACTTTGTACTTGCTTCTTGACTGCATTAGGATTGTAGTCATTTAGCTGTGCGTAAAGTTTTGTGCCATCTCTACTTTCGCAGATGTCAATATTAATAAATCCACGATCTGTAATTTTTGGTTTCAATCTAATTAGTTCCTTAGAAAACTTTTCTACATCAATTCCTATTGATACTTTTTTCCATTCTACTTTTCCTGTCTTACAGTAAAGCCCTTCTATTAATTTATTTTCCATTTTAAGACTTTATCCAATTATAGTATAGCTGTGCTGAATTTATAACGTCAGAATCTTCTGACTGTCCTCTTTGTGCGTGAAACTCTGCTGCTGCTTTAAGACAAGCTAACTTAGAGATCGTAACGTCTTTACTATTGCTATTCATATTATTACTAAAATTGTTTTCTAATTGTTTAAACTTAGCAGTTTTGTACTGCTCATTTGTTACTTCATAAGCTACTTCTTCGCCTATCTTCTTTTTAAACTCTCCTTTAGATAGGAAAGTCCATTCTTGTCCGTCAGCGAAAAACACCTTGTGTCTGTTGAACTGACCGTGTTGCAAGTTTGCTGTACCTGCAAATTCGTAAGCCTTAATTTTACCTGTCTTCATTTCTAAATAATTCTAATTGTGATTCGTAAACTTCGATTCTTGCTTCAAGTTCTTGGATTTTGTGCCTAAGATACTTGACTTCTGTTTCCCTTAGTCGGATTAAATCTTCTGTGTGTGTCATACTATATAGTTTTTAATTTACGGAAAGATACCAATAATTTTTTATAAAACAAAAAAGGGGTAGAAATGAATCTACCCCCTGAACAAAGAAAACTATATACGAACACAATGAATGTTCTATCAAATGTATTTCTTTTCTAGTTCTTTTACAAGTTCTGTGTACTTATTTATTAAAACTTCTAGTTCTAAACTGCTATATTTTACTATTTGATTACTTTTTCGGTGCATTTCTTCACTTAGATCACTTCCTAAGAACAAAGAGTATTTGTACTGCTCACCGTTTTTGTAGACATTGCAGCCGACGCACTGGGGAAAAACGTTCTGCTCGTCCCATCTAGTAGAGTAGTGTTTACGACTCATAAAATGTCCTGCTTGTATATTCTTCCAATAAAACTTTTTCTTACAAGTAACACACTCGCAAAAGCCTCTATGGTCTGCATTAGACATTCTAACGTACCTACTGAATACAGTATCTAGCTTTTGTACTAATTTTTTTCGTGTGGGTTTTTTAGCAGTTCGTGGCATAGTTTTAAACTTTATTTGCAAAGTATAAAAATTTTTTTATATTCTACTATAATAGTATCTATACTACTTAGTAGCTAACTACTAATATAACTATTTAATAGCTACTTATGTTTGTTGTTACCCATTATCTTTTCAGCACCACGACTTCCAAAGTAACCTATAAACACAATAGTAAGTAATTCTTTGACAACGTCAAGTTCATCTAATTGCATAACCCAACCTGCTACAAATGCTACTGTTAGAAATACTAGAGTAAGTGGTCTAACGTTTTGTGCTAACCAAGACTGCGAGTTACTGTCTGCTACCCAACGTTTTGTAATGCCGTCAAACTCGTGTATCTCTTGATCTAGTTTGCGTAGGGCGATTTGTTTATCAGCATCTGACATTTCACTACCACCAATAATGGTCCTAACGACATTACCAATAGGGGTATCATTAGCAAGGCTGCCAACGACTGAAGGGATCTTAGAAAGTAGAAACTGACCAACTTTTGTATCTTTAAACTTTTTTTTGCTCACGATGTTTTAACCAAAGTTCTTGTGCTTCTTTAATCGTTATTAAGTTTTCTTGTAACAATTGTTTTATTGATAAATATAATTCTTTGCTTCTATATTCCGAATGAATGTCCTGTTTCGTCATCGCTGTAGCGTTTGTCATCACTACAATTAGGACAAGAGTTACTAAGTTTCTCATAGTGTTTGTTTGTTTGTGCTATCAATATAGCGTTAGTAAGTTTGTCGATACTTTTGCGTATCTCCTTTAGTTCGTTTCTAAGTCCGTTAGACTTAATTTTTAGTTCGTTACTCATTTCTTTTTTGCAGGTTTGTTTCTACCTTGTTTTTGTGCTCTAGTACAATGACTGTATTTACCTCGTCTATTTAAACTCTTGCCCATAATCAATAGTACCTGCCGCTGTTCTAGTATGTCCAAATAACATTTTTGTCCTTATCAGGATCGTTGTCTGTGTGAATGAATGTGTCTGCAATACCGAAACGATTAAATCCTGCTTGTCGCAAACTGTCAATGATAATCCATCTACTTCTTGAATCGGTACAATGCAGGTCCACAGCATATCCGTAACAATGTGATGAATTTTTGCTACCTCCAATATGTTGGTTTCTTTCTTTTGTTCTGTATCCGCTGTTGATTTTAAACGGTATTCCTGCAATAGTTCTTGCGTTGTCGAGCATCTGTAATGTTCGTGGCTGCATATTAACACCGCTACCTTCAAGATCAGGAGAATCAAATTCACTAAGTTTAAAATGTTTTAGTTCCATTATTTCAAAATACTTCTAAATGCTTCACTACCTGCTTTTATGATTTCTTGCTGTAATGTAATCATTTGCGCTTCGTAAGCATCTTTTTGTTCTACTAATGTTTCTATTTGCTTTTGTTGTGATTCTACTTTTGCTGTAAGGTCTGCTACCTCATCAGGATTACGACCAATAATAGCATATATAACCACAGATAAACTACCTACAATCATACCTACAATGGAAACTATAATATCTTTATTTTCTGAAGGTATTGTATTGTTCGCTAAGTAAAGCAACAAGAATATAACTAAAACAAAAATTCCTGCTGCACCTGAGTAGTGTACTATGTCCTTTTTCTTCATTTTAACTGTTTGTAGATTTTTGTTATGGTGTAGATTATGGTTAGTATTAACACAACTGTTTGTAGCTGCGTGTTTATATTAGGCATAGCACTAAATACTATTGCTCCTATATTTAATCCGTATATTCTCAAGTCTTGTATCATTATGATATTCCGTA
>Ga0208767_1002045_pt1 | contig 15554 bp, 21 predicted proteins | sample VirMetDEL_Mar_21_FD_184514 | JGI IMG/M metagenome (GOLD analysis project Ga0208767, IMG submission 184514) | Aqueous microbial communities from the Delaware River and Bay under freshwater to marine salinity gradient to study organic matter... | ecosystem: Environmental > Aquatic > Marine >... | reverse complement strand
AGTTGGCGGCTCAGAAAATACATGGGGAACCACGGTCAACACGGCGCTTGATGACGTTGTTGACGTTCTCAACGGTAACACCGCCAGCACCCCAGACTTGACAGAGGGAAGCTGGAAAGTCGGCGGCGCGGCGGTTACTGCATCAGCGGCAGATCTTAATCATACAGACGGTGTTACGAGCAATATCCAAACGCAATTAAGTGCGATTACATCTACAACCATCAGCGCAGGAAGCGGTCTAAATGGGGGTGGCTCCTTAGCTTCCAACCGCACCATCAGTCACTCGGACACCTCGTCCCAAAGCAGCGTGGACAATAACGGCAATACGGTAATCCAAGACATATCAGTGGACGGATTTGGCCATGTCACCAGCATTGGCTCTAAAACTTTAAGTATTCCAGCGGCTCAAAGCACAAGCCTTGGCGCTGTTGGAACATACACTGCGGCTGGTAAATCTTACGCAAGCGGCGGGTCAGGGACGGTCAGCGCTGGAACCACCGTTTCTGGAAGTACCTTAAAGTGGGGTGGGGTGAGTGCGGGTATATCGCAGTTCAGAGATTCTTTCCTCAGTGACCGCTGTTCTAGCGCTGGGCTAACGGGAACTTGGAGGCAGATGACGCCATACACGAGAACTAGCGTCGATGGCTACACAACCTTTGCTTTGTGGCTTAGAATTTCGTAAAACATAGGATTACTAAAATGAGCATACTTGTTCAAAAGGTTCGCAACGCCATTAATTGGCCAAATAAGCCAGAGTGAAAATATGACACTCGTACCTTTAGACATCCCCGCCGGTTTCTACAGAAACGGCACTGACCTTGAGCAATCTGGCCGGTGGCGCGATGGCAGCTTGGTGCGCTGGCGCGATAACAGCCTCAGACCTATTGGTGGCTGGCAAGAACGCAAAGCGTCATTCTGCACTAATGTTGTTCGGGGTATGCACACATGGGAGGCGAATAACGGCACGGCATATGCGGCTGGGGGATCATATAACGAGCTTAAAGCCATGACAGGCGGCGGCACTACTTATGACATTGCTCCAACAGATTTGGCGACAGGCCGTGAGGACGCAGAAGTTGAAACGGGCTATGGTTACGGCTTCTATGGCGATGGCTTCTATGGGACGCCGATCCAGCAAAATGCAAACGCTGTGCCAGAGGAAGCCACCCAATGGAATTTAGATAATTGGGGCGAGTATTTGGTTGCTTGCAATAAGGATGACGGGCGCTTGTTGGAGTGGCAGTTAAACCCAGCAGTAAAGGCAGCGGCGATTGCAAATGCCCCTACGAACAACCTTGGTTTAGTTGTAACGGAAGAACGGTTTATTTTTGCCTTGGGTAGTGGCAACAACCCGCGAAAGATTTCGTGGTGTGATCGTGAAAACAACACAGTATGGACGCCAGCAGCTACAAACGAGGCTGGTGATATTGAGCTTGCCGATAGCGGGCAGATTATGCAGGGCGTTAGAACACGCGGCCAGACGCTTATTCTAACGGATACATCAGCCCACACAGCAAGATACCTTGGCCCGCCTTATGTGTATGGCTTTGAGCGCGTTGGCACATCATGCGGGGCAATATCCCGCAAAGCTGCGTCTGACGTTGATATGGGCGTGTTCTGGATGGGCCAGCGCGGTTTCTTTAGGTTTGACGGTAACAGCGTTCAGGAAATACCCTGCGATGTATTCGACTATGTGTTTGGTGACTTTAATCCAGCGCAACAGTCAAAAGTCTGGTCATTTGCGAATGGTCAATATGGTGAGGTTTGGTGGTTTTATTGCTCTGAAAATTCTACTGAAATAGACCGCTACGTTGCCTATGATTACAAAGAGGGCCATTGGCTGATTGGCAACCTGTCTCGCACGGCTGGTGTTCAGCGCGGCGTCTTCCGCTATCCATTTATGGCGGGCCATAATTCAGACAGCGACATTTATGAGCATGAAGTGGGTCTTAACGTAGATAGCTCATCAATCTTTGCCGAAAGCGGGCCAATATCTATTGGCGCGGGAGATCAAGTTGCGCGTGTTACTGAGCTTATCCCCGATGAAAAAACGCAGGGCGATGTCAACGTCACGTTTAAGACACGGCTTTATCCAAATGGCGCTGAAACAAGTCATGGGCCATTCACAACTGCAAACCCAACGTCAGTAAGATTTACTGGTCGGCAAGTTCGTATGCGGGTTGATGGAGCGATCTTGTCTGACTTTAGGGTTGGCAACATGCGAATTGATATGAAAGCTGGGGGCCGTAGGTAATGCCGGTTCCAGTATTACCCCCTATTGGCCCCGACTTGCGCCAGTGGGGGCGTCAACTAACAATATACTTGCAGCAAAACTTAGCAAAGCTTGGATTTAAAACAGCAGCGGATAACCCGTCCGAAAATGGCGTAATTTTATGGGATAATGTAAACGCATATCCAGTTGTAAGCAGAAATGATATTTTTGTTGAAATTGTTGTGAAGGTTGGTGTTCCCCCAACTAGCGTGGGTTCGGTGGGCGATAAAGCTGGGCTGATAAGCTGGGATACCAATTATATTTACGTCTGCAACGGCATTTATGACGGGTCAACAGACATATGGACTAGGACAGCTCATTTAGGGGGTTCTTGGTAAAATGAAAGACATTTATGTAAATCAATTAGAGCGCTGCAAGCCTTGGATAGAAGACGCCCTAGAGTATTGTGGCGGCACACATGAATGGGAAGATATAGCCAGCGGCATTGCAGATGGCCGTATGCAACTATGGCCCGCGCCCAAGGGGTGTATTGTTACTGAAATTGTGGTATATCCTAAGAAGCGAGTTTTAAATATATTCTTAGCTGGTGGCGAATTGGATCAGATTTTAGACATGGACAATGATGTTAAGGCATGGGCAAAAGAACAAGATTGCGAAGCTGCAATCATGGCGGGTCGTTTAGGGTGGAAAAAACCTTTGGCTCCGTTAAATTGGAAAATGCTACACGCAAACTTTATTAAGGAGTTTTAAAAATGTCTGGTGGCGGTGGATCATCTACAACAAGAACAACAGTGCCTACGTTTGCTGAAACTGGTTATCAGCAAGGTATAGGAATGGGCCGCGACTTGTCGGCAATGCCTTATACGCCTTTTTATGGGCCTGATGTTGCGGCCATGTCGCCATTAGAACAAGCTTCTTTTCAAGGTACTGATGTTATGGCAAGCGCATTCGGTATGCCCACATCTGGCGGGCAGCAGTATCTTCCTGCGCCTACTAAATTTGAGGGTGGAGCTATGGGTTATTCTTCAGCGCCAATCTTTGAACAAGCGGTCGGTGAATTGAGAACAAGACGCCCAGCGCAAGCCGATTATTATAATAGTTTTTTCATTGATCCTGTGACGGGTGAAATGGGAAGTCGGGCAATAGAAAATCAACCTGTTGCATTAGAGATGCAGAGCAGCGGTAGAAGAGGAAAGTAATATGGCGGGCGGTGCAAATCCACAAATGGCTCAACCGGCTATGAACCCTTACACGGCTGCGGCTGGGGCGCAGGGTGCGGCAATGGGCAGAGTTGGTCAGGGTCTTACCCAAACTGCGGCTGGCGGCATGGGCGCTTATCAAAACCCCTACGAAACTCAAGTCGTTCAGCAATCATTGCGCGATGTAGGAACACAAGCGCAAATGGGCTTAAACCAATTAGATGCGCAAGCGCAGCAAGCTAGAGCTTTTGGTGGTTCGCGGCACGGTATAGCAACAGGAGAGGCGCTGAAGGGCTACAATCAGCAAATGGCTGACACAGCAACAAGAATGCGCCAACAGGGCTTCCAAACGGCTCTAGGAGCTTCTCAGGCAGATTTAAATCGTCAGCTAGGCGCAGCGGGTCAATTGGCTGGAATGGGGCAGCAATCTTTTGGCTACGGTCAGGCAATACAGCAGCAGCAAATGCAGCAGGGCCAGCAGCAGCGTCAAATGATGCAGGATCTTATAAACGCTGGAAAGCAACAATATGCGGGTTATACCGGCGCTCCACAGCAGGGATTGGCTACGTTCTTAGGCTCTATGTCTGGTGTGCCTAACTTGCAGGGTCAGGAGCAAGGTTATAACTCAGGATTTCTTGACTATCTTATGGCGGCTGGTCAATTCGCTTAGAGGATTTTTAAATGAGTATGAACCCAAACCAAGCACCTAGAAGCGGCCTATTAGGTTTACTTGATCGTGTAAGGCGTCCAGATGAGGAAACCGGCCTAAACTTTGTAAACCGCTTGGGAATGGCTGCATCTGTTTTAAACCCTATGAACCCGCAATCTGCTAATTACCGGCAGCAAATGATGCAGTCTGGTCAGGCTAGAATGAAAGGTCAGGCTCGCAACCGCACCATAGCGGAGCTACAGAAACGGGCTGATGCGGGTGATACGATAGCCGCTAGATATCTAGCCGCAGTTCAAGCTGGGGCGGTAGAAGGTTCAGCGGCTTTTGGTGGGTATTTGTCTGATTTACAAGCCAGAGATTTAAACAACGCAAGGTTGGGCCAAAATAGATACGTTGTTGTCGGAAATACATTAGTTGACCGTAATACGGGTGAACCTATATTCACGGCCCCCTCTTCTCAGCAGTCTTCTGGATCAATAACAATGCCTGATGGCACGGTAATATCGTTAGGAAAGCAAACAGAAAACCAATCTGGAGCGATGGTCTATGGTTCGCGTATGGATTTTGCTAATAAAATACTCGCTAATACAGAGGAAGTGGGTACAGAGCTTGGGCAGCAACTATATAATAAAATACCAATTTTTGGAAATGCACTTACAAGCACTGCCTTCAAATCATATGACAATGCGCGGCGTAACTTTGTGAATGCTGTATTGCGCCGTGAAAGTGGTGCAGCAATCGCTGAGAGTGAGTTTGAAAGTGCAAATCAACAATATTTTCCACAACCATTTGATCCCCCTGAGTTAGTAGCGCAAAAACGTGCTACTCGCGAGCTTGCCACTGCAATGATGATGTCTGCAAGTGGGCCAAATGCTACTGAATATGCAAAAGCTGAAGCTGAAAAATTTGCTAAGGCACTAAACCCTCTTTACGGCACATCGGCATACGAGGAACAAAGAAAAAAATTAGATAACAAAAAAAACAATGACACAACAACCCCTGCTGGAAATCAGCGGGTAACCTTTTAGGAAGTAAAATGGCTGAAAAAGATACTTTCTACGGCAAAAAGAAAAAACTTCCTTTTTATTTCCGCTTACAAGGAAGTGACAAAATTGTTAGAGTTACGGCTACTTCGCAAGCGGAAGCAGATAGTCTTGCTGACAAAATTGACTCTAAAACAACCGCCGTAGTTGCTTCTGATGCTCAAGGAAATCCATTGGCTAGAGGTACTGATGCAGTTTTGCAAAGCCCAAATGGTAAACAATATCTTGTTGGTCAAGGGTACTCCACAACAGATCCAGAGCGCATAAAATCTTTTGCGGAAGGAATTTCTACGGGGGAAATGATTACAGACGCTCAGCAAAAAGCTTTACTACAAGAAAACCCTAACTTGGCAAGGGCTGTAGTAGGTCAGCAAGCTATGAGTTTCGGTGCTGGTTCATTTGCTGACGAAGTTGTGCAGAAGCTTTTTGGCGGTAATTATAAAAAATATAGCGATGCCTTACGCAAGGCGCAGTATACGCAAAAACCAATTGAAACATTTTTAATACAAGCGGGTGTAGGCGGTTATGACGCATCTCGCGCATTAAAAGCATTTCCAGAGTTAGCAAAAATATTTGGCCGTGATCCTAGTGTCGGTCGCGCATTTAATGTCGCTCGCGCAGCAGTAGCGGGTTCCGTTGGCGCTGGTGTTCCTGCGGGCATTCAAGCAGCGGGAGAAGCCGAAAGTGGTAAGCGATTAGACGAGGCATTATTTGCTGGTAGTTTAGCTGCGGCTACTGGTGCAGGGGTTGCCGCAGGGCTTCCATTTGCGGCAGAGGGTGTAAATAGATTGGGAGAGTTTATTAAAGCCTCTGAGTTAAGTGCAATTCAAAGTGCATTGGGTATTAGCCGATCCGCTGCAATGGTCATTAAAAATGCGTTTGCGCAGGGTGGAGATATAAGCACTGCAATTCAAAACATTACTCGCGCTGGAAAGCAAGGTATGCTTGCTGATGCGGGGGTTGCCGCGAGAGCGTTGGCAGATGCCGCAAGCCAAGCGGGGCCAGAGCCAGCACAAACCGTTGCAACTAACATAGGACGCCGCGCAGAAGCAGTAAAAGGCGAGTTGGAAAAAACCTTACTTGAAACATTAGGTGATCCATTGATCGGTGCTGAAAAGGCTGTCACGGCAATTCGCAATCGAACTAAAGACTTGCGTAATGATGCTTATTCTCGCGCTTATAATACGCCTATTGATTACTCTACTGGCGGCGCTGGTGAGCGCATTATGGGGGTTATAAATCGCATAGATAAGAAAACCTTGACTGCTGCGATTGAAGAAGCCAACGCAGATATGCTTGCTGATAATGTGCAAAACATGCAAATTCGTGTGCAGTTAGACGGGAGCGGAAATGTTGTAAACATCAGTGAAGATATGAATGTTCAACAGCTTGATTATGTAAAACGTGCGCTGCAAACATTGGCTGAAAATAATCGTGACCCGCAAACATATAAATTTTCTCCGCAAGGTCGCAGATATTCCAGATTAGCTTCCGACTTACGCAGAGAGTTAGGCGCTGGTATTATTGACCCCAAAAGTGGTGCGCGTGTTTACGATGAAGCGGTGACTTTAGGAGGAAATACTATTGCAGAAGAAAACGCGTTTAGAATGGGTCAGGATATTTTAAAGAAACAAACAAAAATTGAAGATGTTTTAGAAACATTAGGGGATGACCCATCTGAGGCGCAGTTAGAGGCGTTAAGAATGGGAATGTCACAATATGTTCGGAATATTCTTCAAGATGTTAAGGCAGTTCCAACTGATCCAGACTTAGAGGCACGACAATTAGATGCATTTTACCGGCTTACATCATCAGGAAGCGCAAGGGAAAAAATTACAGCAGTAATGGGCGATCAGACAGATGATTTCTTGCGTCAAATTGATGAGGTGGGTCAGGCAGCAATTACTCGCGCCGGTCTATCACGCAACAGTGCTACAGCTATTCGCGAATCAACGCAAAAAGGCATAGAGCAAATTACATCTGCGGGGCCAGCTACATCTTTTCTGCGCGGCAAGCCATTAGAGGCAGCGCAGAAAATTGCAAGTGAGTTGACCGGCTTTACGGATGAATTTACAGAAAACCAACGCATGAGCATATATAATGATATTGCTAGGGCTTTGACTGAGGTGGGAACAGATGATGCCATTCGCGCCTTGAATGTGATGCGTCAAGTGCAAATGGGGCGAAAAGTCTCTCAAGAGGCTAGAGACTATGCGTATAACCGCGCAATATATTACCTTGGTGTTGGGGTGCAAAAACCCACAGAACAGCAAGCGATGGAAGCGACAGGTATAAAGCCTGAGAGTGGCTTGCCCATGATGGGCGTAGGCTTGTTGGCGCGGTAGGAGACAAATAGATGCGTTTAGAACCATTAGACGAAGTACAGATTGAAAGCATTGTTTCCAAGGCTATAGAAGATGCTCAAGATTTCATTGACAGCGAAGTAGCGCCCCAAAGGATTAAAGCCCAGCGTTACTTTGATGGGGAAGTTGACATTGGCTATGAAGAGGGTCGGTCACGAGTTGTAGCAACTAAGTGCCGTGAAGTTGTGCGTGGCATGAAGCCTTCTATTCAGCGCATCTTTTTGTCTAATGAAAAGCCGGTTGAGTTTGTGCCGCGTGGCCCAGAAGATGTTGCAATGGCAGAACAGGCTACCCAATTTGTTAGCTATAAGTTTCAACAGCACAACGGATACCGCATTCTTAGCGATGTATTCCAAGACGCTATGGTTAAAAAAGCGGGTATTGCTTACGTTTACCATAAAGAAGAAATGGAAACGGAAATCCACACTTTTACAAACCTAACGGAAGAAGCGTTTGCTTTGCTTGTAGAAGATGATGACGTTGAGGTTATTGAGCATGAAGCTCGCATGACGATCAGCATGGATGAAATGGGCATGGAAATAGAGATGCCAGAGCATGATGTTAAAATTGCTCGCTCTATTCCTCATGGCGATGTCTGCATAGAAAGCATCCCCCCAGAAGATTTCTTTGTAGATCGTAATGCTAGGTCTATGGATAGCTATTATATAGTTGGTCACAGCACTGAAATGACTGTTGGTCAATTGCTATCTATGGGCTTTAGTCTTGATGATTTGGCCGGTTTAGATGGATCTCAATACAGCACCACACAGGATGAGGCTGAGTTTGTGCGCAGGGGTTATACTATAGATGAGGCAGATGATGAAAACATCTCTGGCGCTTCTAAAAAAATCACAGTGACTAGCGCTTATATGGAGCTTGATATTGAGGGAACAGGTCAAGCCAAACTGTACCAGTTTCTTTGCGCCGGTACATCTCACAAGCTACTAAACTTTTATGAAGCTGATTATGCTCCATATGCCATATTTGAGTGTGATCCAGAGCCACACGCTTTCTTTGGCACATCTCTTGTGGATTTGGTTATGGACGATCAGGACGCCGCTACAGCGATGCTAAGAGGTGTTTTAGACAACGTGGCGCTAACGAACAACCCAGCGCTGCAAGTTGTAGAAGGACAGGCGGCGATTGACGATCTTTTAAATAATGAGATTGGCCGCATTATTAGAGTGAAGTCGCCTTCAGCGGTTACTGAAATGACAGTTCCTTTTACGGCGGGTCAAACTTTACCGGCTATGCAGTATTTTGACCAATTGGTTGATAATAAAACCGGCGTGAGCAAAATGGCGCAAGGTCTTGATCCAGATGTTTTGAAGTCAACAACTGCAACAGCAATTGCTGCATCTCAGGAAGGCCAAACAGGTCAGGCTGAAGTAATAGCTAGAAACTTTGCTGAAGGCGGTATGCGCCAAATGTTTAGGCTCATGCTTGATCTTATGGTCAAACACGCTGACGAAGAAGAAATGATGCGCCTTAATGGAAGCTTTGTGCCTGTCGATCCAAGATCGTGGGAAACGGAGATGGATCTTACCGTCAACGTAGGAATAGGCACTGGTCGCGAGAATGAGCGGGCAGCAGCGCTGCAACAGGCATTTGCTATACAGCAGCAAGTATATCAGACTTATGGCCCTCAGAACGGCATTGTGACGCTTACACAGCTACGCAACACAATGGCTGATATGCTTGCTCTGGGTGGCATTAGAAATGCTGACAGATACTTTATGCCAATGACGATGGAAATTGAGCAGCAAATGATGGCAATGGCTCAACAGCAGCAAGCTATGATGGCGCAGCAGCAGCAGCAAGATCCGAATGCTGCATTCTTGCAAACAGAGCAAATGAAAGCTCAAACAAAAGCGCAAGTTGACATGGTAAAAGCGCAGATGGATCAACAGTATAAAATGCACAAGCTTGGCATGGATGACGATCTTCAGCGTGATGAGATGGTGCAGGATCTTGCGATTAAGGTTGCGGAGATCCTTGGTAAGTATGGAACAGCAGTTGACGTAGAGGGCGTGAAGCAAGAGCAAAACGCTATTCGTGAGCATAATGCGCAAATGATGGGAATGGTCGGTGGATATTGAAACAAGGGGCAAACGCTCACAATCTCTACTGCAAAATGATTGGTTTAGAGAAACCATAGAGGATTTGCGAGAACATCAAAAAAGTGTTTTCGCAAGTAGCGGGAAAGATGACGTATCTGAACGCGAAGAGGCACACGCAATCCTGCGGGCCTTAAATGCAATTGAGCATATACTGCAAGCCGATGTGGATGCAGTTAAGCTCCTTCAAAAGAAGGGAAAGCACCGTGGAAACGACTAACCCCATCAACGGCAATGACATAGGGGCTGTTGCCGAAAGTTTGATTATGGAAGCCCCAAATCCGCAAGAAGCTATAGAAGATGCTGTAGAGGTAACTGATGACGGTCAGCCCGAAACGGTGGAAGCTGAAGCTGAAGTTGTGGATGACACTGAGGTCAACGCCAGTGAAGAAAGCGTAGATGAGGAATACGAAGAGGCTGAAGAAAGCGCAGTTCAAGAGGAACCTGTTTATCGCGTCAGAGTAGATGGCGAAGAAAAAGAGGTAAACCTAGATGAACTTAAACGCGGGTACTCAGGGCAAAAGTATATCCAAAAGGGCATGGCTGAAGCTGCTGAAGCTAAAAAGCAAGTTGAGGAAGTAACTCAGAAAGTGACCCAAGAGCGTCAAATGCTTGCGCAGATGATGCAACAAATCCAGAATGGCGAAGTACCGCCTATGCCACAATATCCATCAGAGGAACTACGCGCTAGTGACCCTCTAGGCTATTTGGAAGCAGAGGCAGAATATCGCCGTGCCGTTGATAAGCGTAATGATTTTGACCGTAAGGCTCAATACGTTGCGCAGCAGCAGCGTCAACAAGAGGAACAGCAGCACAATCAGTATCTTGAACAACAGGCTATGCGCCTTGCGGAATGGATGCCTGAGTTCTCTGATCCAGAAAAGCGCTCTGTGTTTATCAAAGATATGTCAGTCAAAGCAAAGAAGCACTACGATCTTTCTAGCGAACAGATTTCTAGTGTGAAAACTGCTGAAGAAGTCATTATCTTAAACGATGCGTTGAAATGGCGTGAGTTACAGCAAACCAAAGCCAATGCCACTAAAAAGGCAGAGGGTGCGCGTCCTGTGGTCAAGCCAGCAGCAAAACGTGCGGCTAGTGCTGGAAAAGCATCAAAAGCTAAACAAGCTGAAGCGCAAATGCAGAAAAGAGGCACGATAGATGATGTTGCCAATTTTCTTCTTTCTTAAACTTTTGCAATGAAAGGACACAGCAATGGCTGTTACTGCAAACACCAACCAGACATATGATGTTACGACGATAAAAGAGGATTTGGCTAGCGCCATGGCCTCCATCAGTCCGACTGAAACTATTTTTATGTCTTCTATTGGAACCCGTAATGCTGAAAACACTTACTTCGAATGGAGTGAAGTTGATTTGGCGGCTACTGGTGCAAACCGGCAAATTGAAGGCGACAGTGGGTTGTCTAACTCAGCGCCGACTAATGCTGTTCGCAAAGGCAATTATACTCAAATTTCTGCCAAGGTTAGTGAGGTATCCTCAACTAATAACGCGGTGAATGGTGTTGCCAATGCGCAGACTGTAGCGAAGCAAGTAGCTTACAAATTGTCTGAACTGAAACGTGATATGGAAGCAATGCTTCTGGACAATGTTGCGGCTTCTGCTGGGGCATCTGGAACAGCGCGTCAAACTGCTGGTCTTCCTGCATTCTTAACCACAAACACTTCTCGCGGATCTGGCGGTGCAAACCCAACCACTTCTGGAACTGGTGAAAGTGGTTCACCGAATGCTGCTGCAACAGACGGTACGTTACGCCCATTAACGGAGTCACTCCTTAAAAGTGTGATAGCTGACTGCTGGAACAGCGGTGCAGAGCCATCAATCGTATTGTGTGGATCTGCGCAAAAGCAGAAAATCTCAACCTTCTCAGGAAACTCAACACGTTTCAAAGAAGCAGAAGATAGCAAGCTTAACGCTGCGATTGACGTTTACCAGAGTGATTTTGGTGAGCTACAAATCGTGCCAGCTAGACATATGCGCGTTCGCACAGTGTCAAGCGTAGCCTACACACCAGATGTGTTTGTTCTTGATCCAAACTATGCAGAGGTTGCTTACTTGCAAACTGCAAAGCAAGAAACCTTGGCGAAAACTGGTTTGTCAGAGCGCCGGTTAATTTCCTGCGAATATGGCTTACAAATTACTTCGCAAAAAGCACATGGTGTTATTGCTGACGTAAACGCCAGCTAAATCTAAGTGTGGGGGGCTGTAATGGCCCCTCGCATTAATTGAGGAGCCGGTCATGGAAATTGAAATCACAACTGACAGAAACCCTTGGGTCAATGACAAGAAGACCGAAAGGGGTGATATTGTTAAAGTTGAAAAATCTGATGGCGAGGTTATGATCGCTCTTGGGTTTGCTGTTGAGGTCAAGCCAAAGAAAAAAGCTAAGGCAAAAAAGAATGCAAAATAATATTCTGAATACCAAAATTTCTGCTGAAGATGACAAGGTTATTATAAGTAGATCACAAGATGTAAGCGCAATTTTAGACTATAACAAAGAAAAGCAGATAGAAGGTTACAACCGTAAATCTGACTTGCGTCACGTTACCTCAATTCCTTTTGTTGTTGTTGAAATCTGGCTAAAAGAAAGTGGTTTAAAAATCGGCTCGCGTGAGTTTGCTGAATATGTTAAAAAGAAATTGCTTTCTGGAGACTATAGCAAGCTGATGATACATGGTTATTAGGGCGCGAGTAATGAAGTTTATAGAAGATTACATGGGCTTTTTAATAGCTCTGGCAGGTGCTATAGCTGCTTCTGGCTGGTGGATCATTAACAATCTTCTTACGAGCAAGTCTCAAATCAAGCTTCTTGAGCAAAAAACAGACATGATGCATGAACTGTTAAAAGAAATGCGTGACGATCAAAAAGAGATGCGGCGCGATATTCAGAATTTAGCTGTCAAGTAAAATGTGATATAATTGGGCCATGATTTGCGCCCTTACATCTATTGCCTTTGGAATGTTTCCGCACGGGATCATGTATAAGGCTTGCCGGTATCGCTGCCCGCGCCCGTCATTCTACTATCATTACCCAAAAATATACAGAATACATCCTGATGCTAAATGCTTGGGATATATCATTGTGGGGCGAGATGCATGATTGATCCATTTACGGCTCTAGCTGCCGTTAAATCTGCGGTATCTGCGGGCAAGGAAATTGTGAACGTCACAAAACAAATTGGTGAGTTTTTTGATGGTGTGGATGATTTACGGGCAGCACATGAGAGGAAGAAGAACAGCCTTTTCTCTGGATCGGATGAAAATGCTATGGAGACTTTTGTTAATCTGCAAAGGGCAAAGGACGCAGAAGAAGAATTACGTCAGATCGTTATTGCCACCAGAGGCTTTTCCGCTTGGGGTGAATTGCAAGCAATAAGAGTTCAAGCAAGAAAAGACAGAAAGGCCAAGGCAGAGGCAGAAAGAAAGCGCAAAGCTAAGATGGTCGAGAAGATAATAATTTATGGTGGCGCGGTAATTATTGTTACGATCATGCTTGGAATAACGGTTGTTATTATCTTAGCGAAGCAGGGTCGCATTTAATGGCTGACGGTGTAAGCGGTATAGGAACTGCGCCATTTAACGTGCAGTCAGATATTCACCAGCAAACCAGAGCGCGTGAGCGCATAGAAACGCACTTAGCGGAACAGAGGGTGGAAAAAGAGCATAGGGCTAATCACAGCCACTTAGAGGCGCTCGCAAAGCAAAGATTTGATCTAAACGAAACTTATGATAGGTTTGGCCGCAAGACAAATGCAGATCGGCCACAAGGAACCAAAATTAACATAGAGGTTTGATATGTCAGCAAAGAAGCTAGAAGATCAAAGCAAATATGATGCTTATGATATGAATGATGATGGCATTGTTTCTGATGCGGAAATGGCAAGAGCCAAAGAAATCCGAGAAACAGAAGATTTACTGCGCAAGCACTTGGCACAGTTACGCATGGCGCGTTGGACTTTAATTGGTATGGGGGCATTCACGGCGGCTATGTTTGCGATGCCAGTGGATCGTATAGAGGCCCTCAGCGATATTTCTAATCTGTTCTACATTAGCGGGGCGGGCATTGTTGGCGCTTACATGGGAACCACAGCGTGGATGAGTAGGAAATGATTGACAAACTAATAGCACCCGTAACTGGTCTTTTAGACAAGTTCATTCCAGATGCCGACGAGAAAGCAAAACTCGCGCACGAGATTGCCACCATGTCATCTAAACACGCGCAAAGCTTGGCCCTCGCTCAGATACAAGTCAACGCAGCAGAAGCAGCAAGTGGATCAGCTTTTAAAGGTTCTTGGCGTCCTTTCATTGGCTGGGTCTGCGGGGTTGCTTTTGGTTGGCATTTTGTTGGTCAGCCTGTTACCCTTTTTTTTGTAGCTTTAACGGGAACAGAAATCCCGCCCTTGCCAGAATTTGATATGGGAACGCTGCTTACTGTTCTTGGCGGTATGTTGGGAATTGGCGGTCTTAGGACATATGAAAAGCAGAAAGGCTTAACCAAATGAGAAAGATTAACGAAATTATAATTCACTGCACGGCAACAAATCCAAGCTGGTATGCTGATCGGCCTGTTGATGATGTAGTAAAGGAAATCAGGCGTTGGCATGTTGAAGAGCGTAACTGGTCTGACATTGGCTACCATGCAATCATTCACCGTGATGGCTCTGTGGGCTATGGTAGGCCCGTAGAGCGCTCTGGGGCGCACTGTAGGGGCCGAAACAAGTCATCCATAGGGGTAAGCCTAGTAGGTGGGCGTGGCGGCTGTGCTGACGATGCTTTTCTGGATAACTTTACGCCAGAGCAGGAGACAGCTTTGCGTGAGTTAATTGTGGAATACAGCGCCAAGTTCCCCAGCATCAAAGAAATATCAGGGCATAATAGCTGGGCTTCTAAGGCATGTCCTTGCTTTGCTGTTAGGGATTGGTCATAAGCATAAGTCGGGGCTGGCTCATAGGAAACTGTGACAGGGTTGTGATGAACTTGCTGGCCCCACGAAAAACCCCGCCACTACACAAGGAGAAGATAGTGACGGGGGAGAAGGTTTGACCCTTCATCTATGCCGCGTGGGAGTGCGCAGCATTCTGAGCTAATCGCCGTTTTCGCCGGTACTGATTGACAATGTTACGGCTGCAATTCAATTCTGCCACAATTTCGTCTGTGGTCATACCTTTTTCTAAACGCTCATTGATCTTGGTCTTGAAACCATTTGGCCTTCCCAAGCGCCCGCCTTGTTTTTGTTTTTTCTCATATTCCTCAACCTTGCCCCAGCTTGGGTTGTTTCCCCAGCTTTCTTTGCTTTTGACGTAATTCATATCTGCTTTTGCCATCTCTCTCATTCTGGCGGCTAACACGGTTTCATCCATGAATGTTCTTCCCTTCTTTTTGTAGTGATAAGATAAATGATTTTAATTCTGATCTGGCGCGTTCCAAGTCTTGTTTGACGTTGGGGTGCGGATCTAGCCTAAAGCTTTCATCTTGCAAACGATCTACTTGACCCCGCAGAAACCGCAAATGTGCGTGATCGGCTGATGTAAGGCTCTGCATTAATGTACCCCCCTTTTTGGCTGCGTTTAAAATTGATCTGCCAATAGTGGCAAAATCTAACAAGGCTCTTAGCATCCCATTCGAGAATATCTGAAGCCTCTGCATAAGTGTAATCATCAGCAAGTGATTTGACCAAAGCAATCTTTTCTTGCTGGTGACGTTTGCGGATTTCTGCCCAAGTTTCCAATTTACTGCTCCTGTTCTGGCCGTGGCCTTGGTTTGATGTTTGGGATAGGGCGGCGGTAATCTGCTTCACCGCCCATCTCTACGCACTGAGGCAGAAAGATCCTCTCAAGATCATAATACTCAGAAAACGCCTTGCATTCGTCTGGTGATGAGAAAATGACAAACGCCATAAAAACTGGTTCAG
>Ga0208767_1002044_pt1 | contig 15557 bp, 15 predicted proteins | sample VirMetDEL_Mar_21_FD_184514 | JGI IMG/M metagenome (GOLD analysis project Ga0208767, IMG submission 184514) | Aqueous microbial communities from the Delaware River and Bay under freshwater to marine salinity gradient to study organic matter... | ecosystem: Environmental > Aquatic > Marine >... | reverse complement strand
AGAATAATGTATAGATTTAGGGACGGATTTTTTCCACAGCAAAAAAGCACTAAAACGTCAGTAAATCTATATATTATTAACACCATAAAACCACACCATAACTTCCACCCTCCTCCCTCCAAACATACCTCCTAACTCCCCAAATACGTTCTTCACCCTCCTCCCTCCAAACATACCTCCTAACTCCCCAAATGCATTCTTCCACCCTCCTCCCTCCAAACATACCTCCTAACTCCACCCTCCAATCTCCTCAAAATTACAGCAACCTCGTCTGGCGTTGTAATTCCGCCCTGAATTATTTTAATACATATTAGGTCTAATCATAGACATAATATATTTTAAAACTTACACCTTAATCTAAATGGTAAAAATCCCATTTTCCACTTTTTATTAATTTTTCATTTAATTCATAAAAATCATATTGTTTTATATTTGATACATTACCTACACTTATCCAAACCATAAAAGGTAAAATAAAATTATCATTTTTAAAACTATTACTTACTTCGTGAATATTACCTGTAATTTTATTATATATGACTGCGTGAGGGTGTCTTAATCTATCACTTCGTCTTTCTACTATTGCGTGAATAATAGTATAATCTTTCTTATTTCCTCTATCCGCCAACCAATTCCACGTATCCTGTAAGCAAGTCATATCTTTCTTTCTAACTTTAAAATAATATTTATCAATTTTTAAATCAATTTTTTTTTTTGTAATTTATTTTTTATCCAAAGCGTAATGTGCGAGGAAACGATTTTTTACTGGATATTGTATAATTACTATTGAACTCAAATTGTGGTTTTTCACCACCACAGCATAAATCAAATGTTTCACCAACACCTCTAAACAATCGCTCATATATCTCCATAAAACTTTTTTGTTCTACTTTTGCTTTATGTTTAATAGCACTATCACTTACTCCTTTCATTCTAATATGATAATCATATACAATATTACCAAACTCGTCTTTACCACATAACTTATCAATATAACATTTCTTACCTAAAAATATACTTTCTACTGCATATATTTCAGGGTCAGGTTTATATTCTTTATTATTATTTAACCATTCTTGTCTTTCTTCTTTTGTTTTAAAATTAATTGTAATATGATCTTTTTTATCTTCATTATAATATCTATTACCAGTAATTATATCACTATCAAAATCACTATGGAACTGACCCATACCTTTACCAATAAGTTCTCTATTGTACTTCTCGTTATACAATTCACGGAGTGTTTCAATATCTTTTTCTTTGATATGGATACTATCTGTATCTTGGTAATAAAGTTTTAATTTATTCTGTTCTGCTAAACACATTACTTCATTCATAATTCTTTTACTCATAGCAAGAACTTCTACCCCAGCGTGAGCGTTATTAAAATGTTCGTTAATACCTTGCTTCATTTTTACAATATATTTTTTATAATCACTTTCTTCATTATATATCTCATAATACTCATTAATGTAATTATAATTTTTATCTACAAACTTATCTATATTATCTTGATTTTTAAACTCAACTTTATCAGGGTGTGCTTTCTGTAAGCATTTACCATAAGAACTATTCATAATTAATTTATATATTTCTTGTAATGGATTTTTCTGTGCTTTCATTTTTAATCGTTCATTAAATACAAATGATATAACTTCTTCCAATTTATTATTCCTTCCTTCGTCATAGTAGTATCCGTCAATAATTTCATATTCTATATTGTGAAACTCAATAAGATCTTCCAAATCAATCTTACATACATATAAAGTTCCTTGTGGATCATTTGTAAATATTCTAACTCCTTTATCATTTATATAACTCATTAATGGAAAGTCATAAAGTTTATTTACTTTATTTACTTTTATTTGTATAAAGTATCCGTCGCAAGTATCTAAAAATGCTTTTGTTTTATTACTTAAAACTTTGGGACTACCTTTTAAATAACCACCTAATCTCTTCATAGCAGAAGGATATAAACTTACAGCGTCAAAATCACTAATTCTACCAGTTGCTCTATCTTTTTGATTATTAGCACACATAGTTCTACCGCCGACCATACATTTCATAATGTAATCTCGTGGAGTGCTACTTAATTGTAATACTCCGTCAAATACTCCTTGTTTTAACATATAGTTATGAGCAAGTTGTGCCGAACTCATAAAATCTATAACATTTAAATCACAATTTTCTTTTAACATTTCTCCAAACTTGTTATATCCTAAACGCAATACTTCTACATCTAATTCACAATACTTTTTAGAATATTCTATTATATCAACGCAGAAACCAGTTTCCGCACCTTCTTTGCGTTCGCCGTTCGCATTAACGGCACAATTCCATTTTTTAGCATTATCAATAAACTTATTATAGTAATCGTCATAATCTTCTTTGCTTGGAACTTTATGAATTAAGTTTTGTCTTACTTGTATATCACAGGCAACTCGGCAAATATCAATTTCTATATATCTTTGTTTTATATTTTCTTTTGTATATAAATTATATGGTAAAATATCTTTTTCTTGTGGTAAGTTAAAACATTTACCAAACTTACCTAACGGCATACTAATAACAGAATAACTATCTTTAATAATAATATCTATCTTTTGATTTTTACCATAGAAGAATGTTCCACTACATTCCAATAATTTATTACCACGCTCACATAGATTTTTAATAGTTAAATATTGTTGTAAGAAACTGAAATCATATTTTGCGTTATGAGCGATAAGTATCAATGTAATTTGTTTATTGATTGGTGTAAAGTCCCACTTTTCTTCTACTTTATTCCATTTTTTAGAATACTGGATTTTAACAGCGAACTTCTCATACAATTTTCTTAATAATGTTAATCCACATTTTTCACCAGTAATACATTCTATTTCACTACTACATACCAAATATGGTCTATGTATAACTTCATTTGTAGTTGCTTCAAAATCAAAGAATACTACTTTAGCATTTTCACTTTTATCTTTCATTTCTTTTACTTCATTTTCTTTTAATACATCATTAGAGTAATTAAGGTCTTTTATTTCTTTTGCTTCATTAAAGTATTGAGTATCTAATATATCTTCATACGGCATCTCTTCAAAATAATCTTCTTTATTTTCACACATATATTTAATCGCTTGGAAACTATCGGTATATTTATCTTTTTCTCTTCTTGGTATTCCATCTGTTCCAATTTTAGATATTTTCCACCATTCTTTTTTGTCTTTTAATTGTTCATAATTTTTAATAGAATACATAGTATATTCTATTGGTTTTACAAAGAAGTAATGTTTATCAATAAGTCCAATAACAATTTGTCTATGTTTTTTATTTCCATAATTTTTTTTACAATAATTATTAACGTGTTTTATACTAATGTAAAGTTCAAACTTTTTACATATTTCACTAATTTTATTTGTAGGTATATAAAGTCCAATACACATACTTTTTAATCGTGCTACTTCTTCTTGTGTTAAAACTCCACTTTGTATTAAAGCATATACAAAACAATTATCTTCATAATCAACTGCTCCTTTGTATATTTGGAAATCTTCTAATTTTATTTGTGTTTTATTATAGTAAGGAAAGAACGCTCCTTCATTTTTATCTTTGCCTAACCATTTTGGTCTTGTTAATGTAATACTATCAAAATCTTTTATTCTTTGTATTAATACTCCATCGCTTCCAACTATATCGTCTTCTCCAACCCAAAGTTCGTCAATGTTATCAATAAAGTCATTTATATTATCTTTTCGTATTGTATAATATGTATTTCCAACATTAAGAATTACTTTTTGGTTAAGGTCTAAATTACGAAGTATTCTTTTTAATTTATTTGGATTTAATCCAGTAATAGTTGTATCTTTACCTGATTTATTAAATTGTATGACATTAGCAATACCTGTTATTTGCTTTCTTCTAATCTGTGATTGAAGTTTTGTTAATTTCTGTTCTTTTGTTTGCTGTATTGTGGTTTTAATATCAAACATTCTAATATTATTATTTGTAGAATATCTAACCTGTCGTATCTTCTCACCAATTCTTTTTAGAGCGTCAATTTTTTTAAAATCTTTTATTCTTCTTTTTAATGCTAAATAGGTCAATCTATTCAGTTTGGATTTAGCATTCTCTAAATATTGTAATGCTTGATTTCTTATATTTTGTCTTTCCGTGTTTTTTGAAGGAGGCATAATAATATTAGTAAATATTTTTTTTTTCATTTTTTTTCTTAATTTAAATATTGATTTTCTTTTTAAGTATTTTTTTCCTAAATTAATATATTTATTGTAAAAAAAAATAAAATAAATATAATCAATTTTAATTTAATCAATTAAAATAAATCTTATGTCTACTAATCAATTATTTTTTCATTAATCTTTTTAATCTGTATATGTCCCCACCTTGCTAAAAATGAGTTTTCTTTATTTCTCATATTCATATCTGCCCTTTTTTTTGTTTCTATTCTTTTGACTAAATCGTGTGTTAAGTTTGTTCCAAATTGTTTATTTATATCTGCTACACTTCTACATTTACCTTCCTTAAATATACGAGTATCTTTATCAAATATTCTAACTTCCCATTTTAATACATTATTGGTAATAGAACCAGTAGGTCGCCCACGTTTCGGTTTTTCTACAATTAAGTTCATTTTCCTAAATTATATAAATATATTTATTTTTTTTTTTAAATCAATTTTTTTTTAAATTATGTATTATTCGTCGTAGCAGGTTTTGGTGCAGATTGTGTTTGATTACCTGTTGTTGGAGCGTTATTTATTACTGCCTGTGCCTGTGCTGTTTTTGCGGTAATTCTTGCTTGTGATTGAGATATATTACTTAACGTTCTATTTGTATTTTTCATTATATTTTGTTGCATCTGCTGACTAAATTGTTGCTGTTGTGTCATCATCTGTTGATGAACTTTAATATTTTGTTGAAGACCTGCTATACCAGCAGATAGATTTTGTGGGACTGGTTTTCCTTGTGATGTGTATGTATTTGCTTGATTTTGATAATCTTCTAACATCGTATTCATTCTATCTATACCACTTTGTAATTGATTTAAAGCATTATTAGTCTGTGTTTGTTCCCTTATAAGAGCAGACGAACCTTGTGCTGTAAATGTTGCTTTTTGATTGTCTAAATTAGTTTGTAATTGTGATAATGTTGATAATTGATTTTGTGCTTGTTGCTGTTGTAATTGGTTTCGTAATTGTTGTTCTAATTGTGTATTCTCTTCTCCTCCTATTGTTTGTTCTTGGTTTGCTTCAGCTAACATTCGTGCTTTATATTGTTCTTGTTGATATTCACCCCATTTAGTTCCTGCTTCTGCTTCGTGTGCTTTTATACTCGCCATTAGTGCTTGTGTTTTTGAGATTAATTCACTTTGACTTATTTTACCTTGTTTAAACTCTTTATTTAGATTTTGTATTATTTGTTGATCCCCATATGTATCCATTCCTTGACTTGCTCTCCAAGCGTTATATTGTAATGTTAATGCTGTTTTATCAGCAGAATTAGTTGTAGAGTTTATTTTATCCTCAAATTGTTTTTCGTATGCGTCTTTTGCTTGGGGAGTGATTGCTTCATTAAATCCACTATTTATACCACTTTGACCTTTAATAGTATTTTGACGATTAGGTGCTAAATAATTATTTGCTATATTTTTAGTATCATAACTTCCTTTTGGTGTATATACCCCATTTTTATCAAAACCTTTCGCTCCTCCTGAACCTTTCGCCATACTTGGATTTAATCCCATAATTTCTAATTGTGTTGCGTCTAATCCTTTAAAAGCATTTGGATTTGTTTGATAAGTTTTAATTGCTTTTGATAAATCAGCGTTAGATAAAGTAAATGCTATTTGTTGATTACCATTAGCGTCAGTATATACTACTCCTTGTTGTCCTGATTTTATTACATTATTTAGTTGGTCTATTTGTTTCTGTATTGCGGTTATCTGTTTATTATTTTTTGCGTTTGCTTGGTCTATATTTAATTTACTAATCATACCCTGTAATTGTGTATCACTTAATTTCTGTGTTCCACTCATTTTATTAAACTCATTTGCTACATATTTATCGTGTGCTTCTATTGCTCCGCCGATTAACTGACCGATTGATACTCCCAAACCCACCGCCATAATTCCTGCTCCAACAACATCAGCAATAGGATTTACTCCACCACCACCTGCCCCAGCAACATCAGCACCTGCTTCTGCTGACGCTCCTAAATCTGCTAATGCTTCTGCTCCTGCTTCTCCTCCCGCTTCTGCTACTGCTTGTCCTCCTAAATCCGCCATTTCTATTCCACCTCCTTCTCCACTAAGTGTGCTAACACCTCCACCAGTTCTTATATTTGCTAATCCTCGTTCTGCTTGTTCTTCAAATCCAACTTTAGCATCTGCGAAATCAGGGGCAAAATCTAAATCTTCAGTTTCATAAGACGCTGATGGAGCATTACTTGAAGTCATAGTTGATGTTGAAGGTGTTTGCCCTGCTGTTCCAGTTCCAAGAGAACCACTTTCTCGGGCAACGTCTGTTCCTGCTTCTAAACTTTCTCCTGCTTGAAATGATGTAGTTCTTAACCCTGCTCTAGACATAACATCTTGTCCGCCTTGTGTTAATGTCCTTGCTGATGCTCTCGGCATAACATCTGTTAATTCTGTTTCAGCAGGTTCGGCAAATGGTATATCTTCTACTGGTTCATTTGGTGTTGCTCTTACCTCTCCTAATGATCTATAACCTCTTGTTAAATTAGCAATTTTCGCACTATTATAAGCACCATACGCTATACCAGCAGAAGCACCACCAATCGCCATTCCAGTAGCGGATACAGGCATAGAAGAACTTGTATGATATGGTATTGGTCGTGGAGCATTAAAATCAGGTTTGGGATTTGGTTGTGGTTTTGGGTCAGGACGAGGTGGTTTTGGTCTTGGGTCAGGTGGGTCAGGTTTTGGAGGGTCAGGTGTAGGAGGATCAGGTGTAGGAGGTACAGGTTTATCGTGTGGATTTTTATGTGGTCTATCCTTCATTTCATTACGGCATTTAGGGTCGCGAAGACGCATCTCCATACTTTGAGGACATTTATTTTTAGGTGTTGATAAGTTCCTTCGGTAATCAATAGGCATTTTATATTAATAGTAAATATTTTAATTTAAATTAAATCTATTTTTGTAAGATTTTATATTATCTTGGAGAGAAGTGCTTTCTCCCCATAATATATAATATGAGAGAAAACCTGCTCTCTTATAATCTTTTGTATCTAAATCTTTCTTATGTCTTTCTCTATATCTTTTTCTTGCTTCTTTATCTCCTGTTAAAGTATAATCGTCTGCATTTTTTAATCCAAAATGTGTAGTTTTTACCTTTTTCTCTCCATCATAAAATATCGCCATATACTTTTTATCTTTATTTGTTGATTTTTTTATTACAACTTTCATTTATATTATAATTAATATATTTTTATTTATAACATTCTAAATGGAGGAGTTCTGTAATGTTGATAGAATGGATTTCTGGGATATTGAAATTGTGCAACTTCTTTAACAGGTTCAGGTTCAGGAGCAGGAGGTGGTGGTAATTCTACTCGTTTTTTATTACTTCTTCTTTTAATATATACTACATTACCTTCATCTTCACTTTCACTATCACTTTCCTCTACTATTACAACTGGTTTCTTTTTTGGTTTTTTCTTTTTTTCTTTTTTAATTACTACTGGTTCAGGTTCTTCATCACTTTCTAAATCAGGTTCAGGTTCTGCAGGTTCAGGTTTTTCAAGTATTTTTTCATTAGTAGATAAATCTATTTTCTTTTGCGTCTGCTCTTCTTCTTTCTTTTTTCTTCTTGCTTCTGTATTTCTTATTTGTGCTTCTCGTGCCTTCTCTCGTGCTAATTTTAATTTTTCTAAATGTTCTGGTGTAAGTGTTCTTGGTTTCTGTCCTTTTGGTGTTAATTCAGGTTCTTCCTCACCATTCTTTTTTGCTTCTTTTAGATACTCCTTTGTCTTTGTAGTTCTCACCATTTATACTATAACTAAATATTTTAATTTTCTAAAAAATTACTAAAAAATATCTAAATCTCTCTATAAATGCGATTTAATTTATGAAAAAAAATATTTAGATATATTATATGATATTATCTAATAAACAAAAGTTTAATAAAATATTTGGTTTTGATCCAAGTACCAGTCATAATTTTAAGAGCATAAGTGATTTAACAGGTATTCCTGAAAAACGATTAAATAATTACTTCCAAGATACAATTATTTATCCTAATACAAGTGGATATGCACAATTAGATAAATCAGTAAAAGATAAAATTACAATTGAAATGTATGCTTGGAGTAGATTGTATCATTATGCTATTACACATAAGCAGAAACGAGTTTCCGCACCTTCTAATTGATTTTAAAGAAAATAAAATATATGTATAGAATAAATGGAAATATCAACTCCACCAAATGAAGAATTAAAGGATAAAGATTTTGAGTATAAAGAAGAAGTAAAGAAAGAAATAGATTTAGGGGACATAGTTGATGTAGGTGATATGACAAAACGACAAGCAGATAGAGTTATGAGGCGTTATGCTGTAATGTCTTCGGTTGCTTATGATTATTATGATAGTAAAGATACAGCTGAAAATAATTTAAAAAAGTTTTTACCATTACACGAAATAGATCACGATTTAAGTGATAAGAACTCTGTGGTAATAAAAAAAGGAAACGATGTAATCGTAGCGTACAGAGGAACAAGACCTACTAATTTAAGTGATTTAAATGCTGATGCTAAAATACTTTTTGGATTTAATCCATTAACAGATAGAGCAAATGAAGCACAAAGAAAATATGATATGGTTAAAGATAAATACCCACAAGCGTCAATAACAACAACAGGACACTCATTAGGTGGTAATTTAGGATTTTATGTAGCTAAAAATAATGATTTACAAGGACATTTTTTTAATTTAGGTTCAAGTCCTACTGATACTGCTTCTGTTAAAGGTAAAACAAAAGTTAATATTTATCATACATTCGGTGATTTAGTAAGTGTATCAAATAAATACTTTACTAACGATAATTTTACAGAAGTTTCACGACCTAAATGGGCATCATTATTAGTTGATAGATTAGCAAAAGGTGGACTTGTTGGAGGTGCTTTATATAATCAATTTGTAGATATTCACGGACTGCATAACTACCTACCTGAAGAAGCATTTAAAGGCGACCTTGAGGAAACTGATATTGGATATAGATGGATAAGACCATTAATTACTGAACCGCAATTTAGTCATTCCACAAGAGGAAGAATGAGTACATTTGAAAAACCAAGTAAATTATGCATTAATCCATTTGATAGTAAATGTAAAATTAAGGTATTTCCTCATTAAAAACAAATCGGTCGTCCTGCGATTTCAGGACTTTAAACAGGATTAGGGTCATTTGGTAATTCTAAATTAACATTATTTAGTTGTTCTACTGGTATAGGTATTCTTGATATTTCTAATCCACAACATTTAACGCTACTACACCGAGATTTTAAACAAAATATTAAAACATATCCTATACCTGCTCCTAAAACAGAAAAGAAACTTAATATAAAAGTTCCGTTCTCTTGTATAAATAAATGAAAATCATTTCTTTCAGTCATTATTATTATAAATAAAATATTTTATTATTATAATAATGAATATTGAAGAGATAAATAGTTATAATCAAAATCCAAAAGAAGGGGTAAATAACGAATATCCAACTCCTAAAAATAGTTTTAGACAACCTTGCTTACAAATGATAGTTGGTGTCAGGAATACTGGTAAATCGTATTTAACAAGTAAAATATTAGCACAAGCAAAAAAAGATAAAACATTTAATAGAATTTATTTAGTTAGTCCATCATTTAAAAGTAATGAGGCATATTTTGGTGATTATATCAACCCTGAAGATGTTTATGAACCTACAAGAGATAGTATTGATAATGTAATAAAATGTGTTGAAGAAGATAGAGATGAATTTGAAGATTTTTTAAATAGAATGGAACTTTATAAACAATTTAAAAAAGATATTGCTAAAAAACAAATTATGAATATTAGACCTGATGATTTAATGCTGTATATGGACTTGGGATTTTTAGATTTAAAACCTCCTGAATACAAATATGATAAAATAGAACCCCCTAAATCATTATTAATTCTTGACGACTGTCTTGGTTCTCCTGCGATATTACAGAGTAGCGGTCTTACAAAATGTGCTACGCTCAACCGCCACATCGCCCCTCTTGAAGTAGCACATAGTGGAAGGTCTGCCTGTGGATTAGCGGTGATTATATTAAGTCAGTCTTACCGCATGTCTTCAGGACAAGGTTTTTCACGTGTTTTAAGAGAGAATTTAAGTTTATTAACTTTATTTTTAAATAAGCAACAGAAACAATTAGAAGCAATAAAAGAAGAATTAGCGAATGTTGTAGATGTTGATTTATTTGAAAAAGCATATGAATATGCTACAAAAGAAAAACACGGCAGTTTAACTATTGATTTTAAACCCAAATGTAATACTATGACATTCCGTAAAGATTTAAATAAATTAATAAAGTTTCCTGAATTAAAATGTGAATGTAATAAATAATCAAAAAATAAAATATATTATATTAATATAATAATGGCGATTAGAACAGGTATTTTAAGCGACGACCACTTTAAGAAAAATTGTATGGAATATCAAGCAACTCGTTTAGGTGTATTTAATGCCGACTTTCAAGGTGATTTAATTAATTCATTTTATGACGGAATAAAAACACCAAAGTATCAACGTTCAGCACCTAAACCTCAATCATTAGACGTTTTAGCAGTAAATCAAGCGAACTTATATAAAGGTAATAAAGCAAAAATTGCTCGTGATATACTACAACAAGAACAAACTTCGGCACGAGAGTTTAGACCACCACCAGTTAAACTAAAATCAGCAGAAGAGCAATTTTACGAAGATTATGAATATTTAATGACAGCAAATCCTGATTTTTTACCAGAAGATTTACCATTTCCAATATTTGGAGATTTAGGACAAGGTGAAGATTTAGGACAAGAAAGAAAAAGAATAACAACATTAGCAAGAGAACAACAGCAAACCGCTTATCAAAGAATGATTGGTTCAAACAGAGGCACACAGATAATTAAACAAACTATATCCACAGAACTTCAAACAGATATGGGTGGATTAGATGTTGATTTAAATAGATATATGTTAAACTTTAGAAGTAAGCAAGAACCAGAACAAAGACAAACACTAAATAAATTAGAAGCAGTTTTTAGAAAACAAAAAATTAATGCTGGTGCTTATAATATTGATTTTTCAAAAAAACAAAATGATATATTAGCAAATAGGGATACAACAGCAAGACAAGCAATTACTGCTCTTTTTGCTCGTAATGCTAATGTTAATTTAGAAGATATTTTTGGTATGCCTACATTAACTAATCTTCCAGCAACTGCTGGAGCTTCCTCAGCAGGAACAAGCACATCTCAAAGTGAAGCAGGTTCTTCAACACAAGCATCACAAGCACCTACTATTAAAAGGGTTATTTCTTATGGCGTTCAAGGAACTCCTGAAACTGCTACAAGTTCTACCCCTCCTGAAACACAGAAAAAATAACCGCTTTTTAGTAATTTTTTAGAAAAATAAAATATTTAGGTATATTATAATATGACTGAAATTGTAAAGAAAGAATTAGATATTGAGGAAGCAACACCATTTGATAAAGTTATACCAAGACAACATAAATGGAATAATGCTATGGATTTTACAGAACAGCAGTTAATTAAAAGAAGTAATGATTTAAAACAATTAGAAAAGTTATATCCTAATATCCCTTATAGTTGGTTAGAAATGACTTGGAACTTTTGTGAAAAAACACCTGAAGAAGAACATAGAAATATCATAGATAATAAATTATGGGAGAAAGAAGACGCTAAACAAAGAGTTTTAGGTGGAATTATAAAAAACTCTATGACTATTGAATAATTAAATAAATATTATTAAAATAAAATATCTTATTATAATAATATAATGTCGCAAGAAGTAGTATCAAGTTATAACATATTTGTTGATAGTGAGAGATATTTAGCACCTAACTCTCGTGGTGATAATATTTATCTTCCATTACAGCAAACACCTATTACCTGTGCTGATAATCAGTTTATTAGATTAACCTTACAATCATTTAGTATGTATAAGAACTTTACTAATGTAAATACTAATAATGATACATTTAGATATACATTAGATCAAGATTATTCAGGTTCAGGAGGACAGACGGGAACTATAAATAAAAATGTAGCATTAGAATTAACTAATCAAAATTACGCAAGTTTATACGATTTAGCAAAAGAGTTTGGAACAAAATTAGCATCTCAATTAGAAACACATTTAAATAAAACTGCTACACTAAATACAGGTTCAATTAAACCAGCAAATACAACAACATTAGCAGGAACAACTAATAATATAATTTCTTTTGAGATTGATATTACTGCACATAGTATAGCACAACCTTTAGTAATACAATTTAAAGTCGCAGATGGAGATATTTTTGAACTTTTAGGAGGAGATAGAATTAGAAATAGTGCAGATACAACAACTGCCTCAATAACAGCGGATACTTCTAATGCTAATAAAGTAGTTATTACTTGTAAGTTTCCTGCACAATTATCTACACAGCAAAATATATATTTAAGAACAAATGTATCAAATACCAATATTCAAACAGAAAGTTTTGATGCTGGAAATAGCGATGTAGTAGGTGGTGATAATGTTATGGGTGGTTCTCGTATTTTAGGGAAAATCATAATAGATAATGAGTTTGCTACATTCACATCAGGAACACAAATGGAATATTTTGTTAATCTTTTACAAAAACAGGTTAATACTTTACAATTATATTTAACAGATAGTCATGGACGTTCTTTACCATTTTTAGCAGGGCAAACAACTTTAGGAAACGCAAGTTTTGAATGTGTAATAAAGGTTGATATAGTTCAGTATATGTCCCCTATGAATAATACATTAAATAGTGGTGGAGTTCAAAGAACAATACCAGCAAGATTTGGAACAGAACCATTAAAACATATAGATTACGGAAAAGACAACTACCCCGATCATTTAGAATTAAGAATGAAAAATGCGAGAATGTAAGTAATTTAATTTTTAATTATTTTTTTTTAAAAATTAAAATCTTTTGTAATATTATAAAATAATGAGTTCCTTTAATCCCAACTTGACTTATTACCTTGAACGTCTCCAAGGTTTCAGCACTAACATTTTTCGCCTTGAAAGTCAGGCACGAACAACTGCGACGCCGAACCAGATTGTTACTTTTGACCTCCCAAGTAATAGTATCGTAAATCTAAGGTCATTTAAGGTCTTCTGTAATTGTCAATTAACAGGTGATAATGCTCGTATGCCTCCTATTAATGACTTCGTGGAGCGTGTTGAGGTGTCAGTAGGTGGAATTGTGTTGTCGCAGGGGTCAAACTTTATGAATGTATTACAGGAGTGTAAAAAAGTATTAGGTGTTGATTACTGCGACGCTGTTATGTCCCACCCTGAATATGTCCGTGCTACTTCCTATGTTGATGGTGCTACTTTTGCTGACCCAGCACCTGAAAGTTATTTATCTTCCAGCGACCCTCGTTTCTGTATTGAAAATCTTGAGGGTTTCTTATCAACTGCCGAACCAAAATTACTTGACACCTCATTAATTCCTGACCTCCGTATTCGTCTTTATATGGCGGGTGTTGAAATCTTATCTAACCCTGCTGGTATTATTCTAACAGATGCTGCTGGAACACTTGCTAATTCTATTGGTCTTGATGGAACAGGAGATGCTACATACACTTTAAGTGATATCCACGCCCATATTGAATGTATTGGTCTTGCTGACGCCACATATGATAATATGTTAAGTTCTATGATGAGCAGTCAAGGTTTCCTTGAAATACCCTATAAAGCATACACCTCCTTCACAGATACTCATACTGGGTCGTCAAGATTTACAGTCAGCACTGCTTGTCTTGACAGGATCTGGGTTGCTTGGCGTCTAAATGGTTATGATGTTCGTGGTGGTTTAAAGCGTGTAGCAGGTCATAAAATTACTGGTGCTTTTGTAAGTCCAACTGCTGGGGTGGCGACTGACACCGATGTTGGACGCCCCACTTACGATTTGGGAGGGGTTCTTGACACCAATAAAGAAAAATACAGAGGTAAATACTTCAACTTCGCTCAACCAGTCGCCAACTGGGGTCAGCAAATACAACTGAACTCGGCATATTTTCCGCAATACTCCGCCCAGTCGGGAGATACATTCCAAATCACCAAAAACTCGCTACACGGCAACGAGAAACTTAAAAATATGTCGTTAGACCAATACTTAAATAACTACTGCGTCCAGTGCTACAGACTTAATATGCCTGACAGCGAGTATTCACGTCTATTATCTGGTCTTGACACCCGTGCTGTAAATCTTCAAGGTATTCTAAAAACCACAGGTGTAATCCCTGCTAATACAAATGTATCTATTTTCACAGAACAGACAGAGGTTCTCCGTGTAGGTGCTGGTCGTGCCGTTGAAGTAATTTCTTAAACGACCGATATTTACTTTTAATAAAAAATTAATAAAAAATAAAATATTTACTATAAATATAAGAATGCCGATTGTCCCAGCAGTATTTAATGGAATGGAAGGAAAGAGAGATGCCGATACTCTACGCAATTTACCAGTAGCAGGATTTACTAATAATGGTCTTCAAAACCCTATAATTAGATTAAACTATGAGAAAACCTCTTATTTAGAAAATCCAAGTGCTAATGATATTGGAGTATTAAAGAGTATGAATGGCGGTGGTCGTGGAGTAATGCCTTGTAAAGGTAATGCTAATATTGGTTCTTTAAGTGGTGCTGTTAGAGTTATGAGAAGACCTGCTATACCAGCAGAAGGAGGCATCTATCCAAGAACTGGGTTCGCAAGAAATCAACCGAAGGGATTAGTATATGATCCACAAAAACCTATAAATAATCCTCTAATGGCTTTAGCAGATAGTTTTAATGCTGGATTAAATAGTAGAATACCGCAACCTGCTTAAATTACAAAAAATAATTATATTTAGAATAAAATTGATTATTATTTATCATTTTAATATTAATCAATTGTTATTATGCCTACAAAAGATAAAGAAAAACAAAAAGATAGTATTGTAGACAAAAAGCCTGTTATAATAGGATTTGATTATGATGAAGGTTCTTACGATTTTTCAGAAGAAGATTTCGACATACAACCCGACACGATTACTAGCATTCCAAAAAAACTACCGCCAACTGCCGGTAGAAAAGCTAGAAGAGAAGCTAATAAAAGAGCGCAAAGACTAAGCGAAGCTTCCGAGCCTGGTTCTACAAACTTCAACGTCGCAAAAGGCGGTGATTCGGTTAATCTAACGCCTGTCAATAATACAACAAACAACTCTTATACAACAATTGTAACATCACAAAGTACTGCTCTTGGAAACGCAGTTCCTATCGCATTTT
>Ga0208767_1002041_pt1 | contig 15566 bp, 12 predicted proteins | sample VirMetDEL_Mar_21_FD_184514 | JGI IMG/M metagenome (GOLD analysis project Ga0208767, IMG submission 184514) | Aqueous microbial communities from the Delaware River and Bay under freshwater to marine salinity gradient to study organic matter... | ecosystem: Environmental > Aquatic > Marine >... | reverse complement strand
TTAATGCACCATACTGTGTGCCATCATCTTTTAGTAATACATCAGCACCATCTGCATCTAGTATAATATCTCCAGCAGCATCTACAGTCATATCACCAGAAGATAATGCTATAGTTGTACCATCAATGTTAAAGTTATCTATATCAATACCAGCATCAGCAGTAATCTTACCAGTAGAAGTAAGTGTTCCACCTACGGCTGTATTACCACTGATATCTGCTGTACCATTTATATCTATTGCAGTAGCTGTAAGGTCAATCTCATCTGTAGCTCCAAGAGAAAGAACAGTAGCACTAGAGCCGTGAATAAATTGTGAAGCATCATTAAACTGTATCTTATTAGTAGAATTAAGTAGTACTCCAGTATCAGCAACATGGGTAAGAGTAACATCTTGGTCATCTCCCAAATTAATTACAGCACCGTCTGCAAGAAATAGATCACTAAATTCTAACGATGTAGTACCTAAAGAAGCACCATCAGATGCATCAGGTAAAAATGCAGTAGAAGCAGTTATGTTTGTTCCAGTAAGCGCACCAGTAACACCTAATGTACCAGCTACGGTAGCATTTACATCTACATCAAGAGTATCTATATGTGCAGTACCATCTATAAACATATCCTTAAATTCTAGTGATGCTGTACCTAAATCTATATCATTAGTTGTTATGGGAACAATAGCACCATCTTGTATACGAACTTGTTGTGTAGCTGCACCACCTACCTCATTATAAAATTCAATGTGATTATTACTGGTATCTACTAGTACCATATTACGTTGATCAGCATCTGCTACTCTATCTATTGGTGGACCTTCTGCTGATGTACCGTCATGTGAGTGACCTGACGTTTCATTAAAAGCTGCTAAAACTTGGTTAAGTTCTGCATTAAGTGGTGCTGCTGATATAACCTCACCGCTAACTATTTGTGCTGAAGATTGTCTGGTATATCCTGCCATTATCTGTATCCTGCATCTTGATATGTTACTGAGAAACCTGCTATACTATAGGGAGCCTGAGTTCCTGTTGATGTTATAGCTAATGAGATCGCCCTACCCGATCCTTGTATATTGGACTCTAGTACAGGACTAGTAGATCCATCGTATGTAAATGTAGCATCATAGGTACTACCTGTTGTTGTATACCTTGATAATGATCCTGCTGTTGTTAAAGAATATGTCGTAGGATCAGGTACATTTGGATCATCCCAATCATATGCTATACCTAAGTTTATTGTAGAAGATCCTTCTGGTCTGGTAAATAATGTTATATGTTGAAATATCTTTCGTTTTTCTGTTGAGTCAAAGTATAAAAAAGGTGTTGCATAAACAGCTACAACATCAGAAGTGTCAAATGTACTACCAGATTCCTGTCTATATATTTCTCCATTTAAATCTCCATGAAGAACAACTTCAACATCGTTTATCAAACCACTAGTGGCTACGAATGCCCTTATACCTAATAACTCACCAAACTCCCAACCTACTCTTCTATCTGCAAATCTAAGTCCACCTATTATACCTGCTGTATCTGCTGCTGCTGTACTAGTCGAAGGAAAGAAGTATCTAAACTGAGATTTATTTCTAATAACAACAGATGTCATATTAGCTAAGTTATGTGTATTAGGTAAGTCTTGTAATAATTGTTGTACAGGTTTAGAGACAGTTTCAAGCTCAACGTCACCAATTCTAGCAGTACCTTGAATAGGACGTATACCATCTGATGCTAGAAATAATACGTCACCACCTAACTCAATAATACTGTCAGTAGCAATACATCCAATATTGTCTGTTACTTCTGACAAAATGTAATCTGCTTTTACTGATCCTGTTAATTTTTTTATTTTAGTTTTACCAAATATGTATAGTGCATCTCTAAACTTTGCTAGTCCAGTAATATTAAATCCAACATTGATATTACCTGATCCACCACTGTTGGTAAATGCGTCATCATCGTTAGGCTCACTAAATAGTAGTATGTTTGGACCTAATCCTGTCGTAGGAAATCCAGCATAGAACTGATGATTTTTAAAATCAGTAGTAAAAGAAGCACCTGTAGGATTGTAATCTCCTCCTGTTGGATGAACCGTAAATGTTGATCCACTTAATTTACTAGGACTATTAGCACCGTCACATATTATAACTGCCTCAGTACCAGTAAATGAATTTGTATTGTGTCTTAGTTTATCTACATTGACAGATGATAGGTTTGATACTACTGTTGTCCATCCTGTAGATGTATATTTCCATACACTGTAGAACTTACTATAGTTTGCTGTTACTGAAGACCCACCTCCACCACTAACTGTAGAAGTAGCAGCGGATGTAAAGGTAACGGTATAACTATTTGCATCAGGAACTGTAACAACTTGCATCTCTACAGAGTTAGGAGTAATACCACCTATTGCATCACTTCCAGAAAAAGTTACATAGTTTCCTACAACTAATCCATGTGAAGTATGTGCAACTGTTATAGTAGCACTTGTATTGGATACGCTAAAAGGATTAGACCCTAGTGTCTGAGTTCCATTGTTTGCTGTAAATGTTACTGAGCTACCTCCACCAGAACCCCCAGAACTAGCATTAGAGGTAAAATTAACTGTATAACTATTAGCATCAATTACAGAGGCAATAACCATTTCTACATCATTAAGAGTAATTCCGTGAAATGTATGAGAGTCTGAATATGTTACTCTATCTCCTACAGATAAACCGTGACTAGTATGCACTACAGTTATTGTAGGACTACCACTAGTAACTGTAAAAGGATTAGTGCCTAGTAATCCTGTAGTATCTTTTAAGTTTCTTCTAGCTGCGTAGGGTACACCTTCTAGTATCCATAAACCTATTACGTTACCAGAACCAGCAACCGTACCGTAGTTTGAGTCGTAGTCTGCATATCCACTAATTCTTCTATAACCACCGAATTGAGATATCTCCATATTTAACATACGAACTGCTGCGCCTGGATTAGATCCAGCTAGAGCTAAAGCATCCTCGTTTGTAAATAAACCACCACGAGATAATACCGTTACGTCTTTTAACGCATCAGCCATTATAGATTACCATGTGGAACTGCAAGAAGTCTCCCTACTCTCGTATCTCTTACATCAGTAAATCTGTTAATTAACAATGTACGCATACGATCTATACCTTCTTCAAACTTCTGTTTGGTTATAGCTGCCTGTTGTGAGTTATCTCTGAACATATAAGTGTGATATAATGCACCGTCTATAACAACGTGTTTAAACTGATCGGGAACAGTCATAGTATCTGTAGCACTAGATAAATCAGAGGAGTAAGCAAAGTAGTTATAATTTACCGTATATGCTACATCAGGTATGGGAGTAAATCCAGCTTTATTAGATAAGGTTCTATATACATATACAGGTGTTGTATATTCTTCTGATGTTGCATTACCATCTCTTTGATAAAACCTACTTAGAAATGTATCATAGTTTATTAATTTTAATATTTTAGCATCAGCATTAATACTATCGTCTTTAGCAATACGGAAGCTATCCCAGTCTGCTATTTTAAAATCAGCAGCAAGACTATACTCTGCTGTACCTGCAACTAATGTTAGAGAAGCAGAATTAAAATTAAAAGGAAATTCAAATTCTTTTTGGGAGATCTCTTGTAAGGAAGCATTTACTGCATCTTTAACTTGAGCGCGAAAACCAGAAGCATTTGGAAAATCAGTTGAACTTAACTCAACTTCATTCAAACGTCTTAGTGTATCATTAACTAATGTTAAGAATGTTGTAGCCATATCTCGCCCAAATTAAAGAAGGGGGTAGCCCTAATTAAAGAAACTACCCCACAATACTTTATGCTAATGCATCTCTCGCAGCGGAGGATGCTTCTGCTCCAGCTTCATTGCAATCAATGAGTGTAGCATAGACACGAATCCTTCCTGTAGAAGGTGCTGCTCCTGCTAACAAAACATCAATTGTATCAGTAGTTGATACAAATTGTGTATAGGTTGAAGCGGCTGAACCAACAACTGTGTTAGTTTGACCGTTTGTACCTGCTGCACAGAAACCTGTTGATGTTACGTCTGCACCATCAATAATGTCATCACCTGCTGCAAAGTCGATATCAGCAGTTACAGAAGAGTTAAATGCTTTCATAACTTCTGCACCAGCGTTAAGTACAAGTACTCCTGCTGGTATTTCTAGAAGTTGAAAGATATCTCCATCTGCTCCTGAGTATCCTTTTGCAACCATATCATCAATGTCAAGATAAGCCTCAACATTGTACATGAAATGGTGGGTGTTTTGACCTGGAAGAAGCGCAACGCTATCTGCTCCTACACCTGTAGTAGAGGAGCTTGTCATATCATAAGTAGCCATGATCTATTCCCCTTAACCTGCTATGTTGTAGTGAGCGCGAACAAGTGCTTCAGGACGAAGAACTTTGCGACCATACAGATGCATACCACGAACGATGTCAGCAAAGCTGTCATTGTCACGATAAGATTCAACCTTTTCAATCTGCGAAGCAGTTGCAACAGCAGAGTCATGACCAGCAACAATAGCACCATAATGTGCGCTTGAACCATTAGTATCAATGGTAGCTGGACCTGTTCCTACTGAAGGAAGGTTGTTTGACATATAAACTCTGAAACCACGAACCATGCCAGAAATGATACGACCATTACGAAGAATGTCTTTATCACCTGAAGCAAAGTCATTGTTCAATAGTTTAGAGTTTTCGTCATTAAGCTGTTCAGCAAATACTGGATCGACAACAACCCAACGTCCATCACGGTCAACATTTTGCTGATCGAGTAAACGAGCCATACGGTTTAGCACTTCCAAAGGAGTTGCTTCACCAGTAGATCCGTCTGGATGTAGAGCTATTGAGTCGGTAGCAGCACCACCAGAAACAAAGCTGTCACGAGCAATTAACATAGAAGCTAACAAACCGTTGGCTGCTGCTCCTGCAATAGGATCAGTACCTGATTTATCAGCAGCTACTCTAGCAGTTCCAGCAACAGAGCTAAGTGTAGCTTGTTTGAAACCTGTCAAGTAACCTAATACTTCCATGTCGAACTGATCTTTCAAGCGATATCCTGCTCGATCAGTTGCCATTGACTCAAAGTTCACATGAGAGTGAGCTTCTTCAATGTCATCGATTTTAAAAGCAAAGTAGTTAGCTTTGTCGATAACTAGTGAGAAATCATCGTCTTCAAGATCTTGTGGAGTTACTTGAGTTCCACGAGCATACTCTTTGACTGTGATTTCTGGTTCTTTGATGATACGCACTGTATCACCGAAATTTGCGATTTCACCAAAGTAATCACTGTTGGTGATGTCCTCGCATATGCTAGTCTTACGGAATGCCGACTGAACCTTCTTACTGTAAATTACAGGTGAGAAGTTGCCATTCGACAGGTTTCCATAACCAGCAGCTGTTTTAAAAGCCATTAATTATCTCCTATGTTGGCTATAAATAAGTTCAGGGGCATTTATTCTTGGGTATCCATAAGGGGCCAATGCAAAATGGTGTACCTTTTACTTATGGGTAGTGAGAGTTTATTTAGTTGTCCTAATAAAAGGGGTAAATAAACTCTATTAAGTGATGGCGTATTATATCATATTGAAAAATACTTGTCAAGTAAAAAATTACCTAGCAGCACCACTTTCGTCATAATCAAAGTTTCCTGAAGATATAGCTTCCTGTATTTCATCTGAGAACTTTTCCCATTGCTGTCCAGAAAGTTTTCTTACCTTGGATTCAGACCACTTTGTTTTATTATTACCAGTAGGTTCTGATGTTCTCCTACGAGTATTAACTGTTCTAGCTGCTTCTTTAGGGTTAGATTCACCTCTATCGTTAGCAGTTTCTAATTTATATAATGTGATCGCTTTAGCAGCAGCTTCAGGATCATCATCGTTTTCATAGAGAGCTTGTTGTATCATCTTGGGTTGTTTTTCGGCCCATTCATGAAACTCTGAACTAGATCTAAGCTCATCATAATCTGGATGTAATTTGCTTAATTTAGTTTCAGCAGCCTGTCTATTTACTTTTTGTTCTTTTTCGGCTATATAGGATAACCTTTCCTCTATATCCTTAGTGCTTTCTCTAGCTTTCTTAGTAGCAATAGTTTCTACTACTTTAGCTACATCAGGATACTTATTAGCCCAATCTTCTATTTCTTCATCAGTTTTAGGGAGCCTTACCTGAGTCTTAGTAAGTTTAGATAGCTGATCTCTAACAGCCATAACTTCTTTTCTATGCTCATCTTCTTTCTTTTGTAGATGTCTCCTAAGATCTCCATAACGCTTTTTAAACGTCTTTTCTTCTGGATGTTCAGGCTCGGCTTCTACCTCTTCTTCTGATCCTGCTCGTTGTTTCTCTAGTTCTTCTATTTCTTTTTCTTCATCTTCTATTGTATTTTTACGATATTTCATCGTAGTTACTCGTGTTGGTTCTACAGTCATGTCTGACATTTTACTCTCCTTATTGGGGCTATTAGTGGCTCTACATTATTGTAAAGGGTAACAGGTAGCCATACAAAAATAGTATTATTTATTGTGCGTAATCGTCTGTAAGTCTTTCAATTGCTGATTCTGTTAGATAACCTTTAGCTTGTTTATCTATAGGTTGACCTTTTCTATCTCCTTCAATGTATACAGCGTTTTGAGGATCAGTTAATTCACCCTCTGCATTTCTAAAATTACTAATTGCAGAAGCTAATTCAGATCCTTCTTCTATATCATAAGAACCATCATCGTACCGTTTAAGACTTCCTTTAAACTTGTCTCTCATATCTTCTTGATTACCTAAATCTAATTCACCTATAATATCTAAAAAGTTTTGTCCTTGCTTTCCACTATAAAAACCTTGTTGTGGTGCAGGTTCTGGAGGAGACATCATACCTCCTTCAATACTTGGAGATGGATCATCTAAACTTCCATAATATTCCTCTATACTTTCAGGAGTACCAAATTCAGCATCTTCATTTCTAGGATCATTTGGAGGAAACCTATTAAATCCCATTATTGGACCTTCAGGTACAGTAGTAGTTGTACCACCCTGATGCATTGTTACATAACTTGGAGTTCTCATTAATCCACCTTGTGCAGCAGTAGCTACAGCATAGGCAGGTTTACCTTGTAGTGGGTTAGGTCTGCTAGTACGTTCTTTAATATACTTATCAATAAATCCTACACCAGCTACATAGGTTTTATCTTCTTTTTCTGGGCTTAGTTCTTCTTTAATTTCTTTAGATAGTTCTTTAAATTCTGTCTCATCTTGTGATGATCCTCCTGGATCTCCTACTTCATTGTCTGGACCAGGAGTATCTCCAGGCGCACCTCCAGGACCATCTCCAGGAGAATCTACTTCATCTGGGCTATGTCCGTCAGCATCATAAAACACTGGGATACCTTCTGGACTTAGCATTTGCTCACCGTTTTCATCTAATCCTCTACCTGCTTCCTGTAGGGCTTTAATTTCATCTTCTTGTAAGTAAGCCATTAGATGTTGTTTACCATTAAACTCTTGGGCTACAGGAGCATTCATCATAGGTGCTTCTGGCATTGGTTCAACTTCTTCTGGAGCCATTTCATCAGCTAACTCAGGGGGCATAGCCATTTCAGGTTCTTCAGATGGCATCTCTTCCATCATCATACCTTCCATTTGCATAGGCATACCACCTTCTTGCATAGCCATTCTAAGACTTCCGTCTGGTCCTATAACCATACCACCTTCAGCCATTACTGGTTTATTCTCTGGATTAAGTATAGGGGAACTAACTGGACTATCTTTATCAGTCATACCACCCTCTGCCATTTGAGTCATCATGGGATCTACCTTTTCTATTTGTACTGTTTCTATTATTGCTACTTTATCGTCAGATTTTTCTTTCTGATCTTCTTGAGGTTTTTGAGGTCTACCATCCTCATCTACGTCTACTATAAGTCCTTCTTCCTCCATACAAGCTAGACCATGTTTAGCCTCTTGCATCATTGCTCGTATTTTATCTAGCCCAACATATCTTACGACATCTGCTGGTATTACAAATTCTCCCTCAGAGATCATTGCAGGTATATCGTCTGCTACTTCTGATGGTGTTGAACCTACTGGTGGATCGTTTTTCATAGCTATGGGTACTTTCTATCTGCTGCTGTTTTAACTTCAATCTGCATATCTCTTATCTTTCTTAACATATGCAGTTTACCTTGAGCTTTCCACATCTGCACTTCACTTTCTCCTTGCTCAAACTCTCTAATTATATCATTAATCTTACTGTCTATGTAGCTTTGAAATAGCTCATTGAAGTCTTGTTGGTTGACCAGTGGGAGGAGTGACTGGGCGAGGTTGCGGTGCATTGGCGGCTCCTTGTTGTGGTGCAGGTCTACGTTGTTGTTGTCCAGCATTAGCTCCACCACCTGTTGGGAAGCCTTGCTGTCCTGGTCCTGGAGCAGTACCTACACCTATATTACCTCCTCCACCTCCAGTAGGATCGTTTGGATTAGCTCCTGCTGGTGGACCTTCTGGTTGCATTTGTTGTTGCATCTGTTGCATTAGTACTGCCTGACGCATTGCTTCTTCTGGATTGTTTGTAATCTTATCTACATCCAGATCCATTGTTCTACCGATCTCTCTCATGATATATGGGAACTTGGCAAATGGGGCGAGGACAGGATTACTTGCAATTTGTAAGAATGTTATTAGACGTTGTGATCTAACTTCATTCTTCATAAAGCTCTCTGTACCTCTAGCCCTAACTTCTAAATCACCTTTGATCTCTGAGTCAAAGTCAAACTGCATATTAAATGCAAATAGTGCTTCACCCATAGGACGTAACATATAGTCATCAATATTCTTGATAACTGTACGAATAGAACTGGTGGCTGCTCCCATTAGCATTGAGATACCTGATGCGGTCCTACCAGTACCTTGAACACCTGTTTGCCCATATGAGTAAGAAGGTAATCCAGTTGACTCATCAGCTAATACCCTAGCCTTGTCAAACAACTGCATATTCTCATTACTTACATTAGGAAACTTAGTACCAAAGATAGCCTGTCCTGGTGCGCCACCTTGTCTCCTGAAAATTTTTCCTGGATATACTGTCAAGTCTTGGCCTGGAACTAGGTTAGACTCATCTACTTCTATAAGTAAGTTACCAGACAATACCGCATTATCAACAGCAAGACGCATAAAGCCATTCATCAATGTCTGAGTATCATCCATGTTCTCAGCTAAACCAATACCAAAGAAACTATATGGGTTAATTTCGTATGGTGCGGAACAGTACGGAATACGCTTGGGTGTAAATGGATTTATTACTAGTCGTAGTATTTCATCATTACATACCCAACAGTTAATCTGTATCTCTTCCTTCTTTCTTAGTTCCTTTGGTAGTTTGATACCTGCCTCTTTAGCTATCTCAGTATCTACTGTACCCCAGAACTCTACAACTTCAAATCTTTCTACTCCACCGTAGGAATCACCACCATCAGAGTCTATACCATAGCTATCTGATTCTATGTCATCTTCCCACCACTCACGAGTATAACTCTCACCATACTCTATGGCTCGTTCTATTGCTTTCATTCTAAAGAATGGACGCTTCTTTAATGCTCTAACCTGAGATCGTGTCATACGGTGACGCTCGATAACATACATAGCGTCTTCCATATTAATAGCATCAGGATCTGGATAGAAGTTCCATATAGATGTATATTCTACTTTAGGTATAGTCTTAACTAACGGTTCATAGTCACCCTCATCACCCCAGTTAGGATATTCCTTGTTAAAAGCAAATGGACCCTTCATTATACCTGTACCAAACAGGACACATTCAAATGCAGAGAACCTAAGATGCTTGGTAGCAGCTGACTCTTCTAGCTGATCTCTAATCTTCTTCTCCATTTTCTTAGCAGCAATCATAGCTGGTTCAAATGTAATAGAGGATTGAGTTTGACCAAACCCTTTTTCTAAATTTTCTATTCCTTTTAATTTATCTTCTAGTGGACCTAGCTTGGCTAGTAGTGTATCAGCAGTATCACCAGCATTAAAGTCTTTACCATCACCATTAAATCCATATACTAATGGAAGATCAGGCATTTCTGGCTCTTGCTCCATATCAGCAGGTTTTTTAGGGTCTATGTGGGCAGCTTCAACCACACCATCAGGTAATGTTGTAGGTTCTACACCGATTGGAAATCTATTCTGGCTAAACAGTACATCACATAGCTGACTAAATGCTGCCAGTACTTTTGTTTTAGTTACCTTAATAAAGACACGAGACTTCTCAGCATCTGTAAACTTAACGTCAGGACCATAGATACCTCTATAGTTTCTATAGGATTGTAACCATCGTGCCTCATCTGTATATCGTGCAGTCTTAGCAGTTGTAAATTTCTTATCGATATAACTTATAAGATCATCGTATTCAGTAGATTGATTAGAATCCTCTAGTGCAGTATTCTCATCAGTATCTAAAAAATCATCAGCCATTTAGTATCCAAACATATTATCAGAAGGTTTCCAGCGTTGTTTGGGAACATTTTCCCATGCTGTAGTCTTATTCATTGGTCTTGACATTACCATATACCTTAGTGCGTCATATAAGTGATCTTCAGACTTTGTATCTACATCCTCTGGATTACGCTTATCTAACGGTAGTGCAGGTAGCTGACTTATTAAATTACGGCAACTATCCATTATAATTAGTTTAGGTTCTTCTGTATCTTCATCTAACTGTAGACGCTTATGCATCTCTATCTTACCTGCTACCCTAGATCCTGGAGATCTGTCAGAAGGTCTAAACCTACATCCTTCTCTATTCATAGTCTCCGCTATTGATGGACCTACATCACCTCGCTTGGCCCAACAGGAACTGTCTAGTACAGCATCATATATCTTACCATCAGCTTCTTCAGCATCTAGTATAGCCCATGCTAACTTGTCTGCTGTCAGTTTATTAACATATAACTCACGATAGATCCAAAGAACATCGTCGTAATCAATAGCTCCCCAAAGAACAGCAGAATGAGAAGAATAGCCAAAGTCGCATGATCTGATCTTAGTCCAGCCACTAGGTACTTCAAATGCTTCGACAGTGTGAATATCTTTATCAAATTCTGGAAACGCTCCATCCTCGACAACATCCCAATTCCCATATAAAAACTGTTGGCGTTTGGCCTCTGGTAGTGACCCCAACATTGATACATAACTATGGTCTTGTGTCAAGTACGGATTATCCCATACTGACGCTGCAATAAACTTACGACTAATACCAGATACTATTTCTTCTCCATTAGCAGTAAATCTTACTTCTTCTACAAACCTTTTACCGTGTGGTGCAGGGTCTATAAACATCTTCTTAACCCATGCAGATCCGATATTTCCTGGATTACCAGTTGCTCTCATCTGTAAGGGTATACTTGTATCTACTGTTCTTAACGATGACCTAAGAAAATGCCATATATCTGAGTTGCCATATTGCGGAAGCTCGTCCACACCGATCCATGTATATGATTGGCCCTGATATCTAAGTGCATCTTGTAAGTTTTCACAGTATCCAAACTCTATTCTTGCTCCACTTGGAAAGTGCCAAGTGTTTTCTTGTGCCTTAAACTTAGCACCTTTAAATGCTTTGGGATATATCTGTTGTGTCTGAAAGATAACATCCCTTAACTCTGGCATAGACCTACGCAATAGTAATGCCCTATGTGCAGATTTATGTGCAAACCTTAATGGTGCTATTAATAAACTATAGGTTTTACCACCACCTCTAGCCCCACCATAAAATACTTCTCGTTCTCCTGCTGCCAGAAACTCTGTCTGTGGACCTTTATTAGGTTCAAATGCAACTTCCTGTTCTGGTGCAACTGTATCGTTAGGAAACTCAAATGTCTCTTGTTCTACACTATTAGGTTGAGCAGTGGCTTTTTTAAGTCTACGTTTTGCCTGTTCTGCTTTAATGCTAGTCTGTTTAACTGTATTCTTGAGTCGCTTGACTTTCTTCTGTTCTTTATTGAGATTGGCTTCTCTTTTCTCTCTACGAGCATCAAGTTCTTCTTTCGTCCAAGCCAATTTGTGTAGTCTGGTAGCAGATAATTTCCTATTGGTTTCATTTTCTAACCACCCTGCGACCTTTCTTACTGGTTGTTGATCTTCTCTAATTTTTACTATAGCTTCTTCTAGCTTGGTCAGTACCTTTTTATCTGGATAATAAAAAGATTTATCTTGACCCTTCTTAGCTGGATCATACCCATATGGCATTATACCTATAGATGGTATTGGTTTAGTCTTACTCCTCGTCTTCATCTTCGTCTTTATTTAATGGAGGTAAGACAACTACGGCTGATGGTGTACCCTTATGCTCTATCTTCTCAGTACGGACTAGCCCTACTCTGTCTAGTACTTCTTTAGACGCTGCCAGTCTTTCCCTGTTACCTAATGCACTGGGATCATCAATAACGCTGACCATAGACAATACTGCTTTAGGTGCATTGGCTGCTAGTACATATTCGGCTCGTTCTATTATTTCTTCTTTGAGCCTCTTGATTATTCTGGCAGGATACTCCGACTTAGAATACCCTGCACTATCCATAGCAGCCCGAAAGTTACCATTCGCATCGTTAAACAGAGCGTCTAGGAATATACTTTCTTTTTCAGTTAGGCTAGTCTTCACTTACCCATACCTCTTCTGGTAAATCCACCATATTTCATTCCATATGTTTTCTTACCGCCTTTGTACATTCCACCCTTACCAAATGATTTACCTCTGGGCATACCACCCTTACGGAGATTTAAATCATCTTCATCAGTACGAAATGCACTTTCGCTAGAATCTATTACTAATCCTGACTTTAATACTCTTTTACCACCACTATAATCATCGGGTTTACTTTTTGCTTCTTTACTTATAGTGCTTTTCTTTTTAGGGTTTTTCATTTGTTTTATAAATTTTTTATTAGATAATTCATTATCTGCACCACCTACATCTTTTGTAGTAGGTTTCTTTGTAGATCTCTTTTCTTGTGTAGCCAAACCTTGAGCAGCCTTTTTAGATGCTAACTGTTTTTCAGTAGTTGCCATACCCTCAACATTTTTATTTCTTGGTCTAGGAGCTTTAGGTTTTGCTTTTGGTTTAGGTGGTTTAGCTTCTGCACCTTTACCTATACTAGAGGTAGAAACAGGTGCTTCCGATTCTTGCATTTTCTTGTTTTTCTTAAACGTGTCACCTACATCTGTTTTCTGAGTATTTTTTTGTACTACAGATAAGTTTGCTTGTCTGGATTTCTGAGTAGGGGATACACCAGCAGGTTTACCTTTTTTTACTATACCTTTTCCTGATGCTGATCCGTCAACGTCTTTATTATTAGAACTTTGTAGTCTTCTAGTATTCTTAGCTCCCTCACCTATATCAGATTTAGCACCTGACTTAGTAAGTGTTTTTTTAAGACTAGCTTGTGCCTCTTTTATATCAGACCTTAAATTTCGTAACTGTTTTTCTATAGACAGTTTTTGTGAAGAAGATGCTTTTGCTTTTTTATCTTCTAGCTGTTTCTTTTTATTTTTTAATCGTGTAAGTTTTGTTGTAGCTGTTTGATTTGGAACTGACATATTAATATCCCTTAGATCGTTTGGTTGCTCCACCGTATCTCATATTAAGACCAGCAGTATATTTCTTTTTAGGTGCTTTATACATCCCACCCATACCAAAAGGTTTAGCTTTTGATCTAGGCATACCTCCTTTACGGAAATTCATTTCTTCTTCTTCTTCTAATTCTTTCCAGTTGTCAGAAAGACCAAACTTACTCATACCTCTGTCTGTAGAGTCTACAGTTAATGTACCAAAAGGTGTCTTATATTCTTTTCTTCCTTGTTCAAACCTTCCTTTTTTCTTAGGAGGGTCTTTCTTAACAGATTTTTCTACTTTTTTATCTACTTTTGTATCTGCTTTTGTATCTTTTTTAGGTGGTTCTTCTTTATTATTTACTGTAGGTCTACGTTTTGGTTTAGGTGGTACAGGTTCTTTAACTTCTTTTTTATCTTTTTTATCTTTAGCACTAAGAGGAGTAGGACGTTGAGAGACATTTTTTAATTGTCTAGCATTTGCATCTAATTCATCATCTCCTGTAGGAGTAGCTCGTTTTCGGGTACGACCTTCTTTTAATTTATCTTCTGTTGTACCAGAAATAGTTTTAAAATCTGGACCTCCTGTTTTACCTAAATAATTAACCCCTAAAACATATCCTGCAGCAGCTAATGCTCCTGCTCCGTACTTAGCTAGTATTGTTTTTTTACTGTTTGGAGTTTTTGCCTGTGCTATTTGTTTTATATCTGCTGCACTAAGATCAAACCCTTTACCATTAGGTCCAGTAAATGTTTTTGTTCCAGATTTTGAACCTGCATCTAAATTACCCCATATTTTCTTCATTTTATTTGCAGTTTTTTCATCACCAAAGTATTTAACTGCATCTTCTGGTAATTTAGCTTGATTTAATCGGGTAGGTTTTGTTTTTACAGGTGAGGATGTACCTTTTGGCATTGAAGGTAGAGGTTTTGTATTAGTTGATGCGGATTTTGATGCATTTTTTAACTTATCGGCAGCTACCTTAAATTTACCTATTCCTCCAGTTCCACTAAATTTACCTGCTCTTAAATCAGGTTCTAGTGCTTTTTTTGTAGCATCAGGTAAATTTTTCCAAGCATTATAAGTTCCTTCACTAAACTTTGAACCTAATAATTTTGATAATGAGGCTACTGCTGATGTTGCTGCTGCTTTTTTAGGACTTGATGCCATTTTTTTGTTTCCTTTAAAGTTGCTAAATGCTGATTGTATTTTTTTCTGTATTCTTTTAGGATATGTTACTATTAGTGAAGGATTTTTAGCTAATGCTATAGAGGCTTTTATACCAAGACCTACTCCTGCTAGGATAGCAGCTATATCAGCAGCATCCATTACAGGATTATTTAATATCGTTTTTCGTCCACCACGATTATCCCACATATCATATGTATTACCTGTCTGATCTATAGGACTTGCATAATCTCTCGTTTTTGTTTTAGGGTTGTATACCCCTTCTTGATATCCTGCTCTAGCACCTCGTTTTAATTTATCTTCTCTATATTCTTTTGAAGCACTGACAATTTCTTTATTACTTCTATAAGGTACACCCATTTTATAGGCTTTATCTCTTAACTCATTTAGTAACTTTGCATTTCTTTCATAATCATCATCTTTATTTTTATTAGACGGTCTTACACCATAAGACTTAATAAAGTTATCTTCAACTTCTTTTAGTCTACTTTGCAGTTGCCGTTGTCTAAGACTTAGTTTAGGAGCCACTATTTATCCTTTTTTAAACCATTAAATAAATCAAATAAGGTACGGACTTTCTCCTTGAGGATCTCCGTATCTGAGTGTAGTTTAGCTAGTATTACTATTACTGTTATTACCCCGAATATGATGGGCCATATACTTGTCGCTACCTCTACTATTTCCATGTGTCATGTTCTTCTAGGTTTTCTCTTTGGCTGCATACGCCTATTCGCTCTTTTAGATATTACGGCTAGATTACTACGCCTATTATCT
>Ga0208767_1002040_pt1 | contig 15578 bp, 20 predicted proteins | sample VirMetDEL_Mar_21_FD_184514 | JGI IMG/M metagenome (GOLD analysis project Ga0208767, IMG submission 184514) | Aqueous microbial communities from the Delaware River and Bay under freshwater to marine salinity gradient to study organic matter... | ecosystem: Environmental > Aquatic > Marine >... | reverse complement strand
TCCTCTTATGAGGAGTACCTAGACTTTCTACTCAAGCAGATAGATGTAATGGGTTCTATTGATGCAAAGATAGACAGAGACTCTGATACATTAGAAGAAGATATATACGATACTCTTAAGAAGATGAATTGGTTGAAGGTGATAAACGCTTTTGTAGTTGGTATTATAGAAGCTACTAACATAGGAGTCTAGTATGCCAGTTGAAGAGAGAGAAAGAACAGTAGAACCACCTGAACAAGCAGAGTGCTGTGATTGTAATGAATCTGTAGACAGAGAAAATACTATAGTAGTGAATGGAGATAGATATTGCGACCCATGTCATGGTGACAATTTCTACTCATGTAATAGTTGTAGTGAGAGCGTTCATAATGATAATGTTTACTTTGCATATCAAGAACCCTACTGTGAGCATTGCTATTGGGAATCTTTTGAGAACTGTTGTGATTGTGAAGAGCCTGTAGATAGAGATGAGGTGTATTGGAGAAATGACAACCCCTACTGTGATAGTTGTGTACCCGATGATGTAAGTAATATGCTGTGGCACTTAGAAGATAAAGAACCACCTGCCTGTTCTAGAAAAGCAGAGTCCTTTGAGTTTCCTGTTCGTAGACTTGTAGGAGTAGAAGTAGAATGTCTAATTCCACACATAGACGCTTTGGATACACCTAGCTTTTGGACTAGTACAAGTGATGGTTCTATTAACAGCGAAGAAGGATATGATGGTATAGAAATGGTAAGCTACCCTGCTAGTGGAGACCTACTATTAGAAAGTATAGATAATCTAATGGGATGGTCTAATGATATAGGTGCAGTAGTTAATAGAAGTTGCGGCCTACATGTACACTTCAACTCATTAGACCTAACTGCTAGACAGGTAGCTCATGTAGGAATAGTATACAAGTACTTTGAAGAAATACTAAAAGGTATGATGCCTAACTCTAGGCAGAGTTCTAATTGGTGCAAAGACTTTCCTATTCCTAAGAAACAGCTTAGACATATTACAGAAGAGAGCGAGTTAATAGAAATGTATTATGACTACATGGATTCTCACCCTAGTACAGATAAGTATAACGACGCTAGATACTGTGGTCTTAACATACATTCTAGATACTATCATGGTTCTCTAGAGTTTCGTCTACACTCTGGAACTATAAACAAAACCAAGATAATTAATTGGATACAGATACTAAATCGTATAATAGATATGGCTATAGACCTAGAGAGATACACAGGAGATGAGTACGACAAGTGGATTAATAAACCACCTATTACTCACATGGTGAGTACTTTTGGAGTAGAGCTATGTGATTATATTAACAAGAGAACTAGTAAGTTCAAAGGAGGAAGAGTAAATGAGTAATACAAATCATAACGATAACTACAAAACAGTAATAGTAGAACTAGCAGTCTATGTAGACGAAGATAACTACTATCACAAAGGTTTAACTGCTGAAGGAATTGTAGAGAAAGAACTAAGTGCAGTTGAAAATGAGACAGGGATATACTTGGAAAGAATTATTTATGATGATAACAAGAAAACTCTTGAATCATGCAAGGATACAAACCTAAATTCGAGCCACGAAAAAGGAGAGAAATCATGCCATTGAGAGGGTTTGTAGATAGCAGTGGTGCTATAGTTCCTGTAACAGAAATCAAGAAAGGTAATGTAGATATATCTAGATTGGGAGTATCTCTTCCAACACTTCTACATATGTCACAGCAGAGACCTGTTGATAGAAAACCATCTACTACTGAGTTGTTAAATGGTACTTGTCAATCGTATCTAGAAAGAACAGTTGAGTACTCTATACTACCTGAAGATAATGCATTTGCACTAGCAGGTACTCTACATCATCTAAAACTAGAAGAGTCAGCAGGTCTACTAGATAGATTGAAGTCAGAGATAACTCTAGAGGCACATGGTATAACAGGTACAGTAGACTTATATGATTTAGAGACAAAGACACTTGTAGACTACAAGTTTTCTGGTTCTTATAAAATAGCAAAGTGTTTAGGGATAGCACACTACTATACTAAGCATCCTACAGAGGTGTATAAGAGAAGTGGTAGATGGGGTAAGGCAGGCACACCAAAGAGAGTTAAAGAGTTCTACAGAGATGAGAGTAAGGCAGACTTAGAAGATTGGGGATGGCAGTTAAACTTCTATAGGTACTTGCTAGAAACAAATGGGTACGAAGTAGATCAGATGTTTATACAAGCAACAGTTAGAGATGCTGGATTACAGATAGCTAGAGAACGTGGAATTACAGGTAAGATATACATGATAGAAGTTCCATATATAGACAATGAACATCTAATAGAAAGATATGTTACGAAAAGAGAAGCTCTTCTATCTGCATTAGAAAAGAAAGAGTTACCAGAGAAGTGTACAGATGAAGAAACATGGGGTGGTATGAAGTGTGAATCGTATTGTCCTGTAAGAGAAGTATGTCCATATAATCAAACAAAAGGAGAGTAGAGTGAAGTTACCTAAGAAGTGGACTATCAAAGAAGAGATTGATGGTACTACATGGTGGATTATTAGAGGTGGTGCATTTACCAATTCTATTACTGAGAAGTATCCACATAGATTCTTCGAGTCTAAAGAAGAAGCAGATGTGTACTCATCTAATCTAAATAGAAGACTAAATAAAAAGACAGAGGTTGTAAATGTAGACTCTGTATTTATTAAACCTTACTAGGAGGAGCATGAAAGAGATACTGACAAAGCTAGATAAGATTGAGTTTAGACTAGAGCATTTAGAATTTGCTTTAATGAACTTAATGTTTGTCGTAGCTAATCAAACAGAAGAACTACCTAAGTTCAAGGAGAGCTTGAAGAGAGCTGAGTCTATGTCTAAGAAAGACAGAGACTTACTTAGCTTAGTAGTTAATGAGGAAGGAGCAGACGCTTGAAAGCTGAAGAGTATAAGAAACTAAGAGACGAGTTTATAGAAGAGACTTTCAAGTTATCTGATGAAAAGAGAATAGAGTATACGGAAGGTAATCATATGGACAATGTTCTATGGAACTTTGAAAATATAGGAAGCCTTGTTAATCTAGAACCACTTAAGGTATTATCTGTTTACTACCAAAAGCATAACTCTAGTATTAACAATTTCTTCAAGGAAGGCAAGGAGTACTCTGAGCCTATAGAAGGAAGAATACAAGACATGATTAACTATCTGTTACTAATGGTAGCTATGCTACGTAAATACAAAAAGAGAGGTGTGAATGAGTAATGAAATATTATTAGTAGATGATACTCCTAGTAATGGAGAGATTGTAACTAGTGATGCTTTCGATGTAATAAGAAACCTGCATGACAAAGTTTCTATGGAAGACACTCCACGTTCTTTTATTAAGAACAAGATGGGAGTTGATTATGTAGAAGTAGGGTACATGAAGAAGATGGCAGACAAACACTATCCGGGTTGGTCTTGGACTATTATTAGAACAGAGACACTAGGTAGTGAAGCCTTTATGGTACATGGTAGATTGAAGTGGTTTGAAGGTGGTATATGGAGAGAAGGAGATATGACAGCGGCTCATAGAATAATGAAGAAGAGAGGTAGTAATGAGTTCGTAGACGTAGGTAACGACATCAAGTCAGCTAATACAGATTGTATTAAGAAGGCATTTAATATGTATCTAAACATAGCTGATGACGTATATCGAAATCGTGTAGAAGATACTTCGCTAAGTCAAGAAGAGATAGACTTTCTATATAAGCAGATGGAAGGACTTAATGAAGAATGGAAAGAGAAAATATCCCTTTCAATAGAGGATGGTAACATCGAGAAGGGTGATATAGATAAAGTAGTTGCTAAGATAGAACTAATAAAAAAGGAAACAAAAGGAAAAGATAATGAGTAATTCTGTAGATTCTGTATTAGGTGATGTCATGGGAGGAGAGTCCTTCTACGACCCATCTGAAGATAAACCAAATGTAATAGTACCTGAGGGAGACTTCTATGCTCACGTAAAGGACTATACAGTAAAAGAAGATGTTGTTATTAGAGGTAAACACCTTGCAGATATATACAACTTAACATTCAAGTTAGCAGAAGAGAACTCTGACAAAGACTTTGGTGAACATAGTGGTAGTGTATTTGTAGGTAAGACTATAAGGTCTAAAGGTTTCTTTAGATTTAAAAGTCCATCTGATAATAAACTACAACCTAACTCTGGTGGCAATAGAGAGTTCAAAGAGTTGTGTGAATCTTTAGGTATCAAACCAGAAGAGAAGGAAGTAGATGGCAAGACTCTATATGCATTGCCTGTACTTACTCCATCTAACTGTGAAGGGATGCCAGCTATTATAAAGATAAAGCATGAGAACTGGACTAATAGAGACGGAGAAGAGGTTACATCACCAAAGGCTGTAGGTGTATTTTCTTGGAGTAATGGTAAACAAGACCTATCTGACTTACCATTCTAAATGAGAATAACTAACAGCGAATACGATACAATCATTAGGGCACTAGATTGTTACTCTGACTATGCACAAGAGGCAGATACTTTGAAGGCTAAGCTAGTAAAAGAATATGATAGAATAGCAGAGAAGAATATGGCAGAAGGTATGACAGCAGACGAGGAGGAACTATACCCTAGTAGACTACATACAGAGTACGGAGGTGCACCTAATGACAATCAAAAAGTGGAATGAGATAGAACATGCTTTCACTACTAAGTTTGGATGGTATGATGGTATACGACACCTTACAGATGTGGGCAAAGAAGTGTATAAGACTAGAAGCGTATACGAACTTAGCGAAAGAGAAGACTATCTATTAATAAAGAAACTCAGAGCCAAATACGATAAGGAGGTATCATGGCGAGAAAAAGAAAGTCACAAGTGGCAAAAGTAAGAGATTTCCTAACAACAGGAAAGAAACTTACTAGTAGAACAGCAATCACTAGGTTTGGTGTGTATAGATTAGCGTCTATTATACATCGGTTGAGGACTGTGTTTGGTATGAACATAGTTACAGATAACACTAAGGGTTATGCTACTTACTTTGTTTCTACTAAGTAACAATACAACAGGTCAGGGGTGTACCTTAAACACCCCAAAGATTTTTATTAACGGTCGAAGGTTTAGGTGTACCTTGAAGAATACTTGTTTACATTCTCCTTTGGTATCTTCTAAAACACCTAAGGATTAGATATGCCAACACCATTTATGTGTCATGGTTGTGATAAACCAACAATGAATAAAAGTGGAATCTGTGATGACTGCAATAGAAAGACACCATCAGATGATGCTTTGTACGATACTAAGTATGTTAATCTTCTAAGTGAAGAAGAGATAATGAAGATAGATAAAATACATGAACTATCTTTTGACTATAAAAACAAAACAAAAAGGAGTAAGAGATGAGATACTATTGGGAAGCACTCTTTAGTGTAGAATACTTTCCCTATTGGGAGTTTTCTATGTTGATGATGCTAGTATTGGTTCTTAGTGTTCTATGGAGAATCAATAGAATAGAAAGAAAACTAGACGGCTTGATTGATGACATGTGGCATGTCATTAAAGATATAGCTGAAGACTAAACATAAGGATTAGCAAAGGGAGAGTGCATAATACATAAACAATAAGTGGTAGTTATTGAATGACAATGTATGTTGTAATAGGTTGGCCCCGTTCTCCCTTTTGCTATAATAGATATGAAAAGAAAAAAGAACATAACAAAGAAAGACATGATAGATATGATACGTCAAGCAACTACTATGTCTTTAGCAAACAAGAAAACAATAGATATGCTTGGAGAGTTTCTCTATAATTACTTAGATATGAAAGGGGATACAGACAAGTATACTAAATTTATGGAGGACAAAATAGATGGACTTCTTAAACAAAGTAGTCAAGGGGATGGAGAAGTTTCTGGAGAGTCCCTTCAAGAAGAAGAGGAGTAGAAACAATGCCGTCAAAAAGCAAAGCAAAAGGAAACAGGTTCGAAAGAGAGTGCGTAAAAATAGCTAAGGAATACGGACTAGAATCTAAGAGAGCTTGGGGGTCTGATGGTAGGTCATTAGGACTAGACCCCGAAGTAGATATGACAATAGAAGAATATACCGTTCAATGTAAAGTAAGAAAAAGGATAGCATCATGGCTGAAACCTTCGGAGGAAATGGGGGATTTACACCTTCAATTAGTAAAGGAATCAAGAGGACAAATATACGCTATAGTGTCAATGACAAGAATGATGGAACTAGTATCAGAAGTCAAGACACTACGTCAGCTTATAGAGCAAAAACAATAGCAAAGATACAATCACTAGAATATTACCTAGGTACTGACTGGATAGATTGGGACTGCACAAAGATAGAGATTACAGATAAGAGCAAAACAGGTGGTAAATCTAGTGTTAATAGTACTGTGTTAAGATGCTCTAGTTGTAATAAAATTTATCAGACTAAAACACTAGGTCTTCATGATAAAATTATAGGTAATACATTTATAAAGCATAGCTTCTTTGACAATGTTCCTTTGTATAGAGGAGAATGTGGGTTGGAAGAGTGTAATGCCTAAGTGTCCTCTATGTGATAGTAATATAACAGCTAAGAAAGCTGGTATTAGGTTAAAGTCTCTTAGATTATCTAGACCTAGTAAGGTTTTAAATCTAATAGATGACCAGATAAAGAAGATGTCTAGGTATTGGAAGATAGATGAGGTGCTTGAGGCTAGCTTCTTAGCAGACATAGATGGTGTTAACAACAATGTAATAATAGAATCAATTAAAAGATTCGACAGTAGAGGTAGCTTACAAAAAGGTTACGGTCTTAAGTACTTAGCAGGTATGATAAAGAACGAGAGTAAGAGAATAGCTATTAGAGAAGAGTACGAAAGAAAAAACTTGGATAGGCTACCTCCAAAACTAAAGGATATGAATGAAGAGTGTTGAATTAGAACAAGCATTTTTAGGATGCATTATAACTGATAGTTCTTATATAGATTCTGTCAAGCAGTATATAACAGATAAGGAGTTCTTCTACTCTAGCTTTAATCAGAAAGTATGGACTGCTATAGACAGGCTATACTCTAAGAACAAAGAGATAGATATGATAACCATATGTGAAGAGGTAGGTGGTAAGGTTGATGGTTACAGTTCTAGCTATGAGATAGCAGGGTTTTTAGATAAGGTTGTGTCTGCATCTAGCTGTGTAGAATATGCAAAGAGATTACACTCTTACTATTTAAGAAGAGTTCTGTATCATCAGATGACAGATATATCAAAGGGTTTAGGTGATGCATCTCTTGAGACTTCTAACCTATTAGAAGAAGCACATACTACCATAGGCAATATAATCAAGCTACAGCCTAGCAAAACTTTTGATATACATTCTTTACTAGAAGATACAAAAGATTCTATATATAACTCTACTACTCAGATACAAACAGGTATAGGTACATTAGATAGAGTGATAACAGGTATGACTAGAGGTGAGATAACTATTATAGCAGGTAGACCCGGTAATGCAAAGACTACAGTATCAGCTAATATAGCTAGGAACTTAGTACACCAAGGACTTAAGGTTGCTATGTTTAATAGAGAGATGCCTAATACAGAGATGATGAAGAAGTTTATAGCTATGGAATCTAAGTCATTACAATACAGAAACTTACGCAACAATATAGATATAGATAGTGATGAGTTAGCTGAGGTGTCTAATGTAATATCAGATGTTTATAGCGATAAGTTATTTATGTTTGATGATGTAAGAGATATAGAGAATACATTTCGTGAGATAAAAGCTATTAGTCCAGATGTAGTTATAGATGACCATATAGGCTTGATAGAACACCCTGCAAATGACAGAAGAGATTTACGATTAAAGATAGGAGATGTTAGCCGTAGTTATAAATGGTTAGCTAAGGCACAGGATATGTCTGTTATACTAGTGTCTCAGATGAATAGAAACATGGAGCATAGAACTGATAGGATACCTAGACTATCTGACCTAGCTGAGTCTGGTAATTTAGAGCAAGATGCAGAGATAGTTGTATTCTCTCATTATCCTTGGGTATCTAGATATGGTGATGATGGTAATAGTGATTGCTTCTTAGAACTTATAGTAGCTAAGAATAGATATGGTAGCACCAACTCTTGCGAGGTTGGGTATCATGGTAACAGTTGCTTGGTTACTAATACAGAAGCTGAGGCAGTATCATTAGCAAGAGAAAGAGGAGATGATGTAAACGGTACACCTAAGCCTTTTTAGACTTGCTTTCTTTTCTTTGCTTTTCGCATCTTTCTTTTTATTATAGCTTTGTAATCTATATCTGTTACTAAGATAGGAAACATAGGGTATGTGCTATTCCAATTCTTTATATCCTCTAAGGCTTTTTGGTATGCCTCTTGAGTACCTGCATTTATAATAGAATCTATTATAGCAGTTTTTCTTCTGCCTCTTAAAAATTCTATTCTATCTAGTTTCATACCTCTTGTTTCTATTCTTTTAGCAACATCCTTAAGCAAAGGACTACCTGTCATTCTTAAGGCTCTAGAGGGAACTCTTTTTATAAAGTCTCCTTGATAGTTTTTATAATCTCTTTCTAGTGCAGATATAAACTTACCAAGTTCTTCTATATCAGACATAAAAGGTGGAGATGCAAAGAAGAATAATGCATTTGATACTGTTCTACCTTCTTCTAATCCTGCCATAAGAAAGTCTCCTAAGAAACCAAACGCTCCTATAGCCGCTACGTTTTCTACTATTTCACTTGCGTCTGTTTCAAAGAAAGTAGCAGGGTCATATGCTTTTTCTCCAGATGCTAGTTGTTTCATTAGCTCTTTTGCTTTTATAGCAACTGCTCCTGTAGCCATACCACCTGCCGCTAATCTAAGTAGTGGCATAAAGTTTCCATGTGCTAAATCAAACTTCAATGTATCTGTTATAAAGTTGTACTGCCTAAGACCAAATGATTTAAACTGTAGAAAAGGTTTCATAATAGGCCTATTTAAGATAAGAGGGTCAGTAAGTATATCTTTCTGCAACTGAGTCTTAACTGCAAATCTACCCATAGCATTTATTATTGTAGATTCTTCTAATCTACCTTTTTTGTCTATTTTGTTAGGGTCTATACCCATCTTATTTAAAGTAGACTTGGCCCATTTTTTAGAACCCATCCTTCCTAGACCTATGCCTCTTTTTCCAGATGTTATAGCTACTAAATCATCTATTAATACTCTTGCAGATGCGGCCGCTAATATATTATTAATAGAGTTTATTCTATTAAACTGGGATATATCAGTTAATCTACCTACTACTTTTTTAGATATATCACTTTGCTGAGACAGTCCCATCATTTCGTTGATATACTTATATAAGTTACCACCAGATGCGTCAACCTGTTTTCTAAAATCTTTATCTGTCATGTACTTATAAGTACCTTTTGTAAACCTCCAATACCCTGCAGATAGAGCAGAAGATATTGCAAACTGAGAAAGGTTCATAGCTGTTGCTGTACCTAGTGCAATCTTAGTAGAAGTTTCCCACTCCATAACCTTTTGCATAAAATCTTTAATACCCGGGTTTAAATTGTATCTTCTGTTGTATCCTATAGTACCCATAACATGATTATGTAACTCTCTCATAATAGGAAAGTCTGCATCTGTAGCGTTCTTTAATAGATTTTCGTATATTTCTCCTTTTCTGCCAAAACTTTTTACCTCTGCAGAGCGTCTAGCTACATTAGAAGAATATATACCTAATAACTTTCTTATATCTTTTTCATAAAACTTACTAGGTAATTCATATGTTCTAGCCTTTTCTAAGTTCCCATCTAATTTAAACACTTCACCATATGTTAATCTGCCCATAAGAGCCATAGCTTTAAATGGACTAAGCTCCTCAAGTTTATCTCTTGCTTTTACTTCTTTTATTATCTCATCGTAGGCTTCTCTTGTCTCTTTAGATAAAGATGATACAGAATTTCTAATAACCCTGTTTAAAAAATTAGCTTCTCCAGTTCTGTTTTTTGCAAAGTCATTTGGATTGTTCATAGCTTGTATGATTAAGTCTATGTAATCATCTTTTAAATTCTTTACCAACATCTCTTCTCCACTTCTAGCAGTTTCTCTAGAAACAAATTCAGATATTTTATATATGTCTGCAAATACTTTTTCAGCAAGGCCTTGTTTTAATATTCTTGGGATATAGTTTTGTAGGTATCCTACATCAACACCAGATTCTTTTGCTCTGTTGAATAGAAAATCTGATATTTGCCTATACCCTCTTGTTTCTGGTATATCTATCCCCTGTTCTACAGCATCCGATAATAGTTCCCAATACTTACTAAAAGCCTCAGATTCTGGTACATTCATAGCTTTAGAAAGTCTTCTAGCTTGTTCTTTTGTTGGCTTTTCTGCATTAAGTCCAAAGCTAGTCATTAAATCGTATGTTTCTGAAAGAGTACGTCTTTGATCTACTACAAATTTATCTACCTTAGCAACATATGCTCTTCTAACAGGGCTAACAGTACCTTGATTTCTAGCAGGTCTAACAATATCTAACAATCTATTAGCTGGTTCTGGTAAAATATTATCTAAAAAGATACTGTATCTAGCCTTTTGCATAGGTATACCGTTTCTTTCCATATGGTCTAATGCTTTCTTTGCGTACAATTCAACAGTAAGTTTGCCATGCAATTCAGATAGGTAGCCATTACCATTTTCTTTTAAAGTTTTAGGCAATGCCTGTTTACCCTCAGAGGCTTTACGCAACCCTCTATTGGTTTCTTTTTGAGTTGAGTCATGTCCTAACTCTTTTTCCATTTTCCTTATTTCTTTGCTATATACTTCCTTTAATTCTTTAGAACTTAATTTTTCATAATCTTTGTTTCTATAATTTTGATTAAAAAACTTTGTATCTCTAACAACTACCTCATTAGTATCTGTAAATCTAAATTGTATCTTGCCTTTTTCAGGATTAGTACTTAAAACCCTTACTTCTCTTCTTTGTTTTTGGTTGTCTACATATATATTATCACGAAAATCTGTTTCATAAGTTCGCCTTGCAATCTCTTTGCTTTCTACTGCCAAGTCTAAATTTGATGGTGCAGTCTCATAAGTTATTTCTTGTTTTGTAGCGTCTTTTCTAAACTCGTTTAATTTTTTAAAACCTGTAGTAGCTACTTTGTTTACACCCTTAATACCTAATATCATTCCACCTGCATGAATCCAATCTTCAGGAGTAGGCGTTCTACCTTCTAAGGCAGGTGCTACTGTTCCAAATTCAGCAACCTCTGCTACCGTTCTCCCTAAAACACCAACACCTTTCTGAGTTAAGAAAGCATTTGTAGCTCCTGTCATACCACCTAGAACTGCACCTTTAGCTCCAGCCTTTACTACTTTGCCGGGAGTTATTGTCCCATCTGATATATATTCATTTAGTGCTTCTCCAGCTCCAGAGTACAAACCCAATGCCCCTGCTCCACCTGCAGATGAGGTAGCTGTTTTTGCTAGAGCATTTGACTTAACAGCCATTCTAGCCGCTCTCTGTGCTACCTTAGGTTTAGCTCCATTTTGTATTAATTTTTTAGTTACATACTTAGTAGCTACAGCTTTAGTAGCCGCACCTCCAAGACCGCCACCTGCGGCAGTAGTAACAAAATCAAGAGGCTGAAAGAAAGAAGCCACACCTGCGGCTATGTCAGACACAAGACCCGGATGATAGTTACCTAGGTCATATTTCTTTTTGCCTTGAGTTATCTCATACACCATTCCCTGTAAAGACCTATTGTATCCATCTTTCCATACATCACCTAGCTTATCAACTATACCGCTTTCATCATTTGGTTTATACTGTTGGTTTTCTAAATTTAACTTGTATTGAGGAAATTTTCTAGTTATCATTTTGTAAGCTAGGTCATCACTCATAGAGTTATATGAAGGGTCAACAGCTCTAAAGTCACTAACAAGCTGTTCTTTGCTCATGTTTGGATTAAACTGTGACATTAATTAGCTAAGACCTGTGGTTGAGTTGGTTGACCAAGGTTTAGTAAATAACCAATACCATCTTCACCGTACATATTTTTATATCTTTCTACATTGTCCCTAGATAAAAACAAATCTCTATATCCTTCTCTGTTTTTGTCTATTGCTTTTATTATAGAGCTTTCTACTTTTCTAAGTTGTTTTTCTAAGTTTTCTCTTTTGCTACCTGCAGTTTCTTTTTGAAGCTGTTGCTTTATCTTTCTTACTTTATTTAAATCTGACCTAAAATCTCTTATGGCAAACAAAGACCTTTTTCTTTTAGGTTTTTGCTCTTGAGCTTTTCTTGATATTTCTTGCAAAGATTCTTTTACTGTTTTTCTTGGTTGTGCTTGAGCCATTCCTAAACCAGATAAAAGACTAGGTACTCCAAGCTCTCTTCTATCTTCTTCAGAAAGGTCTTCTGGGACTATGGCTTGAGCGTAAGCAGAAGAATCAGCAGGAAAATCTCCATCAATGGCGACATCGCTATCATCATCTGCATTTTGGCGTGCCTGTTCAGCCGTATCAAGAATGTTTTCTTGGTCTGCATAAAGTATTCCATAGTCTACAGGCTCATTAGCATCAAATATATCTCCTATTATAACGTTTTCTTGTGGCTCTGTAGGTTGCAACGGTGCTCTGAAGCTAGACTGATTATTGTAAGGGTCAGTACCTGTTCCTTGTGGCTCTGTAGATATTTTCAATATGCTTTCAAGCTTTGCTCTTGCTTCATTTGCAGAAGCTTCATATTGTAATTTTAAATTTTCTGCGTCAGCAACCTCAATACCAGAAGCTTCTTTTTCTCTTATATCGGCTAAATTTTTATCAGCAGATGCTATTGTTTTTGAGAAAAAATTTAATTGTTGTAACTCAATAGGAGTTAAATCACCTTCTTTTTTACCTAAGTATATATTGGATATATAGTCAGAATAATTTTCGTCATCTGAAAAGACATCTAAACCTACTGCTTCTGATATTGTGTTATCTGGATAACGTGAGTTGTGAGATTCTATTCTATTTAAAACTTGGTTGTATTTAGAGGTAGCTTTATCTCGTGTTGATTGACCCAGCTTTCTAATCATCATACTTAATTTTGGGTCATCTATATCTGCCCCGTATTTTTCAACTGGCATATCCACTATATCTTTTAAACTCATACCAGCTAATTGATTTTGAATAGATTCTTGAGCCATGTTTCTATAGCTCTTCCTTTCTTCCATTTCAAAAGTTTTTTTCTGTCTAGATTCTTGTTCTTTAGCTAAATCATTTTGAAATCTTTGCTGTCTAACTGCGTCTCTATACCGTAAATCGCTTTCTTCTTGTTGCCTTCTAGATAGCTCTAGCCTAGCGTCTGCTCTTTCAGATTCTCTTTTTCTTAGCTGATATTCAGGACTAGCGTACTTTGATATTTCTTCTAAGAAGGTATCTAAACCTGTAGGTGCTTGTTGTAATACTACTCTTGCCATTATTTTAAACTCCTAATCTTGATCGCTCTGTTCATTTAGTCCTTGCTCATACTCAGCTAGGGTAATGTAACGATTAGTTTGATTGTCCCAAACATATTCCGTTCCATTGAAAATAACATTACCTTGGTCTACTGTTGGCAGTGCTGATACTGTATTAGCAGGTGGTGGGGTAGGAGGAGGTGGAGGAGGCGGTGAAACTTCATAAGGATTATCTGATGTGAAATCCATATCTCTTGCTTCAGCATCTGATAAGTATCTTAAAGCATCTTCTTGTTCACGCCTTAGGGTATCTGCTAAAGATTGCTCAGTTCTACTTTCGTAATCTCTTACTATTCCTCTACTAGCTAAACTATCTCCTTTAAATAAAGAGCCAGCAGTCTGTTGCTGTAGTCTCATTAATTGATTTCTAGCATCAGCTCCAAACCTATCTCTATCTTCTAAAAAACTACTTACATCTGGAGTTCCATATAGCCTATCAAACTCTGCTCTTTTTTCATCATCCCCTATAAATTTACCATATTGCTGTTGATAATCTTGTGTGCTCATGCTACCATATCCACCATTCTGAAAGCTCTGTGCTCCCTTCATGTTGCTAGAATCTGCTCTATCTCTATAATAACTATTTGCTACTTGCATTAGAGCATTTAAAGCATCTTCATTGCTCATTATCATTCCAGCTTCTTGAGCATCAGACAAAGCTTGCTTTCTATTTTCTGCATTTCTAATCTGCATTAGTGGAGCCATGTCTTCAAAACCAGATAAAGCTTTTGCTAGTTCATCTACAACTCCTATGCTGTAGTTACTATCGTCTTTACTCATAATAGGTTTTATCTTTCCACCTTTTTGCATCATAGCAGATTGTCTAGTCATATCAGTATTTCTTTGCACATTTAAAGTATTTAGTGCCAACAACTCATCTATTGCAGAGTGACCATGTTGACCTTGTGGTACTAATCCACCTCCCATATAGCCTAATCTATCTGCGTTATTTATCATGTCCATTGTATTCTTTCCTAGTTTATCTACAGCTTCTTTACGAACAATATACTCTCCACTTTTAATTTGTGCAAATCCTTGCTTTTTACCGTTGTCACCTAAAATAACTGCTGGTATATTATCTGCTTGAGCCATTATACTATTCTCCTTTTAAAAGGCATCATGTCTATTAATCCTCTTCCCATAGTCATTCCACCACCCATATATCCAGATTTCTTTTTCTTCTTAGCCATGCCACCATACATATACATATCCATCATACCGCCTCCCATATAGTCATCCATCATCCCACCTTTCATCATGTAACCCATACGGTTTCTAACTGCCTCAGGTAGCTTTGCTAAACCTCTGTTACCTTCAGGTACTTGTTTTAGTTGACCGCCTTTAGCATACTTAGGCATCATGCCTCCTGCCATTAAACCAGCCAAATTAATACTTTGATCAGAACCTAACATATCTTCCATAAAATATCTTGATGCATCAGCACTAGAAGTGTCGTATCCTAAGTTACCTAATACTTCGTTTGGGTCTAGTTGGTCTATTGCAAACCTAGTTTCTATATTAGATGGCATAAAGCCAGAGGTATCTATTGATGGTGCTTCTAAATTTACACCACCTGTTAATCCTTCTCCACCAAATAACTTAGGTGCTTCACTTGGTATTGCCCCAGTATCTAAGCTAGGAGCATCTGTAAGACCTAGTGACCCAGTTGCGGCTTTTCCAGACAAGGCTCTTTTACCATATTCTCCTAAACCAGACATCAAAGCTGTACTAGCAAAAGTTCCTAAGGCTCTACCAGCAGACCCTTCTCCTAAGCTTTCTCTATAATCTTCTATATCTTGTTTTGCCTTAGTTCCAAAACCTGTGCTTTCTCCAGCTTCTACATCTTCTGCTGTGGCATCTCCTAGTTTTTCTCCTGCAAACTTACCAACTCCAGCTAAAGCTCCTTTAAGTAAAGCTGATGTTACTAAACCTGCTCCGGGTGCAACAATATTAAGTAGAGTTGGAGCCGCTAAACTTAATAAACCTGCTCCTGCTTTACCAAAACCTAAGATTCTATCTCTTGCACTAGTTGCTTTTGTAGACATTTCTGCAAGTTGGTCTTGTAAATCTCTATAACCTCTGCTGAGAC
>Ga0208767_1002032_pt1 | contig 15597 bp, 28 predicted proteins | sample VirMetDEL_Mar_21_FD_184514 | JGI IMG/M metagenome (GOLD analysis project Ga0208767, IMG submission 184514) | Aqueous microbial communities from the Delaware River and Bay under freshwater to marine salinity gradient to study organic matter... | ecosystem: Environmental > Aquatic > Marine >... | reverse complement strand
TTGCCCGCACATTGATGCGCTCCCGCTTCTCGGTGAGGTTGCGCTTCGCTTGCTTGACAACGAAGTCGCCCATCTCTTCGAGCACCGCCTCGAGCCGTGGGAATTTAGCAGAGGCCATCTGTCGTCGTTGCGTTCGGTGCGGTGATACTGATCGTCGCGCTCCACCCTGCGAGGCTGTTCGTCTGCGTCTCGAGGAAGCTCTGGAGCGTCACCCCTCCATCGAGCTGAAGGTTGTCCGCATGGCGGTCTCCCCTCCTGAACTCATCGAGCCAGATGTGGAAGGTGAGGGCGCAGTCGTTCAAGATGTCCTGCACGTTGTCCGTGCCGTGGAAGGAGACAGGCGCATCGCGCACGTCGTCCTTGTTGAAGTCCACCTGATCGAAGATGCTGATGTTGAAGCTCCACGTCGAGGTCGCTCCATTCATGGTGCAGTTCTCCGGGGTGATGTGGGCGATGGGGTAGATGTTCTGCTTGTTGAGATCAACGTCCCCGAGGTTGCCGAAGGTGATGGTGTTCACCCTGCTTGTGTTCTCGATTGCCTGCCTGATCTGTCCCGTGATTCTGTAAAAGTTAGCCATGTGCCTGCTTTATTCGTCTTCGTTCGTATTCGTCGCGGTCGCTTTCATAAGCAAGCCAGAACAGCGCTCTATGAAGCGGAAGTGATGTGATGGAATCAGCTCTTGTAGGGTCTCCGTCGCATAGTCTATGGATCGCTGCAAACCACCCCCACTTTTTGAGGAAGTTGTCCCCTCCGATGCCTCCATCGCTTCGGGGTTCAAAGATTTCAGGATATGCATCGACAAATGTGTTCCGATGCGATAAAAAAAAAGCAGGGCTGCGATGGCTGTCCCTGCGCTCATCTTCTTGATGACCTCGCTGTCTCCGTCCGCGTTGTATGGCTCGATGTCGTAGCGGTCGCCCATGCTGCGCACAATCGGGCGGTAAAGGATGGCCATGATCTTGTCGAGGCTGTCCATATGGTACTGGTACTTCTCGAGGTCGATGAACTCCCCGAAGGTGATCTCGTCGAGGTTCGGATGGAAGCCGTAGTCCTTACCGAAGAGGCTGAATGCTTGCGTGAACTCGGGCTCTCTGTTGAGCACCTCGGTGATCTGGGCGATGATGGCCTCGCGGTCTTTGACCTTCATGTCCATCGCGTCGAGCTCGTTGATGCCACAGAAGTAGGCGAGGGCTTTTACCTGAATGAACTCCTCTTTCGCGTCGGTGTCGATGGCCGAAAACTTCATGTAGCTCTCGAGGGTGATGTCCTCCCACGAGGTGGGCACAATTACTTTTATCTCGCGCATTTGCACAGGGGTATGTGCAAAGATAGAAAAAGGGGAGCGTGAGCCCCCCTTGGTTTTGTATCGCCCCTCTCGTTGTTGAGTCAGGGCGAGCGGTTTTACAAGCAGTTAAAGTCCGCATGACTATCTGGCCGCTAATATATACAAATCAGCGCAGATGGTATTTGCCGTGGTTCGGCTTGCCCACCTTTGAAAAGATCGCGTACCTGCTCGCGTCGATGGCGTGATTGAAAGCATCGACTGGCTTGTTCAGGTTTCGGCCATCCTTGTCCTTCGTCCACTTGTAATTCCGCAGCTCTTTGATGAGGTTGGTGCTCGAGGGCTCGACGTGAATCTTAAAGGTCTTCATCAGTTGGATGCCCGCGTTCACGCTGTCCTTCCCCTTGTCTGCGGGGCGCACGTTCCACCCCATCCTGCGAAGCTCCTCGATGCTCTTGGGCTCTGCGCTGTCGCAGTAGATGATGTCGCGCCTGTCGATGTTGAGGTTCTTCAGCTCGCGCCCGATGTCTTGGTTGGTCATGTCGGTGCGGTAGATGCGCTCTCTGATCCAAACGTCATCCCCCTGCGCCCACACCTCCACGAAGGCTGTCGGGTCGTTCGTGAAGCCGAAGTCCATGCCCATGCTCATCAGCTTCGCCTCCTTCGGGATTGGCTGCTCGTCGAATGTGAATACGTTGTCGCGGCTGATCGCTCGCTCCCCGAGGCCGTACACTTGCCACGCTTGGGGGTCGGTCTCCTTGAGCCGTTCGATGCGCTGAATGGTGAGGGCATCGAGAAAGGGGTTGTTGCGGTATGTGCTCTTGATGAAGTGCGCCCGAGGTATTACGTCCTCGTAGAGCCAATGGTACTCGTCCGACGGGTTGAAGTCGATGTATATCTGCTCGGTGGTTCGGAGCTCGAGCTGAAGGAAGTCCTCCTTCGCCAGTTCGTTCGCTTCATTACAGAAGAGGATGTGCCTCTTCGCTCCTCTCTTCTTCTGGGGGTCATCCATCCCCATGAACTCGAAGCGGTTGCCGTTGATGAAGTAGATGTTGTCGCTCTTGTTGTGGAGGCTCTGCTCGTACATCCCGGCCTTCTCAAGTATCTCGAAGAAGTCGCGCATGGCTGTGGAGCGTAAGCTCTTGAGCGTCTTCCTTGCGATTGTGAAGGTCTTGCCGGTGGTCTGGTGCGCTTTGATGATGAGCACCTGAAGGATCGAGTACGTCTTCCCCGATCGGCTGCCGCCCTGATTGACGACGATGGACTCGGTGGCCTCGAGGTTCTTCCTGAACAGGCCGGACGTCTCAAGGCGTGCTTTCAAAAGTCATCGGCCTCTCTGATGACGATCTCGATCTCGTCGATCTTGGACACCTCCTGCTGTATCTGCTGAAGGGGTTGGCCGTAGGCCGAGTCCATCAGGGCTTTGTAGGCGTTCACATCTCCGTCGCGTGCCTTCTTGATGATGCCGAGGGTCATGATGTCCTGCTGCTCGAGCTTCTCCTTCTCCCCTGTGATTGGGTTCGTGATGAACTGCGTAACCTCGAGCCACTCGCGGGCGATGGTGCTGCGGTTGCGTGTTCCTTTGGGCTTGCCCTTCGGATTTCGGACTTCGCCCTTCTTCGCGGGTCGGAGATTTTCGGGGTTCGGCATCTTATCTTCTTCTAATCATTGAGCGCAAGGGTCGGACTCGAACCGCCTGTCTCCCGACTGGATGCCGGGCGTTTATCCTCATTAACTTCTTGCGCCTGTTTTCTTTCTGCGAGGGTGATTTTCTCGCCCTTGTACATTCCCGCTCCAAGTTCGTCAATTTTCGAGAAGGGGATGATCGGGGCGTTGATTTTGCAGGACTTGTCAATGAGGTAGATGTAGCGGTTTTGAAACCCTGTCAACCTCTCGGCCTTGCTCATGTCTTTCTTTGTGTCTCCTCTCTTTGCTATGGTTTCCCCAGAGGGTAGCCGATATATGGTGGAGTTCTTTCCAATGTTGGTCAGCTTGAATCCTGATGCTCGATATATAGTGCCGTCTCCACATTGCGTTGCGTCGCTGTAAGACAAAAGCCATTTAATCTGTGGGGCTTTCTTTTTGATCATGCGAATGGCAACAGATATACATCTGCTCTCACTATTCTTTGGCAGATAGTCATTGAAGGCCATCCTGTTAAGTTCAAGCATTTCGTTCCATTTTTGCTTGATCCCTTTGTTTGAAGTCTCGACAAGAGGTAGGGCGTTCCTTTTGTCCATTGGAGGCCCGAAGCTCATCACTCCGTGCATCTTCCCGTCAAGGAAAGCTCCAAAATGGAGGTTGCTCAAATTAACAACCTTCCCCGAGTAGTGGTGTTTTTTTACAAACTCGTTGGCAATCTTCGAGGGGATGACCTTGACCTTTATCTCCTTTGCCCTGCCCATGCCGCAACAATTAAATACAGGGCGTTGCCGTTGCTGTTCTCATTGCCCATCGTCTCCGCATACTTGTAGTCGTCCGTTGCCTTCATGCTCTCGAGGGCGTTCTGAATCACCTCGGCCTGCTCATCTGCGAGCGTGAAGGTCATCTGCTGAAACGGCTCTTTGTCGCCATCTGGAAGATCGAAGTCCTCACCAAGATCATCAGCGTCCAAGTCAAAGCCCGGGATGTCGAGGCCCCAATCTTGGAGCTCCTCCTCGTTCCACTCGTTGGCGAGGGCGTCCCAATCCCACTCCCCGAAGCCCACGTTGTCCTTGATGATGAACTGCCGCTGCTTCACTTCGTCCCACGAAGCGATGTAGACGGGAGCTTCTTCGACCCCTGCCTCGCGGAGTGCCTTCAGTCTCATGTTGCCACCGAGCACCACCATGTCGGGATTGACTACAACGGGGCGAGCCTCGAGCATCTCGGGGAACTCCTGTATCGACTTGACGAGCTTCTTGAACTTCTCGTCCCTGATGACCCTCGGGTTGTTGGGGTTTGCTTTGAGCTTACTTACTGGTAGTCTTTCCATAGGTCTCAAAAATGCGGTCGATGTCTCTGATCCACTCGTTCCACTTCTTGGGCGAGCAGGTGCAGGGCTTTGTGAACTTGTGGTGAAAGAGGTCGGAGTGCATACGCGCCACCATCTCCTGCTCGGGGGAGGTGATCTTCGCACCTCTATTCTCTTTGAACTCCTGCCAGACGGAGTGCTGTGCTCTGTTCATGCAGGCGGGCTTCTGGTAGGGGAAGAGCTCGTTCAGTATCTCCTTCCTCTTGTCGCAGCCGCAGTCGATGCCCGTGGCTTTGGTGAAGCGTTTAATCACTTGCTTGATCCCCGTCGCCTCCGTGAGCCTTTCGATTGAATCTCCGAGTCCGGCTGATTTGTTATCCATGCTTTTCTTGATGTGAAAAAGTAATCAATGGCTTCGACCTTCTTGCCCTCTTCGATGAGGTCGTGGAGGTGGTGCACCCTTGAAAGCTCAAAGTTATCAATTCGGGAGCGAACGTGCTCCTTGAACTCCTCGAATGAGATCGGTGCGCCCGAGTTCGCGATGCGCCTGATCTTGTATTCCTCTGCCGTGAACATCTTCCAAAACTTTCGGGCGGTCTTCGCGCAGATGAGGTAGGCTTGCATCTTGTTGGCCTCCTCCCTTGCATAGAAGTCCAGACGCTTGCCGACGGGTCGCTCGTTCTCGAATTGTGCCACTTATACCTTCTTCATCTCGTAGAGGAATTGAAGCATCTCCACGCCCCACCCGTGCTCGTCGTATGCTTCGTTGGCCTTGTCCACGAAGTCGCGCCATTGCTGCGCGTCGCCTGTCACCATCTCGTAGCGGAACGCGCTGACGAGCTTGTCGAACTTGAACTTGTACTTCGCCTCGGTCTTCATTAGGTCGTCGTGCAGGTTGCGGTAGTGGATGATCGTCGCGTGGTCTTTGTTCAGGAAGCGGGCAATCTCGGAGAGCGTGAGCCCTTCCTTCAGGAGGAGCTTGCTGATCATCATCCGCGCCTCGACGATGTGCCTCTTGCGCGTCTTCATCACCACCTCCTCGGGCGGTATGTCATCTTGCTCGCACTTGACCCGGAGGGCGAAGTGGAAGAGCTGCTTGTCTGTGAATTTTTCGCTGATGTTCATCTGTTGGTGTGTTGGTTTAGGTAATCGTTGACAATGTTCTGAAATTCCTCGACCGATCTGGCGAGGGCGTAAATATAGCCATGCTGCTCGATATGGGTCTGCCACGCCTTCTGGTGGTCAGTCTGCCTGCCCTTTGGTGTCTTCATCTCGATACAGAGGCCGTGGAAGTCGTGCGAGGGGATGAGCAGGATCAGATCGCTCACTCCTGCCACCACGCCCTCGAGCTTCATGCGCTTGGCGGTGGCGATGTTGCGGAAGCCTCCGTTCGGGACGGAGAAGAGGAGCTTGCGGTGCTGCGGGTATTGCATCCGAAACCATTTCACGCAAGCCATCTGAAGGCGGCTTTCATCTTGCTTCATACTGCTCGACGGCTTTGAAAATTTGAAGGGCGACTTGTGGGACTATGGCGTTCCCGTAGGCTTTGATTGATTCGTTTCGCCACTTTGAAAAGGTAATATTGTCCAGTTCTCTGGGAAGCCCATCATCTCCTCCACAAAGAGGGGATTTAGTTGGGAAGTTTTGCCAGTAGGATTGCAATCCATTGCAAACTGTCGAAGCGGATATTCCAAGTTGACCCCTTTGCTCTTTTGGTATTCCTTCCTTTTCGCATACTTGTCCGGGTACTCGGCATTGTTTGCGTCCCTTGTTGCGGGAGTCGGCAGCATCTTGTTCACCGCCACGCTCAAAGGTGTGCCCCCCTGCTTGTAGTTCTCTTTCCTGTTGGTTGCTGAATCCGTGGTCGGTGTCGGGAGCATTCCCTTGTATGCTTGCATGGATAGGTCTTCCTGTCTGCCCTTTTCTATTCTGTTCTGCCAGTATTTGTCTGTCTTGCCGTGTTTGTGTTCTCCCGCTGTCGGTGTCGGGAGCATCGCGCTGTACTTCACCTGACTCAACAAACTGCCGTACTGCGTCCCATTCTTGTAGCCGTTCCGCTCCGCTCTCTCCCTCATCTTTTCGGGCGGCTCGTCTGTCATTACGCTCGTTGGAGTGAGCAACAAACCAGACCCGATCTCTTCGGTGGGGAGCGTTGACGCTTGCAGCTGGAAGTACATACGGTTGAACCTCGTACCCTTGAGCTTCCAGATCAGCCTGCACTTCGTGGAAGACCAACCCGCCTGACCAATTAACAAGGCCGAGAACATTCTCGCCCACGACCCAACGCGGGGAAACCTCCCGAATGCATCTAAGCATCTCTGGCCAGAGGTGGCGGTCATCTTCTTTTCCAAGTCGCTTCCCTGCTGAGCTGTAGGGTTGGCATGGGAATCCTCCGGTGATAATGTCAATTCGTCCTCTGTGAATAGTGAAATCTGTCTTCGTGATGTCTGCATAACTTATTGATTTAGGGAAATGGTGTTTCAAAACTTTCTGCCCGAACTCGTTCCACTCACAATGGAAGACGTTGTCCCATCCCATCCATTGCGCTGCGAGATCAAAGCCTCCGATGCCGCTGAAAAGTGATCCGTGTCTCATACCGGAGAAACTTTTGAGAGGTAGCACTTGCGAAAGTATCCCTCCACGATGTGGCGCATCGTTGCGACCTTGATCCACTCCTCGGCCTTCGTGGGCTCAATCTTCGCGGCCTTGAGCTCGTCCATCCGCTTGCGTGCTGCGTTGCGGAGAACTGGGTTGGTGATGCAGTTGGCCGTGTCCTCCATCTCCTTCTCGATCGTGTCCTTGAGAGCCTGCCACTTCTCGATGGTGGTAAGGTCAATCTTGCCCATCTGCGTGAGGTGGTGGTACAATCGCTCCGCACCATACAGCCCCCCTCCGATGTTGAAGCGGTCGAAGGCTTTGGTGATAAACTCGTCCCGGTCAAAGGTCTCCTGCGGGAGTGCCTTCTCTGGCTTGGGGGTGTGGTTGAATGCTTTGATCCTGATCTCCTTCATGTAGGTCTCGAGCCATTGGGCGAGGGTGCGGGAGCTGAAGAGGTGCTCGTCGTTCCTTCGCGCCCCCTCTCTGAAGGCGATGCTGACCTCCTCGATGGTCAAGATGCGGTACTTCGTGCGGAGGTCGTTGGCGATGTCCTCGACGGCTATCTTCAAAACGTCGGGGTCGATCTGTTTGCGCCCCAGTCTGTTCAGAGCTTTCTTCACCTCATCGCGCAGGAACGCTCCGAGGTCATCATCGTTCAGGGAGCTCATCTGCTGCCCTTGTTTTGCCGCTACGATGTCAGCGGTGAGTGGTGCGAGTTGGTTCATATATCTGCAACATTAATCATTTTGGCGCTGTTGTCTTCTTCCTTTGGTTCGACGAAGCCCCTCCACCCGTGCGCCATCGTGTGGTGGAGGATGGCGATGGCTTTCTTCTCCTGACTGCCGGACATCTTGCCGAGCTCGGTGAGTGCTGCCTGCTCCGAGGCGGGGGATTTGTAGGTGAAGCGGTGCTGCTGTTTGCGATACTGCTTCCAGAGCTGCCACTGGCTTGTAAAAACATCTGTTTGAAATGGAAGAAAGACCTCCTGTTCTTTCTTTACTTCTTTACCTTCTTTATATTCTTTACTTTCTTTAGTTGTTGCCCTCTGCGTGCCCTCGTCGTGCCCTTCGCGTGCCCTCAAAGTGCCCAAGTGCGTGCCCTCCTGATCTGCCCATCCTTGCAGTTTCTCCCATTTTACAAGGGTTACAAGCTGCCCTTCGCGTGCCCTTTCGCGTGCCACTTCTCCGCTGTTTTCAAGTTTTTGCATCGAGCTTCGTACCTGCTTCTTTGTCATGCCCAGAGCATTGGCGAGCTTGTCAAATGATGTCACAAGGCTGCCCGGCTTGATGGTGATCCCTTTCCATTTCTTCTCCTCGTAGTTGGCAGAGACGAGCAGGAAGATGAGGAGGCGGGACGCATTGTGATCGTCCCACCACTCCCACTCAAGCAGACTCCTGTGGAGCTTAATCCACCCGCTCATTCTTGATCGTTCAAATATTTGCACTGCTCATGCATCTGGGCAATCCTTTGAATCATATCGGCAAACTCTTGAATATTTGGCTTGAGTTCATAGCAGGCCACAGGGCAAGGCTCTTGATCCTCTTCCAGTACGACCATGACATTGCCGAGTTCATCGACTCGAATGTTCACGCAGTGCGCCTCTTCTTCAAGGGTGAAAATGTTGAATGTTATCATGCTTCTCTTTTTTTAAGCATTAAAAAACCCCGCCCAGTTCAGTGCGCCTCTCACATCGCACCTCCCCGGACAGGGTTCAATTAGTCTTTCATGTCCACTATTGTGAGAGGATGGACACACCTCAAAGATACTACTTGACGCGCCTGATCGCCACGCGATACCGGAAAGAATTGCTCGGGTACGGGTGCAGCGGGAGGATCGGAAGCCACTCCCCCGCCCTGCGCGTCATCATGTACACCTTGACCGGGATGTCATTCGATGCGCTCGCCTTCTCCTCGCGGACGTTCATGTGCATCTTGTTGTTATCCTCGAGCGTTCGGGCTGTCTCCAGTACATTGCCTTCTTGGAATATCCTGAAGCAGATGTCCTGACTCCTGCCCTTCCCTTGCCATCCGACGATCGGCTTGTACTTGTAGGCTCTCTTCTTGCTCATGTAGGCCTCCTTCATGTCGTCGGGGAAGTAGATCAGTACCTCCACCTCGCGGGCGAAGAGGAGCTTCCTGAAGATGTACCAGAGGCCTCCGATGTTGCAGAACTTGCGCTCGGCTTTTTGTCTGATTTCAATCATGATTCAAATGAATTTAGCACCGCCTGAATCGACGCAATGCGATCGCGGAGGCTCTGCTTGTAGTTCTCGATGGCTTGCCTGTCCGTCTCGATGTAGTAGCCCTTTGAGTTGGCCACAAGGTTCTGGACGAGCCCCTTGATTCGGATGTGGTTGATGACCTTGCGAATCCTCGCTCCGTTCACCTTGCCCTTGTAGTTGTAAGGCTCTCGTCTCAAGGCGTTGATGATCTCGCTCGAAGTGATGGCCTTCTCTTGTCCGACCTTCGTCTTCAGCCCGTGCACCATGACCGGGAGCAGATGATCGCGCTCCCAGTCGGTGAGGGGTTTCGTTTGTTCTTCAAAGCCTATCATCGCCCGCTTCTTTGTAGATGTCACGAATGTCATCGGCCACTCCCTTGACCTCCTTCGCGAAGAAGAAGATCACGGAGCACAGGGTGATGGTCAAAAGGATGGGCTGTATCATGGCGTTTCAAAGAGGTTTGCGAATTCAACAAAGTCGAAGCGCACGTTGCCGCCCTTGATTATCTGCCACACCATCACAGCCTCGAGGATGGTCAGGTGCATGGCGAAGGAGTGGGTGCGCAGGGCAGGGAGCACGATGGTGCTGTTCTCGCTCTTCTCAACCTTCTGGCGGTCGGTGTCCGAGAGCTTGCTCATTAACGATCTGCGAATCATGACTTCCGTGCTTTACTGATGAAGATGCTCTCCTTGCCGGGGGTGTAGTCCGCAGGCGGTACGATCTCGCCCGTCTCTGGGTCGATCACATCGCTGCCCTTCAGGTGGAGCTTGTGCGCTTGCTTGCGCAGTTCCTCCGCATCCTTGAGCTGTTGCTTGAGTGCCGCGTGAGCGTCGTCGGTGAACTTCCACCGCCCGGCGCTGCTGCGTGATTCGACCACGATGTCGCCCTGCTCGAGCCTTCCGTTGTGGTCGGATAACTCCTCCAGAGCGAGGTGCTCGATCTGCTTCATGCAGTCCTTTGCGACCTTCTCGATGTTGCGGAAGGAGAGGAACGCCTGAAGCGCGCTCTCGTTGCCCTCCTCGATCTCGGTGACCATGTTCGCCATGACCTCCTCGTATGTGTTTGGTTGGCTCATTGGTCTTCAGTTTTCAGGTTCAACTCCATCGACTGCGCCTGCGCCTTCTCCTTCCTCTCTGCCTCCATCAACTTGTACAGCGCAGGGATAGCCGAGCGCATAAAGTTGTAAGGCGTGAGCTCGTAGAACTCGGCCATCTCTTCGACCATTGACTTCTCGACCTTCGAGAGTAACACATTGAACTGCTCCGTCCGCTTGGTCGGGGAGTCCATCAGTTTGGAAAGGTGTTTCATTTCTTTCTTTTTGACTTGTTTGACTTGTTTGATTTCTTTCGGAGACTCCATTGAAGATACTGGTAGTCCTCATCATTGCGAGAGGCTTGCGCCTCCCGCTCTTTGATGAATAGCTCGCGGCTCGCACCCATCACTTCGCAGCTTGAAACGGATCGTCGCCTGTGAAGAGCGCGTGAACGTCCGGGAAGTTGGTGTTCATCGCCTCCTCGACCTTCTTCGACATTGCCTTATGTGGCAGAGCCGTGAGGGCGTAGCTCGTTTCGAGCCCTGCTCCGGTGCGTGAGATTTTCAGGTCGTAGGTGTTGGGGTGTCCCCAGTCTTCGTCCGTCGCGTAGTTGCGCAGGCTGTCGAGGATGCTCTTCTGTGTGATCTCCCACACCTCGGACTGCTCCGTCTCGTAGTTCCAGACCACGAGAGCCCAAAAGTATTTCGCCTTGTCGCCTTCGCGGAAGTCGAAGCCTGCGGGCTCGTCCTCGCCATTGCGCCACCTGATGGGCTTGTTGTCGTTCGTCCAACGGGTGAAGCCGTCAACGATCTGAAGGGATAGGACGCGGAGTTTGAGGGTCTCCCCCTCCTTGACTTTGGTGTAGCGTCCTTTGCTCGAGGGCATCTTGTGCCCCTCTGGGATAAAAGAGAAATTGCTCATGTGTTGGTTGTTTGAGCGTTGTGATCCGATTGAAGGCCCAGATCGTCGCCTGTTTTATCAATGTCTTCAAAGCAGTTGTAAACCGCCACAATGCCGTCACCGATGGAGTGCCGACCATCGCCCAAGTAGCGCACGATGTCGATCACATCGCCAAAGGGCACATGGATGAGGAGGGTGTGGTTTCGGAGTACTTTGATGAGGCCGTCCTGCACGAAGGGCATCTCCTTCTTCATTTCTTGCAGGCGTTCGCGCTGCTCTGGCCGTAGCCGTTCAAATAGTGTTTTCATGATGTTGGTGTTTTGACGAGTGCAAGATATAAAACTCTTTTACACAAATGCAAATAAAAAAAGCCCCGAAGGGCTTAATATTTAGATGTTTGCTTCCATCCAGTTCAAGATGCGGCCTGCATACTCCTCGAGCTGATCTTCGTCATCACCGAACTCAAAGTCGTCACCGAAGAGAGTGCCGAGGGTGGCTTGACTTACCACCTCGACCATCAAGTGATTGTCTGGCCTTGTTTGGATATAACCGTGGAGGCTGCGGTCTTTTTTAAAGTAGCGAAAGAAAAGGCTGCCTTCTGCCACGCTGCAATCTTCCAAAGCGTTGACAATGATTTCAACCCTATCGTATTGGTCTTTGTTCTTCCACGCGATTCTTACTTCTGAAACTATGATATTCATGTCGTTGGTTTTGAGGTTTGTATTGTTTTGACGAGTCAAATATATAACTCTTTTCAACACTACCAAATAAAAAAAGAAAAAAAATTTACGCCCCGAGGAAGCGGTCGATCGCTCTCTGGATAATCTTGAAAGCAAACAGCCCCGCAAGTAGCCACGCGAGGATGGTCTGCCACGTCGGGCGCGGCTCGTATTTAATGACCGGAGGAAGCTCCACCTCCTCGATGATGCGGATCGTGTCAGTCATGCAGACACCATCAACCACCAGAGTGTCGTGGATGCGCTTTATCTTGATTTTAAGGCGTTCTTTTTCGATTGTGATGGTATCCATCGGAAGCGACACAAAAGTCGTCTCTGCGCGTATTTCTTCGATGACGATGGTAGTGTCCACAATCTCCACCTCGGGCGGCTGAATGATGCTCGGGTCTTTGGCGATGGCTCTGCTCAAGTGCCAATTCGCGGAGCAGGAGGTGAGCGACAGGATGCAGATGGTGGTGATAAGAATCAGCACCTTGAGAATATCAGAATCAGGCGTATGCAGGCGGTATCTGGAAGTAGAGAACCTTGTCATCGTCGGGGGCGTATTGGTGCAGACAAAAGTACACAAGGAAGAGACTCCCATCCTCGTAGACCTGATAACAAGGGTTCATTTTTTTAGGGGTGCAGAGTATCCCCCTTGACGATGTAGATGGTGTCGTGGTAGATCGTGTCGTGGTGGATGACCTTCTCGATGTCGCGCTCCAGAGTGGGGAGAAAGAACTGCACCTCTATCCACGCGAACATGGCGAAGGCAAGCAGGGCAATGACAAGCCATTGAATCAGCTCACCGATGAATCGCTGCTTGTTCACTTGGTGACCTTGTCGAAAAACTTGTGGTAGAATGCCTCGACCATCTTCAGGCCACCGAAGCCAACGATGAAGGCCGTGCCGTATTGTGAAGAGCCTGTAAGATTTAACCAGTCGATGAGAACAGGGGCGAGGTAGTTGGCCGACATTGTGCCCGTGACTACAGAGAGGAGCTGCTCCTTCAGGTCGCGCTTCTTCTTGATGGTGATCAGGCTGCCGAAGAATCCCCCGATCATCAGCCCGATGTTGATGCCTATCTCGTCCAGATCAAATTTCATCTTTTCCGATTGTCGTAATCTTCATTGCAAATTTACGAGGCAAAGCCCGCAGCATCTTGGTGATTGTGTTGCGCGATTTGTACACATCGAGGTGGCCGTCGCCATTGATATCCTTAAGACCCTCACCTACAAGGATGCAGCCGTGGGTATCTCGATGATAATTTCCTGCATGAATTAGTATCTGGGAACGGCTGCCGGTGTCCTGAAGCCAAAACGACTGCCCGAACTTGGGGGAGATGTGCTTGATGACTGGATAAATACCGCCCGGGATTCTTGAGATGTTGCGCTCGTTGTTCCTCCACGGCAGCTCGAGGGTTTTGGCGAGCTCGATGCCGTTGCGGTCTTCGAGCCTTCCTGTCGTCTGCCACTCGTCCTCCTGCTCCCTGATGAGGTGGAGGCGTATCTCGTCGCTTTTAGCTGCCACTTGTGATCGTGTTGAGCTCCGTCTGCGTGAGGGCGGTGTCCCAGAGGGCGAAGACCTTGATCTCGTCGCTGTCGTCGCTGCTCTTCCCAGTGATGCGAATCTCGTCGAAGTATGCCGAGTCGTTCCATTCGGTGATGCTGTGCGTCTTCGTCTCTCCGTTCTGGCTCATCAGGATCGTCGGGGTCGCGCTTGCTGCTGTGCCTGCTCCACTCCATGAGACCGCGATCCGTGTCACGATATGCGTGCCATCGCTGTCGAAGATCGTCCCGTCGGAGGAGACGACCGAGCCCCCCTGCACGATGCTGAAGCCTGTGTTGAGGGTTCTGATGCGGTTGTTGTTGAAGTCGGAGCTCAAGCCGATGTCAATGAATCCCGTCACGCTGTCGGGCAGCTTGCCCTCGATCATCAGCGTGCCGCTGTCGCCCGTCAAGATTCCCTTCGTTACGATGTCCGAGAGGGTGAAGGTGGCGGCTGCTGTGCTGTTCTCCACCCTGAAGGATGGGCACGTCTCGGGGTCGCCCGCTGTGCCATAGTGCAATGCGGGGACGTTGGTGGCGATGCCTGTCTCCGTCGTGCCGTCGCTCTTCGTCCGTGAGGATGTCGCTGCTCTGGCGAAGGTGAAGTCTCCGTCTCCGTCCGTGGGAATGACGCTGTATGCTTTTGCTGATTTGAATGCTGAAGCGACGAGCAACAAGCTCGCGGAGTCGAAAAGGTTCGCCATGTTTTAGAGTTCTTTCTCGGGCGTCCAGTCGTCCGAGAGTGATTCTGTAAAGATAAGGCTGCTCTCTTCTTGTGGCTCGATGGAGTTGTTCGCAGCGATCGCCCACTTGCTCCCGTCAGGGTGTTGCCGTGGGTTCGCCCAGTTGGAAGTAATAGACCCCTTGTACGCCTTTGCCTCGTTCACCTTTTCGTTGTAGGCGTTGCACTCTTCAAGTGTTCCTATGTACCAACTCATGGCGTGTAGATGTCAAAGTGGTCGTTAATGTTCGATTCGATGCTCGTGCGGTTGCCTGATTGGTCTGATTTAAAAAATATCATTTCTTGCTGATTTCCAGACAAAAACAACGCATCGGCATAAGCTACTGACCCAAGTGTTATCGCGTTAGTTGTGTTCGTCATTGCCACACTTGAAGCTGTCCCAATAGTTGACCCATTTATATAAGCATCATGGCTTGTACTATTTTGAAGCTGAGTTGCCAAAAATTGGGTGTTCGCTGTAACTGCTCCCGAAATTGAACTTGTGCCGTCAGTTCTGACATTCAAATTATTAGAACCAATAAAAGCTATTGCGCCATTTCCTGAAGATGTGCGACCACCATAGACGCAATTATTTGAACTTATATTGCTTCCGGTAGTAAACACACCAAACCACCCCCAATCTGTTTGTGATGTTCCAATTGTTAAAGTTGACCTCAACAAGTCATCCACCCCGTCAAAGTCAATAGCAGGTTTGCTATTCTCTTCTACCAATGTCCCCCCACTCACTACCAATGGCTGCTCACTTTCGGTGGAGTTGGTCGCATCGTTGCCGTTGCCGGTCTGGTCGTAGAAGGTTGTGACCGCTCCGTCTGCGGTTGTTTGGGACACGCTCAAGTTTCGGATGTAGAATGATTCAGTCACGCCCGAACCGATGCTTGTGCTCCCACTACTACTTGCGGCAAAGAATCGCAGAATATTATTCGTTGCAATTTTATCCGTGAGTGATACGCTTGTCCACGCTCCCTTGGTGGTGAATGACCCAACGCCCGAAAGGTCGGTGAACCTTATCCCCTCTACAATGGTGTTTCCGCTTGGTATATAATATTCAAAGGACACATCGTGTTGTTGTCCACTATCTATTGAATTCACACGCATATCATAGAAAGAAGTCGTGCCGTCACAAGTTACTTGAAGAGCATCTGTTTGCCCACCAATAGATGAGGGTGCAGTTAAAGTGGTTCGGGTTGCCCCTAAACTACCATCACCACTTCCTGCCGTTGTGCCGTTTGGAAAGTCAGACGTGAAAATATCTCTCTCCGCATTTACAAAAGTGGTCAGAGCCGTAGTGTCAAGGTCTCCGTTCGCATCGAAGCCAATATCTTCCTCGGTGTCATCCGATGACCTTCTCACCCGTATGGCGTTGAGCGTTTCGGCCTCGGTGAATTGGCGCAGAGAGTAGTAAGCTGTGACCCCTCCGAAAGCATCACCGAAGCCGCTATATGCAGGCGCGGGTGCGCTGCCGCTGAACGATCCGTCCGTCTTCACATAGTCGCCCGCTGTCGCTCCCTCGTTCAACATTGCGCCCCAGAACTCAAGCGTCCGGGCAGTGTTGTCGTTGTTCTGGAGGGAGAGGTCGTAATCCCCTGCCGTGGTCGTGGTGAAGG
>Ga0208767_1002031_pt1 | contig 15597 bp, 15 predicted proteins | sample VirMetDEL_Mar_21_FD_184514 | JGI IMG/M metagenome (GOLD analysis project Ga0208767, IMG submission 184514) | Aqueous microbial communities from the Delaware River and Bay under freshwater to marine salinity gradient to study organic matter... | ecosystem: Environmental > Aquatic > Marine >... | reverse complement strand
AGCTATGTTACCTGTAGCTTTAGGTAGTGTTAAGGTATGAGTACCCGCAACGCTAGGTGCTTCTACTGTTATGCTTCCAGAGGTATCTCCCTGAATTACTATGCTAGACATTATGCTGACTCCAATGTTTGTATTCTTGTTTCTAAATCTTCTATCTTGGTAATAGCTTCTTGTAGTGCTGCTGTTAATAAGGGTACAAGTTTAGATTGGTCTATGCCTTGATAGTCAGGAACTTCTCTTGTTCCCATCACTGCTTCAGTTACTACATTACCATCTTCATCTAATACTGCTGGAGTAACTTCATACTCCTCAGTCCGCATAGCATCTTTAGTTCCTGTTACTGCTTCAGGAATAACTGTTTGTGCTTCGTGTGCTATAAAACCTTCACCATGAGAACCATCTTGTGTCCATGACCATGTGCTAGGTTTAAGTTTCTTTAATCTATCTATACTACCAGACATAGGTGCAACATTTTCTTTTAATCGGTAATCAGATGAGGTGTTATATGATGTTGCTGAACCACTTGTTGCTACTGAACCTACTGTTCCATTTGTATTTTGAAACAAAAAGTGATTAGAACTAACTGTACCTGACGCTTCTTTACTTGAAATAATAGTTGGTTGGTTTGCAGTAGATGAACCATAAATCATTAATTTTTCATTTAAACCATAAGCATTATTTGAACCAATCCTAACACTACCTGTACCACTATCGATACGCATACGTTCTGTATCATTTACTCTTAATATAAATGGATGATTTGTGCGAGTTCCAATAAACCCATAAGATGGTGAACACATTAACTCTGCTGTTGCTGAACCATTTGTAGATACTGCTTGAACAACACCGTAATCAGAACCTTGCACAGCTAGCATTTTAAAGTTAGACCCAAAGTTTGTTGGTGTTGTTGTACCTATACCTACATTGTTATTAGTAGCATCTACATAGAGTGTGTCTGTGTCAAATGCAACATTACCTGTAGAAGAAACAGTACCAGTTACAGTTAAGTTATTAGGTGCTGTTAAGTTACCACTACTATCAATGGTTAGTACATCACTACCATTTAACTGGATTGAACCTGTAGTACTGGTAGGTGCTTTTACGCTTACAGTCATTATGAAACTCCGTTTAGTTCCGCATTAGTTGGTTGTGTTACAGTAGGGTGATTCCATTCACGAATGTAGTCACCTTTACCATCGCTGTCATTCTGAAGCATGATTGTACCTTCAGGTGCAAAGTCTGCATCTGTTAGTTCTGGTTTTAATTTTTTAATTTTTTCATATAAATTCATGTTATTTCCTTGTTAAATTAAACTGCCTTCGCTAAAACACCATTAACATAAGTCCATCTTTGGTCATTTCTTGTAGTAGCATTAGAACCGCTGCCTTGATAACCATAAATTTCAAAGTAGTCTGTACTACCATTAGCATACACAATAGAAGATACTTGTGTGTGCCTACTACCTGCAGTAGCAGCATCACTTGTAAACGAACCTCTTTTAAACTCACTGCCATTTTTATAAATAGAAATAAATATAGTACCATTCATAGGAACAATACCCATAGCAGCATTTATTTGATAGTACCCTTCTACTGTTGGAGTAAATCTTGAAGAAGCGAAATTAGAATTAGTATCAAATTCTTCTGTAGTAAATAGTAGTTTTGTAAAACTACTAGTTGTTAGTGTTTGTGTTGTGTCATGCCAAGCACCAAACGCTGGTGCATTAGTTGCTACATACCCATTGCTATTAAATCTACCCACCTCTGTAGGACTATCAGCATTACCTACACCAATCCTTAATGTTCCATCAGGTGTTGCTGGTTGATAGATGGTAAAGTTATTGCTAGAGGTAGCATCTGTTCCAACTTGTAGTTTCTTTGATTTTACTGTACTCATACTATTCTGTGTCCTGAAAATTCAATATAATAAATACCACTATTAACTAAAGGTGAACCTGAAACTGAATTGCAAAGTGAATATAACTCTACATAGTCACCAGAATTTAAATTTACTAATGTTTGAAATGAATGTGCATATGAATCTGTTGGATTTCCATCAGAATTAAAATACTCATTTCTTAATCTACTGCCATTAAAATATAATGCCATTTGTGATGTTAATAAATTTCCAGCAGAACCTGAATCATGTCTAACTCTTGCAATTAAGACATATGTTCCAGTTTGTCCACTTGGCACAGTAAATCTATAATTTGTGGTTGCATCAAATGCATTATGTGTATCAATTATTTTGTCATTAAGAATTACTTTAGTCCATACATTATCAGATATAGTATTGTTAGATGTGTTGGTTGCTGAAAATACTGGCATATCATGAGTAATGTTTCCTGTAACATCTATATTCCCACCAAATGTACTTGTATCATTTCCTTTTATAGCTGTGACCATTAGACAACACTCCAAGTTGAACCATCACCTACTGTGATAGTGATACCATCTGCTACAGTTACAGGGCCAGCAGTCATAGCATTACGATTGTCTGCTAGTGTGTAGTTTGTATCTAGTGTGATACTGTTTTCTACGAAACCAATGCCATTAATTGTTACGCTCATTCTGTTACCTCATCTGCTGGTTCAGGGGTATTGCCTTCGGCAACCCATTCTAAATATTTTTGGTAGTCTGTGTTAGCTGGGTCAAATGGTATAAATTTATTATTATCTTTATCATGTATCACTTCAGCTGTATTTGTTTCATAATTGTTAATTAATTTATATCTTGTCATATTTATAGCTCCGCAGAAAAATCTATATAACTACCAGATGAAGCAGTTCCCCTAACCATATACACAGCTCCAATAGTTGCTGTAGTGGAGACTCCAAATATTAAATTTACAATATTATTAAATAGTCTTATACTATAAGTAGAAGATATTGTTTCGTCTGTTGAACCATTTCTCAAATTTATTAAATCATAGCTTGTTGAAGGAGTTGCTCTCATATTTGTAGGTAATGCAAAAATAGTATTGATGTTAGGTGCAGTATCTCCCATTCCGATAGCAAATCTATCGCCTATCGCAATTCCAGTTTGTTTAACATAATACCTCTGACATTTCTGCAACTGTACATCATAAGGTAAAAACTCAAAGTTACTAGCACCAGAACCGACTTCTAATTGTAGTCCAGTTATGTTGATGTAGTTTGAAGTTGAGTCTGCAAGGTTGACTTGTCCAACTCCTCTATCTGGATTATTTACCGATGCCCATGATGTTGCTAAAGTTCCTGAAGACCTATCAGTTCCAGTTGCTAACCAAAATGCTATTTGAAGACCAGTGTCATTGTCATTGTCTATTTGCCCTGAGGTATCTCCAACATAAGTGATAGTTTTCTTTTCCCATGTATTAGCAGATGATACTGTATACGCATAAGATACTGCTCTAGTTGCATCTGTTTGATATAATTCGGCAATATATGTTCCAGTTTTATTTGACTTTACCCAAAATGATAATGTCAAAGACTCCGCACTACTTGTGCCAAACTTTAAATATTGTAAGTTTTGACCTTCAATTTTGTGAAATAGATATAAAGTATCTCCTGTTCCAAGAGATGCCTGTGCTGTTGTGCAGTCCATTTTTAAACTATTAGCAAACCCTTGACCTGTAGGAACATCTGTATCTTGCGACATAGTCCATGCAGATGTAGGAGAACCAGATTCTACAAACTGAAATCTATCAACTGTATGGTAACCAGTAGAACCATTTGTTAATCCACTAGCACTCGTCCCTCTCTGTGCTATCTTCATATCTCCGTTGATAATGAGGTTACGATAACTACCACCACGAAGAGAATTACCATTAGCATCTTGTAGACCATTTGCTGTGACTTTAGCTTTGGTTACACCATTAGCTTGTAGTTCTATTTCACCACTTGTATCAGAGGTAATGACTGCCCCGTTTGTTGTATCTGCATTAAATGTTATTGCCATATTATGCTACCACCCATCGTTGACCAGAAGTTATAGTTACGGCTGCACCTGAGCTGATTGTAATTGGGCCAACACTATGACCATTCTTCCCAGCTGCAATTGTGTAACTACTTGTTATTGTATCATTGTTCTCATAGATTGCACCACCCGCAGAAGCACCACCGCCGATAGCACCCCATGCTGATCCGTCATAACCTTCAAAGCCTACTGTCGTAGTATTGAATCGAATGTAACCCGCTGAAGGTGAACCATCTCGTTGTGCTGTTGTACCATTAGGTAATACACCAGAGCCTGTAGATGCTGTCTTAGTGACGCCTGTTGTTGATGTTAAGTAACCCGCATCATTAGTTAAAGTAGATACATTGTCTGATGGCTGAACTGCACTATCAGCTAATGTGCCTTGAGCTGCAGTAGCGTAATCACTTGCTGCTGTCGTAGCTGCTGTGCCTAAGCCTAAGTTAGTTCTAGCAGTTGATGCACTAGATAAGTCTGATAAATTGTTAGCAGCAGTTAATAAGCCAGCGGTTGATACGGCTGTGACTTGCCAGGTTGATCCATTATAAATTCTTGTCTCATTCGCTGAAGTATTAAAGTACCAATCACCCGCAGTTACAGGATCACCATTGCCATCAACTGTTGGATCAGAAGATAATGCACCTAAATAGAAAGCATCAATGCTTGCAGCACTTGCAGCTGCTGCGGCAGCACTTGAAGCGGCGCTCGTTGCTGAAGTGGCAGCGTTGCTTGCTTGAGTCGTAGCCGTTGTTGCTGATGATGCAGCACTCGTTGCTGATGTGCTTGCATTACTTGCCTGTGTCGTTGCTGTGGTTGCAGAACTTGCGGCTGATGTTGCTGAGGTTGAGGCTGCACTTGCTGATGATGCAGCAGCCGTTGCACTTGTTGATGCATTAGTCTCTGATGTCGCTGCATTAGTTGCAGAAGTTGATGCGGCTGAAGCTGATGAAGCAGCCGATGTTGCACTTGTAGACGCATTAGTTGCTTGTGTAGTTGCTGTCGTAGCACTTGAAGCAGCACTTGTTGCCGAGCTAGATGCACTTGTGGCAGAAGAAGCTGCAGCTGTGGCAGAGCTTGCAGCGGCCGTAGCGCTTGCCGCAGCAGCAGCAGCAGAAGCAGCGGCTGTGGCAGCATCAACAACTAAATCCCATTTAGCATAATCAGCATTACTTGTAAGTGGTAATGAACCTGATGATGTATGCGTTGTAATACAAATATAAATATTGTCATTAGTTGTGTCTTTAACAATATCTTGTTGTACATAATCAGTAGACGCTGTCCAATCACCACGCCATTTACCTACGTTAGCAACGGCTGTTGGATTACCACTAGCATCAAAAGATAAGTATTTATTAGCACGCTCTGTATTAAATGGTAGAACCATATTAACTGTGGTTGGATCAGTATTCGGCGCGCGTAATGATCGATCAGCTTGTTCTTGTACTTGCTGAACAAAAATAGTTTGACTATCAAATTCATCATTAAGAGAGGTAGCAAAGAGTGGGCCACCTGTAGTAAAGTCTGTTGATCTCTCAATGGTTCTATCACCAATAATTGTAATACGATCAGAAGCAGTAGGTGTGCTAGGAACACTAGAGCCAGTAACAATAGTGACAGATCCTGTACCATCTACATTAAGAGAGACAGTATAGTCTGTAGTAAGTGTCAGTTCAGTCGTATTAAAGTATACGGCAATGTCAGTTTGAGCCAATACTTCAAATGCAAATGAGTATGGGCCTACACCTGATGATCCTGTGTATACTATACGTCTAGTGGTTGATGAAATGTCTATAGCCATAATTTTCCCTAATCACCTAAAAATTGATTTAAATCAACTGCATTATCGTCTTTAACAGTTTGTAATCTTTTAACGCTCTGTATCTTACGAATTAATTCTGCATCCTCAGCTAATAACAACTGTTTAGCTGCATTATAAAAATTAGAAATCTCTTTGTTAATGATAGATTTCTTCTCTTCATTAGGTATATTTAAGTCTTTAAGTGATTTACCTAATGATAATATAGTACCTGATAAAAGTCCATCTTTGGTAGCGTATCTTACCAACTTATTACGCTGAGATTGACTGATTCTAACGCCATCAATCACCCCATAATCTTTGTCAACATCTGGAACTCTAGCACCATATTTCATAATGACGTTATGTGCAGCTGGCGTAATACCTTTTTTAGTCTTAAATGGCAACCATAAGTCGTACATATTACCCATACCATTTTCAATCGGTGCGCCTGTAATTGGATCAAGCTTGCGCTCTAAGACTGAGCTACATCCCGGAGTACTTGCACATGCGCGTCTAATGCCTTTCATCCAGCCCTCTGTAAGTGCTTTCTGTGCATTATTAAAAGCATTATCATAATAGCCAGCTTCTTCCATTTCTGTAGGTGCACGGTATTCTGATGCGGTTGGATCAATCATTTTTTCAACATTACGCCAGAAAGAGCTTTGTAATGGGGCAACTAATTTTTTTTCACCATCAATAGTGACAGGTGTGCCTACTGGCGATGGCACACTATTGACGAGATAGTTTGCATATTCTTGACCACCTTTACTTAACATATCATAGAGTTCATTACCGTCACGATCATAATAAGTAAAAATATTCATCAAGCGACCCATGCCTTGTAGCAATGGATGTTCTGATACATACTCAGCCGCAGCCATACCACTATACATAATTGTTTCAAAAAAGCCTTGATCATCATCAGGATTAAGCATAGATAATTCTGCAACGGTTGCAGCTTGTGCAACCAGAAGTGATAATGGTTCTAATCCTTGGTATGAAATGTATACTTTATCTTTAGATATGCTGACGTTTGTAATCTTTTTAAATCGTTCAATAGCGGCTTCAGACAAATCACCTGTATTAAATACAAATGAATATGGCTGCCAACCAGCAGCAATCATAGCTTGTCTATCTTCTCTACGGATAGGCATCGCTCCAGTAATTTTTCCATCTAATGTTAATGAATGCATGCCATACATAAAGCCTGTGCCAGAGACAAGACGTGAAATTGCCATATCACGTTTTGCTCCACCCGCTGCCCAATTAGCTCTAAATCTAGGAGTAGCAATAGCAAGGATAGGATTACGTTCAGAAGCTGATCCAATAATATTAGAAGTTACACGTAAAAACATACCAAATAATTTAAACGCTGGATTATTTGCATGACGCTCAATCATTTTCATCATTGGGCCAAGTTCAGTTGTTTGAGTTAAGTAACGAGAAAACTGTGTGCCTTCTTCAATCATATCTTCTGTTGGCTCAGTCATTAATTTTTTCTCTAACTCTAATGCTTGTTTACTAGCTAATTCTGGATCAACGCCAGCATCAATCAAGCGCTGTCTTTCATGCACTCTAGCACGTGTAGATAAACCTTTAATTTTACGATGAAACGCAAGTGCTTTCATAAACTCATCTTCAGATGATAACAACCTTCCTGATAGCGTTGTGTATGTACCTAAATACTCAATTGGTTTACCAATGTACGCTACATCATATTTAAATGCATCTTGTCCACGCATATCCGAGATGTTAAGTTTTGATGCTCGATCACGTAATTTATTATGTCGAGCAGCATTATAAAAAGATGAGAATGCATCAATCATAGCATCTTTAGTCGTAATCATTTCAGCAATAGCTTCTTCTAAAACCATACGGTCTTTTGATCCAGTTATTGCAGATCGACCACGACCAATACCCACAGCAATTAAATTTTCTAATTTTGTAAAGTTAGATAAAGAGGCAAAGCCTAAAATATTACGTCCATGTGTTGGAATACCTGAAATAAGGTTATTGGTATAGGTTGTTGGAATAATACGCGCAACACGTTTCCACCAAGGATTGGTTGTTTGTTCTGCCAAGCGATGACGTTTGGCTTGATCTTTTTGTTTTAAATAAGTCTTAGCAAATTTATCAATGCTTTTTTTGCCACCCCATGTTTCAATAGCTTCTTCAGTTAATCGACCTACGCTCACATCACTTGCTTTACGTGCCTCACTTAACACACCTAATGATTGAGCAATATCAACTTGCATGCCTTTAACTTTTTTAGCAAGCACACCTTCTAAAGTGACTAATTGTTGAAACTCAACACGCATTGCATCTGTATCAGTTTTTTTAGCAATGGCCTGTACTAACTCTTCACCTTTTCTATAAGCCTCATTACTGACTTGTGTTAGTAAATGAAATGCTTTATATACTTCATAAGGGTCAGCAATGGTACGTCTATTGTTAATATTCTGTGGGTCTAAGAAATCATTAATCCACTTTTCAGAATAAGCGGGTTGTTGTTGAATTTTAAGTATAGGTGTATTTAGATTTTGTTCTTTAGCACGTTTAAGTTCACGGGCAATATATTGATCTGCTCCTTTTTGACTAACAGCAATGTGTTGTACAACACCACTCTCATCAGTCACAGCAAATTTAGGCTGATTATATTTAGCTGCAATCTTTTTGTAAGAAACATTTTTAAATTGATCTAGTTTGTTTGCTTTTGATCCAGCTTCAATCCATGCAGCTAATGACTTATCGTCAGCAATCATATTCAAATTAAATACATCTGTTGGCTTTTTCTTTTGTTTCACTTCAGCATCAACAGCTTCATCTAGTTCTTTTTGTGTCTCATCTAAACGTTGTTTAAGTTGTTTTGTTTGTTTAGCTTTTTCTGCTTTGTCAAGCTTTTTAATCACTTCACCAATAATTTCTTTCTTACCGCCAGCGACTTTAATAGCTGCGTCTTCTACAAAAACAGATTCGTATTCATCAAGGTTTACTTGGCTTTCCATAACTTTATCTTCGGCAATAGCGCCTTGTAGTTCTGGATCAATAGCAAATTCATTAGATGGATCAAACTCGGTTGCTTTAGTTAAACCTTCATCTGTAATAGGATCAGGCGTAACAGAAATAGTCTGAGTTTGTAACTCAGTCATTTGATCTACTTTTTCATTAATATCTTGTGCCATTATTTTTTAGCCTTTTTCTTTTTCAACATTCTTGCACCTGTTTGAACAACTGTTTCTGCTAACTTTGTAGGCGCAACAAACTCAGCACCTACTTGTGCAGATTGAGGAATATCGCCTTCATATTTTTTCCACCCTAAATTAGTTAGGACTTGATTAATTTTATCTGTAGTAAAAGGCACAGTATTAAACCCTTCAGCAAATTGTTGATAATTACCTTTTTCTTCAGGATCAACTGATAGCATATTCAGTAACCCTGTTGCTAATCCAACAAGATCAGGAATTGTACCAATGCCAGCAGATATTAATCCTTTCATAGCAGCACCACCAACTTCAGCCAATGCTTTTTGTTCTGCTTCAAGTTGACCGGGAACACCCGCCATACCAGCAAACGTTTCTAATCCACTTTCATCTTGAGGTTCAGGACTTACATCAATGGTAGGCGTAACAATTGGGCCAAGTGCTTGTGCTTTTTTATAAGTCAAATAATGGCTATCTAAATCATAGTTATCCATACTATTTCCTCAAATTCTTATATAAATACTTAAAGGCATTTTGTGCGTCAGTTTTTTTAGATGTACCTTCAATACTATCTAGCTCATCTTGATCTAATTCACCATTGCCATTTGTATCAAGGTCTAATACATTTTCACGAGTAATGTTAGGAAAATATGTTTGCAATGTTAAAATACGATCATTAATACCTGATTCAATATCATCTGTTGCTACTTCTTTTAACAACTCTTGTGCAAATGCATAATCATCAAATAGCTCACCTTTAGATAAAGCAATTTGAGATTGAAGCACTAATTTGCTTGCATAACGATCATATTTTTCTTTTTTAACAGAATCCACTTTGGCCCATTCAGTAATCTCTGGCAAACCTAAACCACGTTTAATTTCTCTTAAACCTTTATTTACGTTTTGTGTAACGGTTGTATATGTATTCAACATGTCTGCATAATCTTTAGCCGTAATATCTCTAACTTTGTAAGCATTTAAAATGTCTTCTTTATTAGCTGTGCCTGTTTGTATCTTAAATTTTAAATCAGCCGTATTGATAATAGTGTCTTCAGTTTCTTGCATTGGCTGTGATAGAGCATCAATTAAACTTTTATCTAAATGCAATCCTAATGCTCTAATTTGTCTAATAGCTTGTTCAGGACCAATTTTGCCAGACGCATGTTCAATAAGAATATTTTCTTTAGCCAAACGATTTCTGTTACTTAAATCTGTTTGTTGTGCTTCGTGTAAAGTATTTTTTCTAGCAATAGATTCTGCAATTTCTTTTTCTAATTCGACACGTTGATCAGCATCTAATAAACCCATATACACGTCACTAAATTTACCAACATTGCCTTTACGTAACTCAGTAAATAAATCACTACCTTGAGGAACAAATGTGCTTTTCATTTCGTCAATGTAAGTAATAAGCGCAGACTTGTATGCGTTTTGTTGTGCTGCACGCAATGTATTCACGTTGTCTACATAGTTATCAGGAACACGTTTGATTAGGTCTGCAATATTTCCTTCGGATGGCATCATAATAGATTCAGCATCAATGATACTGCCATCAGAGGCTAATAGTGCATTGGTTAATAATATTTCATAATCTTTAATATTTTGATTAATGGATGCTTGAGCTTGTGCAGTTGCTCTTGATATTAATAGATCATTTGCTTTTTCATACAGTTTATTACCAATAGTGTATTGGGATGCTTTAAATTTAACAGCTTGAGTTGGGCTAACTTTTTCTAATACAGTTGCATAACCTTCAATACGAGATTCTAATTCTTCAGCAAATGCATTAGGGTCTTCAATGGTTAATGCACCTGTCTTCATAGCTTGTAATGTTTGGCTTGAGAAGTTAAGCATTTCAGACTCTAAGTCTTGACGATACATCTCTCCTTGTACTTCTCTAGCTGCATCACCAAAAATAGTGCCACCTTCTGCAAATAAAGTAGAAGCGTCATCACCTCGATTTAAAGCAACAGCTATTTGTTCTCTAGAAGGTTTAGTTTTAATACCATACAACTGACCTTCAGTTTTAGCTTGACCTTTTAAGTTTTCATAAAAATAGCTTGATAATCGATCAAGGCGTTGTTCTAATTTTGTAGATTGTCTTAATGCAACATCACTTAAAGAAGAGCGTAAAGATGTATCAAAATCAGCTCTAGAAGAACGTTCGTATCTATCTTGTGCCATTATGCTTCTGGCCCTCCTAACCTAGAATATAAGTATGCGCCTTCACCAAGTTTGGCAGCTGCGTCAAGATATGAGCCTGATTTAGTATAATCAGCAGCAGCATAATCCATTCTGATTTGTGCTTCACCCGCAAGTATATTGTTTTTAATATTAAGTAAATCAATCTTATAATCAGCCCCATATTCTTTTGAGCTAACAATATCATTTAACAATGCCGATCCATCAAGTCCAGACACACCTCCAGCATAAGCACGTGCTAAATTTGCTGCCTGAATACGTTTGAGTTTTCTAAGTTTTTCTAAACCATCTAATTCAAAGTTAAGTCGTTTTTGTTCTAATTCAGCAAGCTTTTGATTAGCTTGTAACTTATATATATCAGATTCATAACGACCTTGACGTACTGTTTGATAAGAACTAAGCAGCTGTGATGCGCCAAAGGCAACATCCATTAAATTAACATCAGCTAATAATCCTCGACCAAAGTTAAGTGCAGAATTAAAAAAGCCTGAACTTGCCATACCGCCACCCGCAGTTGCTGCTGTCGTAAAAATAGATGGCATGACAACGGCAGATGAAACAGGCAAAGCAGCGGCAGTTCCAGCCCAAAAGGCTGTTGATCCAAAGGCTGTGGTGGCTGCTGGTGCGGCGGCTGCAAAACCCATAATTATGTTCCTTGATGTACGGACACTTTATATTCTAAACCTAGTAATGTAAGCTTGAGCGGAGCAGACTGTGTCACCGTAATCTGCCCATCTGCGCTATATCCTAGTATACCATGTAACGTCTTTGTTCCTGTAAACTCAGGCACAGGCGATCCTAATGCGCCAACACCTAAAGACCTGATAGGAACTAAATTATCATTAATTACAATATTCTGTGTTTCATGCAATAACGCATTTACCTCCACAATGCGTTTACGGAAACCAATACGTGTGCCTGATTGAATTTTTAATTCTAATGGTAATGTTTTAATTTGAACATCAATAGGTAATCCTACTTCAGATGAAGTTGTCGGCGGATTTACAAATGTCACAGCACTATCTGCGGTTTGATCTAACTCTACATAACCATCAGAAATGACATTGACAGTTTGTCCATCAATATGTGATGCGTCCAAACTGGTTGCTGTTGTACCAATCACAGCAGAATCTGTGAGTCTATCATCTTCAAAGACTTCTAAATAATATTTATTTGTGCCATTATCATTACGTTTGACCACAGTATAAATGTCTGTAATATCTACACCTATATCAATAAACTCACCCGCCGTAACAAATTCGCTTGGAGCAATAACATTTTGTGCGCGTAATAATGAAAATGTTGCGATTGTGCCATCCGTTTTATTGACAATAAGTAATAGATCATTTTCATCTGTAGCTACAGCTCTCCTAATATCCATACGATTCGGTTCTTTTAATAAATGGCCTGAGAGCAAAGATATTTTAGATGTAACATAAGTTAATTGTGTATCAGAATAAGCAATCTCAGATAATGCTTTACCCTGTCTTTGTACAAATAATATGCCAGATTCTAATTGTTTGACACGCACACCTTCTTTACAGCCATTACGTGATGTTGATGATAAGAAAAAGTCTGTTGGTGTAATGGGTGTTAATCCTTCTTGCGGAACATAGAACTCACCGCCCGTAGTAAATACTTGCAAATCACGACCGCTAATAATATCAACGATAGCATTAAAAGTATTAGTATCAAGGGTAGCTTCAACAGCATCATCATCTAGTCCTTCCACGGCTTCAAAATCAAAATATAATCCAACTTTAGAACCCCATATGGTTGACGGTCTTGATTTAGAACCACCAAAAAATAAACGTCCTTGATGGAATGTAACAGAACGAGGCCATCCGCGCGATGCAGACCATACATCTTCGTATCCTGTTTCTAATTCCCAATTACCACTTGCTATTGCAGATGTACTAAAAAATGGAAACTCTGTCACAACATTGACTACAGTACTACTTACATACTGTACAATTTTAGCTCGACCTTGTGGAGTTGCATTAATATATTGACCAACATGTCCTGAATTAAATACGCCAGCAGACGCAGTAATAGTAACTTTGCCAGAAACATCGCTAGGTGTAATCGAAGCAGCTGGATTACTTGTAGACAATGAAAATGCATAATTAGGAACAGAATCAAAAGTAATGTTAGAAATTGTCCATGAACTATCTGATGCGCCACGTACAATTTGTATAGGTCTTTGATCTTCATGCACAATAATAAGTGTGTCTGCTGATTGAGTCCACACTAAATGATCCATATGTGAGCCAGTTAGATTAAATCCAGATGTATTTAAATAATCTAATCCTGAACCATTAATGTTGGTAATAAGAACTTTATCTTTATAGACATACATTCTGTTAGTTGTAAAACATAACATGTAGCTGTCATCAACAGAAAATTCAAAGGGAACGAGACGTACACCGTTAGCTGGCGTGCCTCCTAATTCATTAATAAAACGTGTACCGGGTCTGCGTCTAACGCCACCTTGAGGTTGACAGACAACATTTTTGGCACGTTCTAATGCATTAGCATATGAATTAATGTCAACGCGTGAACGAACAAGAGGATCAAGTTCACCCGAAGTAAAGTTAGTTTGTATATTAACAAACCTAGCCATTAATACCTCACATCAATAAGTGAAAAGTCTTGTATTGCGTTTGTAGGTTGTCCTTGTCCATCAATTGACATAGCTGTTCTCATATAGCCACCACGACCATTTTCACCGGGTGTACCTTCTGCAACAATTTGCCAATAGTTAGATTTTTCATTTTGATCTGTAATAGGCATTGCTAAATGCCATGCCATTTGATAACGAAGTAACTGCACAAAGAAATGTGGTAAAGCATATTCAGGCGCATTGTATTGATAGTCAATATATACTTTCTCATAATTAGTTAATATTTTATCGCCTTGTATTTTGTAGTCACGTCTAGGTTGTGCATAAGTTGAACTTGTATCATAGACCGCTCTTGGTCTTGCAATCATGTCTGATGGCATTTGATATTCGTATTTATATTCGTTAGTAGGTGTTGTAATAAGCCTTGAGAGTTGTACTTTTTTAAATGAGAATGACCATGGATAACTTGCCATGGTTTTAATTTTTACATCTGGATATAAACGATCACATATATTAGCCTCATCTGTTCCTTCTGTAAAAGACGAGATTGGATTTGCACCTAATAATAAGAGTGCATCAGAACATATTTTAATATCAGTATCACCAGTTGCCATTCATTATCTCCAAATGTGCAAATAGACGGGAGCATACACCCCCGTCACATTGCATTTTACTATTTAGTCAGCGTCAGCGACTGATAGTGCTGTACCATCAGATACGTCAACAACGCCACTTGCATTAGAAAGCACAGTAACTAATGTCGATGTAGGAACAGAAGCGTCCCATACATGAATTAAGTCACCTACTTTTAATACAGTAGAAGCGCCATTAAAATAACCTGAGGTATTAATGTCAGCAATAGCATCAGTACCCGGTGCTGTATAACTCCACATTTGAGGAGCATTACCAGCTTTAGACTGACCACCAATTGGCTGTAGGTTGTCTTTAGTGTAAGCCATTATAATATCTCCTTATCTTAAGATTCACGACATGTGAGTTTAACGATACCCTCGTCATCAATCGCAACTGCGTTAGCAGAAAGAATTGTATTCACAAGGAATGAAGTCTTTTCTGGTACATAGTTGATTTCTGTACGAGGAGCGATACCTTCAGCGTAACCAACTGCCTGTTTGTGGAATGCAAACAAACTACGGTCACTAGAACCGTCAATTGCTAAACCACCTTCAGTACGATCACCAAGTACATGGAATTTGAAACCTAAGAAAGTATCAAGTTCGCCTTGTACTAAAGCTTTGATCGTATTGAAGTCAGAAGATGTTACTGTGTTTTCTGAAAGTAATGAAGCTAAAGAGTTAGCATGAACAATAATATGACGATCTGTTGGAGGAACGTTATTTTTGTCCATGAGTTTTTTAGTTTCACGTAATTTTGCTACGTTTAAATCAGCAGCAGAACCACCACCACCAACTGTATTAGCTACAGTTAATGAAGTTGATGAAGCTGTTAACGCATCAAGAATAAGTTGATCTTGTCTACGACCGACTGCGTTCGCTAAAACTTGAACGAGTTCTTGTCTTTCGTCAAAATTAACTTTTTGTTGCATAAAGATGTCAGAATACTCTGCAGCATTCCAATCTTGTAGTGTTACAGTTACTTGTGAGAAATCCACATTAAGAGGTGTAACGTCAGTTTGTGGCACACGAAGTGTAGCCGCGCCTTTACCTACTTTAGGGAATTTCACAACTTCACCCTCAACGCCTCGTCTCATGCGTGTAGCACCAACTAATTGTGCTTTAGCTTGGTACGCCTGTTTAACTTCGGCATCAAAGAGTGAAACAAAAGCATTAGATAAACCAATAG
>Ga0208767_1002028_pt1 | contig 15603 bp, 33 predicted proteins | sample VirMetDEL_Mar_21_FD_184514 | JGI IMG/M metagenome (GOLD analysis project Ga0208767, IMG submission 184514) | Aqueous microbial communities from the Delaware River and Bay under freshwater to marine salinity gradient to study organic matter... | ecosystem: Environmental > Aquatic > Marine >... | reverse complement strand
CATCATAAATAAGATTAGTATTTTTCCATTCATCATATTTAGCTAAATTTAAAGATGATAAACAGCAAACAAAAGAATGTGATTCATCTGTATGCAATGTAATCTCGGAACATATATTAGTCATATGGACTTTTAAACTATTTTCTTTATATGCTTTTGGGTTTGCTTTATTAGTATTGCCTTTAAATAATATATAAGGCTCACCTGTTGCTTTTCTTTTTTGTAACAGCTTAGACCATTTATTTCTTGCTTCTGGTTGCCCTTCCTCAAGTCTTCTCATAAACTTATCACCAACTACAACACATTGATGTAAATTAAGTGATTGTCTATTTACATCGCCTTTAGGTTCTCTTATTTCAAGCCAATCTAAAAAGTCTTCATGATCGATGTTTATATTAACTGACGCTGCTCCTCTTCTAACTGAGCCTTGATTTGTAGCTAATATAGTTGAATCATATATTTTACAAAAAGGAACAACGCCATCTGAGGTTCCATTACCTGCTATAGTAGCACCAGCTGGTCTAATCATATTAACACCAATACCAACACCACCGCCGTGTTTTGCAAGTAACATCATTTCTAAATTTTTATTACCTATATCCATAATGCTATCAGCAACATCAATACCAAAACAACTAATAGGTAAACCTCTATCAGTTCCTGTGTTAGATAATACAGGCGAAGCTAAACACAACCAACCTTTCCAAATATAATCAAAAAACTTATCTGCAAGTTCAGGCTTATATAATCTTCTAGCCACAGCTTTAGAAACTCTCATATAAGCATCTCTAGGTGATTCACCTTGCAATAAATAACCACCTGTTATAGTTTTCTTATATACTTCTGTATCACCCCAGCTAGGATAATCTTTACCTTTTTTCCAATCGTTATTCCACATTTTTTTTCTCCTGCTTTTCTTTTATTTCTTTTTCTAAAGCTTTAATAGCTTTTTCATAACCTGGCATTTTTTTCACTGTTTCAAGTGTACCAACAGATAAATCCCTTAGATTAGTTAATTCTTGTAGAACCCCCTGCATTAAAGCACCAAGCTGTTCTATCTTTCTTCTCATTATAATTAATTCTGATTCTTTCATATTATTTACCAAATATCTTCAAAATCTTCTCCTTCGTTTGCTTTAGAATAGTCAGTAGGTCTGATAGCAAAAAAATCGGTATGAGTAACACCACCAGTAAGATGATAAAACCAATCCAAAGCACTAGCGCTGGTTGTGTCAAATCCGAAATGATTTGCCTCGTCTCCGTATCCCAGTTCCACGAGTTTTTCATTTGCCCTTTTCTTTATAAAGTTTTTTAAATCTTCTTTCTTTAAATTTTCAATATCGCCTTGTTCAAACATTTTATCGATATATTTTAATTCAAGGTCAACCATAATATCAGCAGCTTCTAATACGTGGTCTTTGCAATCTTTTTTTAAATTTGGTATTTCTTGACACATGTGTCTAAATAATTGACAACCCATTTTCGAATGCAATGACTCATCTCTTACAGACCATTTCATTTGTTGGCCAATACCTTTAAGTAAGTTTCTAAGCTGAAAGCTATATAAAACAGCAAAAGCAGAATATAACGAAACACCTTCAGCGAAAGCGCTAAAAACTGCCAAACTTTTGGCAATATCAATTTTATCTTTTCCTTCATAACTAACTAAATTTTCAAATCTATCAGCTGTAGCCGGCTCGTGTAGAAAGGCTTCAAAATTCTCAAGACCAAGCGTTTCGTTTAAATACGAGTAGGCTACTGCATGAATAGTTTCTTGTGAACCAAATATCATTGCCATTTGTTGTATTTCGTGTTTAGGAAACCAACCAACAACTTTTTGTGTCCAATAATCTGATACAGCACATTCTGTTTGTGCAAATCCTAATAATATATTACCAACTAAATTTTTTTCTGCTGGTGTTAATCTTTCATTCCAATCTTTTACGTCGCCGCTCATTGGAATTTCAGTGTGTAACCAAAATGCTTGCGCTTGTGGTAACCAACCTTCTGTATAATACTCAGGGTATTCAAAAGGTTTATAAGCTATTCTTTCATCAAATAATCCCATATTAATCTTCGTTTTTTTCGTTTACAAATTCAAAAGCAATATCAACAAATGGTAAATACAAAACGTGTTGTACTACATCTTCTTGCTCGTATGATCTAATTCCTATAAGTATTCCTGGATATAAGCCTATAGATATTCTCCATGGTTTCATTATCTTTTTTTTCCTTGTCCTCTGTATTTCTTTTTATAATACTTAGACGATTTAAGTCCAGACGTTTTTGTTTTTGCGTGTACCCCGGGTCTTCTTACTTTTTTCTTTTCTAATACTGTGTACGTTATTCCTCTTTTAGCCATATACTTTTACGTTATATTTATTATGAACCTCTATTAATTCATTCCATCTTAAGAATCCTCTATTAGAAGCCCATTTCATATATTTCTCTATTTGTCTTTCTTTGTATTTTAATCGAGCTATTTTCTTTTGCTTTTCAATATCTCTACTACTTTGTCGCATTCTTTTTGATTTTGTGGTTTAAAAAGAATATAGCCTGGAAATTGCTGAGTAACCAATTGTTTAAATAATTTCCATCTAATAGGAAAAGATTCATTTGGTCTACCCTTACATTCTATTATAAAATTATCACCAATAAAATCTGGTGTATATTTTATAGGTAATATTCTTTTTTCACCTCTGTTCATAAATTCACCTTTTGAGTTAGCTTGTCTTTCATAAACTTCATTATCAAAATGAAAACCGTTTACTAATACAAATGTTTCGCCTTCATATTTTGCTCGTATCTTAGCTTTTGTTAAAGCTTGATACATATACTTTTCTAATCCAGAAGCGAAAGTATGGCCGTCGTATTCTACTCTATTTGATCTTACAGGGCCTCTTTTTCTACTCCTCCTCTTGTAAGTTCTCTTCATGTCTTAATTGTATATCTTTTAAATACATTTCTTCAACTTCAGATCTTAATGCTTGTCTTGTTTTTTCAATATAGTTAACAGCATCCATTAATTCTTCTTGTATATGTTGCAGCCATGTATCTAATGGTTGATCATCTTTATGTAAAGTTATACCGTATTTTTTATAACCCACATCAGATCTTTGAATAAACTTTTTTACTACAGACTCTATTATTTTATCTCTTATTTCCATATTAATCTTTAACAAATGTTCCGTTTACCATTCTCCCAGTTCTACCAGAAATCTCATCATAAGCAGACTGTATACAAGTTTCAATTGAAACGCCGTTAAGTTCGGCAAGATTAGTAAGAACAACAACGCTATCACCAATAGCATCGATAACACCATCTTTATCGTTTTTAAGAAGGGATTGTGATAATTCTCCTGTTTCTTCATATAATTTTATTAATTGTGTTTTTGCATCTCCTTTATCTAAGATACCTCTTTCATTAGCCCATTCTCTTATTAATTCGAATATAGAGATTTTTTCATATGTTGAAGCTGCTAAAAATGCTTCATAATAAGCTTTATTATATATATAACTTCTTTCCTTATCGTACATTGAAACATATGAATTATTTTTAATCCATTTAATTGTTTCTTCTGATATTTCAAAAGTACCTAAAGCTGTTTCCCATTTGAATCCTAGATTGTTTTTTAATTCTTTAATTAATTTATTTTTAGGATATGGAAATGTTGAGGTTTGCTCTGTTGCGTTTATCTTCATTTTATTTACTAAATTTTTATATAATGTTCTGTCTACCTTATACCCGTAAAATTTTTGAAGCTCTATTTCTCGCTGAGATATATAGTTAATATCAGACGAAGAATCTAGAACTTCATATTCTTTAGGTTTGTAACCCTGCACAAGCGTAACCCTGTTATTTAAATCACGTGTTACACCTATTTTTTTACCGGGAATATGATAAATATAATATACTTCTTTCATAATATTATTAATTTCCAACTGATAGCTCAGCTTTTATAAAAGGGCTGTGCTTGTAATTTTCTATTCTTATAGTATCCAGATTAGGAATAAAGACAAAGTCTCCCGCCCCCTCTCTTAATTTAATACCACCCCAATCTAATTTAAGTTGTGGCAAATCATATTGTTCGGCAGCAATGTACTCTTCAGCTTGTTTTAAATGATTATTATATAAATGACAATCGCCTAAGCTGGCAATCAATGTCCCGGGTTTCATATCAAACCCATTAGCAATCATTTCTAATAATAATCCATACATAGCTATATCATATGGTAAACCAAGAAATACATCTGCACTTCTTTGTCTCCACATTAAATCCAGTTTACCATCGTTATAAAATAACTGGAAAGAATCATGACAAGGAGGGAGTACCATATCGTGAAGATCAGAAACATTCCAAGCTGATACCATGAGCCGTCTGCTGGAGGGATTTTCCCTAAGCTCCTGAAGCACCATTCGTAATTGATCAATCCCATTAAACCTCCTCCACTGATGACCGTATATGGGACCAAGTTTTCTATCAGTCCTACCAGATCTTTCGTAATCGCGAACCCAATAGCTGACACCGTTGTCAATAAGATAATCCAAGTCAGTTCTACCTTGGAGAATCCATAATAATTCTGTTTTTGCATGATTAAAATTTATTTTTTTTTTGGTTAATAATGGGAATCCCGCTTCCATATCATGGTATAACATTCTACCAAATACAGATCTAGTGCCGGTTCCTGTTCTGTCTGGTTTATCTTTACCTCCGTGTAATATACCGGAAATTAAACCTACGTATTCATTTTCTATATTTCTCATAATAATATATACAAGTTTTGTACATTTGTGCTTGACATTCACCAGCTCTGTAACAGTCAGGTGACACATGCACTTTTTCTCCTTTTTTATATGGGCCAATCGCAATTGTTATATGCCAACATTTAGGAGCAGCGCCGGGAACCTCAGGCTTATATGAAATTCTTACATTATTTCTAACGCACCAATCCCAAGCGTCTAATTCTTCTTTTGTAGGTGAATAAGAACCCATAATACTTTTTTTTCTTTTTCTACCTATATCTAAAGGACTTATGTATCCTGGCATATTATCTTTATTGTTTCGTATTTAATACGTATTATTCCCACGGCATTATTGTGTCTTGTGTTGTTAAAACAGTATGAGGAATATAACAACCAGATTTTGGTTCCCAAGTAAAGAAACATTCACCTCCATTTTCACCGAGGTTTTGAAACTTGACTTTTAAAACTTTAACCTTTGTTGTTTTATTCTCATAATCTCTATGCACTAATAAACCATGATAACTAGCGTCGTACCATTCACCTCCACCTTTAATGTTGTACATAGTTGGCTCTTCTATTTTACCGTTTGCGTCTTTATACATTTTAGTAGGGTGTGCAACTATTATAACTAATACGTCATACTTCTTTGCAAAAGTTTCAATTTTAGTTAGATATTCCATTGTATAACGATTAACATCTTCTGTTTTAGCGTCTACATCTCTAACCTTATTAAAAGGGTCTATAACAAGACATTTTATACCTTTACGCTTAACAAGCTCAGCCCCTTTTTTTAATACTGAATCAAGTGTATAACGTTCCATATCGATAAAGAAAAAATTATCATTTATATATTCTGATATTTGTGTCCATTTATCGTTAGCTATGTCTTTTTGAGATGGCATACCTTCCCAGATTTTTCTCATTAGTTTATGAGCATGAAGATATGTAGGTGCATTTTCAGGCGAAGCAAAAGCTATTTTCCAATTGTATTCTTTGTTGTAACCAATAACCATTTGATCAACAAAGTCAGATTTACCTGAACTTGGAATGCCTGTAACAGTTATAAACTGTCCTGTATATGTAGAAAATATTTCATCAAAGTTACGTAAACCTATTTGAAAACCCGGTTTAAAACCGTTTTGTACAAAGTCAGTAATTTCGCCTTCAATGTCTTTAAATGTTGTAACATTCTCAAGAGGTACAGGCCTCGCGTCTTGGATAGTTTTTGATAATCTTTCAGATCCATATTTTAATAAATATTCGTTAGCGTCTTTACAATCGTCGAATGAGCATGTATAGCAAACTTCAGCACCCAACCTTCTTATTAATTCCTGTCTTAATGCTTGGCCTGGCTCATCTTGATCAACAGCTATAATTACTTTTTCTTTATCAGCAAAGTAATCTATACAGTTATCTAAATAATCTAAATTATTATTGCCAAGAGTAGCACCATTAGGTACAGATATTGAATTGTTTATACCAGCTTCGTGTAAAGCTAATACGTCTATCTCACCTTCAACTATAACACAAAAAGAATGGCCTACAATAGAATCAATGTTATAAAAAATCTTTTCAGCACCTTTGTATAACTTGAAATTTTTGCGGCCATCTCTGTACTTTATATTGATGAGTTCCCCACCCATCATATAATTGAACTTAATTGTGTTTTCCTCTTTATTGGTTTGTGGCATATACTCAGGACCCTCGGAAACATTTAAGTCTTCAAGAGTCTTCTGAGATATACCTCTACCTTTAAACCATTCTATAACCTTCGAGGTTGGTGCTTCATAAATATAATCCGGACGGACATAAACTTTATCACTTTCACCTTTTCTTTTGAAGGTATGTAATTGAAACGTTTTATTGCAGTTGTGGCAAGTACCTAAACCTCTATCCCAATCTAACGAAGCACATTTCTTCTTTTTGTTTTCAGGTTTGCGCTGATGAGAACATATAGGACATATACTTTCAAGAGCTCCAACCTTTAAACCAAATTGATTAAATTGTTCAATCTGGAAACCGTTAATTTCCGTGGTGTTTACTTGCATTTAATTAAATTATTTTTTGTTTCAATTGTTAAAATGGTAAATCATCCTGAGCGACTGGCGTTGGTACTGCAGCTTGCTGAGGTTGATTATCTGTTCTTACAGGCTGAGGGAATTCACCATCAGTCCAAACTATTTTAGCATTACCTAAAAACGTTCTCTGTTCTTTAGCTTCTCTTTCTTCTTTAGTTTGAGCTACAGCTACAGGGCCGTGATTACCATAAGCGTCAACATCATTGTTAACGGTAATTGTAATAGGTAAATACTTACCCTTCTTACCTTCAATGATTTTATCTTTTGGTATCATGCTTAGGTTAATACTTGTATTAATTATTCCTGCCATTATTAATATGTTTGTAATTGTGAAAACATTCTTTTTAATTGTGTGCTATTTGCACCTGTTGATCTTCTTAAATTATCAACTGCTTTTACATGCGTTTGATTGCTGTAAAAGTTTCTTTCACTTGTCGTAATACCTGTTACGCTACAAGTTCTTTTTTTAGTTCTTGCCATAATATTAAATTAAAGTGTTTTAGTTAAAAAAAATTGTGATGGATCAAAGCCATCTGTTTTAAAGAATAGTTCATATGCTTCAGTAGCTCTAATAACTTTATCTCTACCTGATGCATAGAATTCATCTGAACAATCAAATATTCCTATTTGATGTGTTGTCTTATCCATTACGATAAACAACATATCATAGCCAAACATTTCTCTATATATATAAGCTTGACTATCATAATTGTATCTATATGCTGATGATTTAAATGTATTTACATCAGCTGTTGTTTTAAGATCAACGACTAGTCGCTCATCTTCATTTATAATATCTGCTTTACCTTTCCACATGTTACCAAACAACTTTACTATCCCCGGTTGTTCGTATTTAACACGTGCACCTTTACGTGATCCTTGTATATAATCTTTACATACTTTATTGTTAAGCATTTTTTCTCGCATTAAATCTATCTTATCGGCTTCATGCTGTAATAAGCATATCTCACCTTCGGATACTTCCTTATATAGTTTAGTATTTCTTGTAGAAGATTTTACAATTTTATATTTATGCAATTTATCTGGTTCAAGTATACTTGTGTGAAAGTAACCTCCAACTAAAAAAGCAGATGTCATTTGAGACGGTGCTTTAAAATTTAGTGGATCTTTTAATAATGCGGATATGTCTGAGTTACTTAAATACTGTTTGCCAAACTCACCATAGTAATGTTCGTCAGATTTAAGTTTTTCTAAGACTTCCTTTTCTTCCATTTATAGGGTTGTTAATTGTTTTTCTTGCTGAGGTGTCATTGCATATTTCTTTTTAATAGCCTCGACTTTACCTCCTGATTTAACATATTCTTGTGCTTGTTTAAGCTGCGCTGACGTCATAGTAGCTTGACCATGCGTATTTGTAGCGTCTGAGTCTGCTGTATCATCTATAAGTAATAAATTACCTAATGCATACTTTTTACCATAAGACGAAGCTGAACCAAATTGTTGAGGTGTTTGCATACCTTTTTGATTCAAATCAACTCCGACTACTGCTGTAGCTGAAACAAAAGCTTCGCTTTCAGAGTCGTGAATTTGCGCTCTTGACTGAATAATAGGAACATCACTTCCCATACCCATTTGTAAGTCCTCATGTATTACGAAATAAACTTTGTATTTATCGCAAAATGGTTTAAGTGCTTCAAGAATATCTTCGGCTGATCTGAAGTTATATTTACCGAATGAATTGTAACGCGATTTTTTCGCTTTGAATTGTTGTTGAATTAAACTTAATTTTTCGTATATAGTCATTGTATATATATATTATTACGTGTTATTTTAACTATTTAATTTCCAAGCCTATAGAATAACCAAGCTTGTTGAGAACGTGGCTTAGCTACTACTAAACTTGTGTACCCGATATAAAATAATAAGTCGTACTCATCATTTATATCATCTCTAATTACTCTTAGCTCTCCATCAACTAATTTTAGTTTACCTGAGGCTAATATGCCTTCTGTGTTTCTCCTAATAAATGTTTCATTAGGTTGAATTGTTAGAAGTTCCTGATCTTGACTATACCAGTTGCCGTATAATTGCGGTGGTATAGGTTGAGATTTTTGCGCAAAACAAAAACTCGTTATAAATAAAAATATAATTAATTTTCTCATAAAAAATCTAATACTTGATCTCTGTCAACAGTTTGTATTAAAGTATCAATTGCATCTCTTTTAATTTGCGAAACGCGCACATAGTTGGCCGTGCCTTCTATTCCTAATTTATCTGCAATTTGTTTAGCAGACATCTTATCACAATCGAGTCCGTAGCTCATACGTAGTACATCATATTCTCTTTCAGATAAATTGGTTTTCATAAGACCTAATAAATATTTATTTATAATATCTATATTATAATCTTTTGATTTATCTGGTATCTGCATTAAAGCATTATCCTCTTCATTTTCATATTCAATATCAATACTAGAAAATATACTATTAAAAAACATTTGTACTATTTTTTTATCACCTCCATCTGATTTTCTAATCTCATTTAACTTATATTCAGGTATACGCATATTCCCTCTGTTAATATCAATCTCTCTTCTTATTGCTCCTCTTATGCGTTTACTTAAAAATGATATTAAAGTTTTTTCAGGGTTATCAGATTCATTCACTACATTCCAATCTATTCTATCAATCGCATGTATTAATCCTTCGGCACCTGCTTGTATCATATCATTTATACTAAGAACACCTGAAGCCTGATCTGATGTAGAAAATTTTCTTGCTACGAACTCGACTAGTGGTAAGTTTTCTATTATAAGTGTATCTCTCTCTGAGTGTTTACCTTCAGAGGCTAATTTTAAACTGTCTTCTAGGTCAAGCTTATACTTAACATAGTTTTGAATATTATACTTCTTCATTTAAAAGTGTTTTTTCTCTTTTTAAACCTTCTGTTATATTTCTATAAATAGTTCTAGTAGAGACGTTTAAAATAGTTGCGATCTTATTGATCGTTATTATTTCTTTATCGTCATTAATAGACAGCATAGCTTCATATATATCCTCAGGTTGAGCTTTTTTCTGTCTACCTATTAATTGACCAATTATTTGTTGTTTTTGTTTTATTGATAATCCTGAGTTATCTCTAAAAATAATTTTCCTTAATTTATTTTTAGGTGGTTCATCTTGATCATATAAATAACATTCTTCAATTATTTTTTCTTGTATTCTACTGGGACATTTGAATGTTATAAAGCCATTTTCTTTGTTACATATAAATTCAGCAAGTGTATCAAAATCAAAATGTGTCATTTTAGGATTTAGATACCATAGCACAAGTAGGTGCCATTTAAGAGATTTATACGTAGTTATCTTAGCTTTACTACGGAATAGAGCATAACATTCAAACGTGCCATCTTCATAAAATGCGCCCCAATTGTATTGTTCTGTGGGTACATCAGTAATAGGATCACGTCTATATAATATTCTATTGTCGTTTAAATATTTCAAATTCCTTTCAAATAACATTTAAATAAACCAAAGGTTGTTAATAATTATACATAAAATAATAAGCATAATAGCTATAACCCAAAGCGGAACACCTAATACAATTAATGTTTTATTTAGGTCTTTTTTTTGCATAACGTTTATTACTTTTCTGTGCTTGTTTAATTTTATCTCTAATTCCAAAGGCATTGGACGTCACTAGGTGTTTGTAAATACGGTAACTCATCTTTTAATACTACTTGTTTTTTATCGTTAATATAATAATTCCAATATGCTTTAGCTGACCAACCGTCAACTTTATGTTCATCAGGCATACATTGAGGTGGTTGTGTGAAACCAGCATTGTTAATATATAAAGGTGGCGTGTATAGCACATCTCTGCATTTCTCAATAGTTAGATGTCTTTTGCCATATCTTCTAGTATATTCATCACCCAGTGCCATCATGTATTGGTAAGTCCAATTGTAATTGTCAAGGCTAGATCTAACCCATATTGTTGACGGGTGGTTAACGTGAGCCTTTTTATACGGGACATAGCTTGTGTCATAGTCATACTCTTCTCCAATAACATGATGCGCTGTACAAAGCATTTGGGCAGCTTCCAGTGGCATTTTCACAACATGCCTATTATAATGATAGGCACTTGCTTTAACAGGGTCCGGGTGTAAATAAAATATATTCATTAATGTTGTATTACTTCAAATTCATTGTCACTTGATAACATCCAATAAGGATTATCAATTTGCTGGCTGTCTACAATATGCATTACTTGTTGTTGGTTTGATACATTGTGAACATGTATTTTGCCATTACTGTAATCTAATATAGTTAGTTTCATATATTTATATTATCTATTGTTGCTCGTGTTTAATCCGCAATTGTTAAATTACAATCACAATCATTCACTTGGTTATACAAAGCTTTGCATTCGTCTTCAAGCATTTTAATATGTTCTTGCAATGCTTCAATTCTTTGTTGTTGAAATGTTACGAGTGATTCCATACTATAATAATTATTTTGATTATCGCTATCAGTATTATCAGGTGTAGTATAAATAATAATATCTCCATCGGTTGTTAGCTTAAATTTCGGGGTATTCAAGTGCTTGTATTTTTAATTTGCCTTTATTGTTCTTTTCACTGTAATATATAGCAGTGATTTGGTCCCCATACTTTTTAAGTAATTTAATTTGGTCATCAGTAAATTCAAAGTTTAAGTTAAATGAACTGGTTCCTTGTCTTCCGTTTGTATTTAAAAACATCATCATAATTTATAATTTAGTTGCGACGATAGGACTCGAACCTATGACCTTTGGGTTATGAGCCCAACGAGATACCACTTCTCCACGTCGCTAATATTATTAGAGCAGGATGGGGGTGATTCTGGCATTACCTTTTTATTTCACCGTTTTGTAATCAAACCGCCAGACGAAATCCCGCTCATCTAAAATAAATAACTAACCTAAAATAAAGTTATTTTTAATATGTTTGTTAAAGAATTTACCAATCGAATAACTGTTTCTCATTTTTTGAAACAATCTTACAGGTACATTTTTATATAAGTAATTAGATTCATTATTAAATTTAACTACTAATTGTCTTGGTTGTCTAAAGTATCTCATTGACTTAATTGCAGATGAGTTTACTTCTAAATGTTCAAAATTTATTTTTCTCATGTTGTTTTGTTTATTATATTATCTATTTATTATCGTATTTGTTACGTGCCTTTGGTTATATCTTTTCTGAAATCATCATTTCTCCACATATAATCACCAAATTCCTCACGCTTTTGTAAAATCCAATCTTCTTGGTTTTTAAACTTTTTAATTATATCCATAGCCTCAATTAATGAGTCTACTGTATGGGATTCACTTCCCCATATATTTATATGTTTCGCAACATACATATTTTTATGAATTGGGTGTCTTGTTACACTCCAATTGTCACCATTCATTTCTGTGTCTTCTATTTTTTCCATAGCTCTTGTAGTTTTTCGTTAGTCATTTTATATATAGCTTCAATATTATCATTGGTGTGTATAGCATGGTCAAGTGCCCATACGCCTGCTTGTTTCCAAGAGTCAGGTCTTGTACCAAATTCCATATCTATTTCAAATATATTATAGTCAAGGTTGTCAACAATTTCTTTACACTTGTTATTGCCCATTGTATAGTTGTCAATCCAGTATTCAATTAATTGCATGACATAATCTTCCTCAACTACAAATTCATTTACAACTTTATCCGCTACACTTTCCTCATATTCAAGTACCATTTCATCTGATACATCTTCAATTAAGTGGTCAGAATATTCTTTTGTCCAGTATCTGTATTTAGCTTCATCCATCGTATCTATTATAATCTACAAGATTTTTTAAAATCTCTATGTTAGACATTTCTTTAGCTGGTACAACTTCAGTATCTTCAGTTTCGATCGAATGCAAATAAGCAGTTTCGTACTTATCTGGATTATCAACAAATAGTGAAATTATATCTAATGTATCCTCTTCATCGAGAGTACTAAAACCGAATTCAGATTTTAGTTCGTTTGCCATATGGTCTAGTATACCTTCAAGCAATTTGTTGTCGTATTGTTTTGCATATTTAGTCATAATTATTTATTTTATATTATTATCTTATTTAATTCGTATTTGTTACGTATTATCTTTTAAATCCCTATATCCATTAATTTTAAATTTATAGCTTAAATCGTCCGCAATAGAGTGTATAGCACTGGCAATTGCGTCTTGTATAAGGTCGTAAAACCTACCATCTAAAAAGCCATCTGGTCTAATATCGCTTGGGTTATGGTTTTCAAGGGTGTCAACTATTTCCTTGATTACATTTTCAATTTCAATATTTATTAAATCTTTATCCATTGTTATAGTATTTTATTATTTAATTTAGTTATACAGTATGTAATTTTTCAAAAGATGATAGCTTGTGATAACCAAAGGTCATAAAGTACTCGTCTTCAAATATCATTTGCTCACCTTCATAATTAGGATGGTATATTAAATCCTGTTTGCCTGTTGGATAAAATGTTGATGATGTCCATTCTTTAATGTTATAGCCAATGCATTCTTGTTCAAGCTCCATACATAGTATAGTCAATTTGTCTTCAAGAATTTTACGGTCAGCTAAAGTCATATACTCAACTTCAACTTCATTATCATCTTTAAAGGTTTCAATATTACCATAAAAGCTAAATGCAATATAAAATGATTTTTCGATTTCATCATTGTATGTACCATCAAATTCAAACATAGCTTTAATTATGTTACCACTTCCGCCATCAAATCTGTTTTCAACTTTTTTTCTGACTTGGTTTAAATCATAATAAGCATACCTATATCCAGAAGATTTTGAGTGTCTAAGCTTACCCATGTTTCTTTTTGAACCGATATTCAATTCAACGGTCCAATGTCTACTTGTTTCTTTTTTTTGTTTTGTCATAGTTATTTATTGTTAAGCTGAATAGTTAGGATTATCATAATTAGTAACAACTATATTTATGTCATAATAATTTGCTACATAATTAATATGTTTTTGAGTCGCCACCGACCACCAACCGTGTTGATGTAATTCGTATTGCAACTTTTTAATGTTATAAACTAAAGTTGCTACGTGTGTGCTATAAGACCAAATTGCATCTCCAACCTGTCTTAAGTTTTTTTTATGTCTGTTAAATGTTTTCATTTTATTTATTTTAGTTACATATATATTATCTTATTGTCATCGTATTTAATACGTACTCCACATAAATTCATTCAAGTCATTAACTGTTAAATCATGAGGGTGTTGTTTACCATTTAATAGTAAATCATCCATTACTATCCACTGGTCTACTCCGTGACGTGAACACACGTCGATAAATTCTAGTTTTGTCATTGTATTTATTTTATTTTATTACTTATTAATTCTTTTGGCATTAAATTATTTGCTCTTAAGCTTTTATAAAGGTTGTAAACCTCCAAAACAGATTTATCTGAATTGTTTTTCATTATCGTGTAAAAGTCATTAAATTCTTTTTTGCTTATATGTTTCATTTTAATCTAGGTTTAGCATTGTGTCTAAGGTTCTTACTATTTCATTTCTTAAATAGCTTCTTTGATTTTCATTTAAGCATTTAAATGTATCTGTATCTATATTAGAACAAGCAATTGAATCAACTATTTGTTCTAGTTTGTCTATTTGTTTAAAGTTTATATACATAGTTATTTATTTAAGTTATTAATTTATTTACTTTATTATCTTATTTAAACCGTGTTTAAGACGTTTTAAAAGGTTATTATTTATTTGTTTATATTTTTAGTTGTACATGTATAGTCCAACGTCTCTCGTTGTCTTTTTTAAAACAGTGTGACATTAGGCAGTATAATTATAATAGTAACTAGCTATTGTCACATATATTATCTAAGTTGATTCGTATTCGTTTCGCCTTTGATTAATAGCGAGCGAAAGCGAGCGCAAACTATTATTATCTGAAATGACTCGTGATGGCTCCGTTGCTATACATGCTATACACAGCCAGCCCTTTCTCCCGTGACTGCGTTCCATCAATGCGGAACCGTTTCTGGGATACTACGGGTTATCTGCCTGCGAACTTAAAATTAACTACTATATTGTTTTGCTTGATTAGTTAAATCATCTATTAACATTTGTTCAGTTTCGCCTTCTTCTAAATCACATTCGTATTTTACAAAGTTATCTATTTCATTTTGATGAGTTGAAAAGTATTCTAACGTTTCTTCACTCCAATAGTATTTATTTTTCATAGTTATTTATTTTAAGTTATTATTTATATTATTATCTTTAATTAGTCGTAATTAATCTGCTTCTTCTCTTAATCGAGGTTGAACAGAATGCAATCTGATTCTTGCTTTGCCAAGTCTGCTGGCACTTTACTTTCTTTCTTAGTCTTTGTAACTTAGTCATAGTTATTAATTTTAAATTCATATATATTATCTATAAGTGATCGTAGCTAGTACGTCCGGCCCCGGCATAACAACCAGCAACGCAGCACGTAACCGCAGCACAGCATCACGGTCCGGATAAGCATGGCTAAGCACTAAACTAAAAGCTAAAACGTTTGGCAGGAATAACCGAAAACAAGGGCCGGTGGGGGTAAAAAAAGTCATTCTGGTTTGCAGCCGGTAAGCGTAAAATGTGTATATAACCCATTACCTCTATACATCTAGCGTGACAATAGGTTGTATAAATATATTAGTAAGTACCAATCGTCGTATTAAAAAATATTTTACTTGCGTAATTATATATCTATGAAACAAAAACTTAGTAAGAAAGCACTTTTAGCGAAGC
>Ga0208767_1002027_pt1 | contig 15606 bp, 9 predicted proteins | sample VirMetDEL_Mar_21_FD_184514 | JGI IMG/M metagenome (GOLD analysis project Ga0208767, IMG submission 184514) | Aqueous microbial communities from the Delaware River and Bay under freshwater to marine salinity gradient to study organic matter... | ecosystem: Environmental > Aquatic > Marine >... | reverse complement strand
ACGTATTCTATGACATTTGTGTATGTAGTCCCACCACCAAAGACACCTCTAGTAACAGATGAGCATGCCCCTAAGTTTATTCTAGCTGCAGTCAAATCACCAAAGTCTGTAGCGTTGCCCGTTGTTGGAATGGTAATAGTGTCTATAACATTGGAGTATGAACCCGTTGTGCCACCACCAAACAAACCAATTTGCGGAACGGCTGGCGTTACACTCTCACTCGCATCACTCGCCACAGACCAACCAAACGCATTGATCGCCCAGACATTAAACGTGTAAGATGTGTCATTGGTCAGGCCAGTGACAGTGATTGGAGAGCTTGAACCTGATGCACCTATACCATCATTAGACTGCGCCCTATATCCAGTTATAGCCGAACCACCAACATCGGTTGGCGCTGTAAAGCTTACATCTGCTTGTGCATCACCTGCGGAAGCACTTACCCCTGTAGGGCTATCTGGCGCATTAAGCCCGTCTTGACCTATGAAGCCGCCTTTGCCTTTAGCCATAAAGGACTCCTATTAGCTAATTTCTTCGTAGCTTACAATTACTTCTAAATCGCTTGCAGTTCCTGCTGTTGCAGTAATAGACATATCTTCTTCAAGATAGATTGCTGTGTTTTTATCCAATGCAACCAGTGATGCATCTGCAGGAACTGACACAGTAGATACAAGTGAATAAGCAGTACCACCACCATCATCTTCTGAGTGTACATCTATTGTAATGTCACATGCATTTGAACCGTCTACATTAGCAATTTGAATCATATTTACTTTAAATACTTTACCGCTAGATGCGGCATTATTAAGTATAGTTGTTTGTGAAGTTGTTGTCAATGCATATTGATCTGTTTTGCCAGTAATTGCGCTGACATTTACTATATTGGGTGCAGCCATTGTTTACTCCTTTTACCCGAATACTATAGCCATAGCAATGGCTTTACCTGTGCCAGCCTTGGCATCAATCTGTGTCTGAATGTTTGATGTAACTCCATCCACATAATTTAATTCTGCTGTTGTTGCTGTTACACCAAACATGTCTGTATCAATAAACAACTTTGTAGTACCAACAGCTACGCCCAGTTTACGTCCATTATGTGTTGTAGTAAGTGATCCATCATCATCAAGATAATAAACTGTACCTATAGTTAAACTTGATTGGCTTTCATTAATTTCACCATTAACATTAATTGTTCCTGTTGCAGTATCTGCTATACCTTCAGCAGCCACACCAATTACGTTAGTATTTGTTATGTTTGTAGCACCACCAGTAGTAAGTATTGAATACATTGCCTCTGAATCACTCTGATCGTAGTAAGCTAAAAAACTTTTATTTTGATTAGAGTCATATACCAATGTCAGATCAGCAACACTTTTTGGTTCAAACTGAACTTGTGTACCCCAACTAATAGAATTACCACTTACTGTACCAATATTAAAATAACCTGGGTCATATTGATATTGAGCACTATTTTGTATTCTATAAGCCGCAACAACTTTTTGACTAACACTATCATAAATTACTTGTAAATATTCTTCTTCTCCATCATAGATGTACAATCCAGTTGGGTCATTATAATGCATTGTTGAAGCAGTACCAAAACTAATAGAGTTTCCACTAACTGTACCTACTACAGATTTTATACTAGCTGGACTTGTTGATCTATCTTGGTAAAGTACAATTACTTTACTATTAGTACTATCGTAAGTAAGGTTTATTTGTCTTGATGATGCTGTACTAGTAGCAACATCCACAGCCGTGCCAAAAGTAATAGAAGTTCCACTTACTGTACCAACTATAACTTGTGGAGTTCTTACAAAACCAGAAGTTACATTAACAAAAGCTATAACTATTTTACCATTTGTACTGTCGTATGTAATGTTTTGTGGTTCACCATAAATAGTGTTGGCAAAAGTTACAGGTGTATTAATTGTAACTGTTGTTCCACTTATAGTACACACAGCCGCTTTATGGTCATCTGTACCAGAACTCCCACGCCAAATAACAACTACCTTACCCGCACCGCTATCATAAACAGCATGTATCCGATAAGGTCCATCACCAACGCTTTGTTCAAAATATGTAACACTACCTACAGAAATAGAAGTACCACTTATAGTTCCTACATAAGCTTCCCCACTATTTCCAAGCCGATCACCTATAAAAAATAATACTTTATCTGCCGTAGCGTCATATACAACATCTATGTAATTAGCCATTGTATATGTACGTACTGTAGCTAAAGTACCAAAAGTAATAGAATTACCATTTATAGTACCAACTTGAGCAACCCAACTACTAGTATTACCCCAGTCGTTATAAAAAACTATTACTTTATTATTAGTAGTATCATAGGTAGAAGAAAAAGTAAGTCCATTACCTGAGTTCATAAGCGCAGGGGTGGTTGCACTTGTAGGTGACAACCCTGCAGTAGTAACTGTTCCATCTGAGTTAAGAATTACTGTATCGCCGTTAGAAATAGTACCACTAGCTACAAAGGTTGGGCTTAATGCTACATCACCACTAGCATCAGGAAAAGTAATTGTTCTGTCAGCAGTTGGGTTAGTAAATGTTACAGTTGTTTCATTAGCATCTGCACTAGAACCTTCTACAGTAAAACCTGAATCATTTAAACTCAGCCCCGTAACAAGAGGATTTGTAATGTTAGGGGCAGTAATTGTTTTATTTGTAAGTTGTTTTGTTGTACTTGAAAAATACGTATCAAGCAAGTCTACGTCATAGTAACCTATGGATGAACCAGATGTATCATATACTGCAATACCATCATTTGATGCAATTGCAGTACTAGTGTTAATAGTAATTGCTGATACGTCTGCTACAGCATTAATCTCTGCACCTGTAGCTGTAAGTCCAACCACATTGTTTGCTGTACCTGCAACAGTGTCTACGTAAGCTTTTACAGATTGCTGCGTAGGAATAAGTGTAGCACTGTCCGATGTCATATCATCTTCGTCTACAAATGCTGTTACAGTAATTGTACCGTCAGATAAACTACCATAGGTCACTGTTCCAGTTGCTGTAACAGTAGTACCACTGAGATTACCAGTAACATCGCCTGTTAAGTTACCCGTTACGTTTCCTGTGACATTACCTGTAACGTTCCCAGTTAAATCACCTGTTACATCACCAGTAACATTACCCGTAACATTTCCAGTTACATTGCCAGTTAAGTCTCCAGTTACATCCCCAGTGACATCCCCAGTGACATTACCAGTAAGATTACCAGTAACATTGCCTGTAACGTTACCCTCAACGTTAGCAACCATAGTACCTGTAGTAATTGTAAGATCACCAGTAGATGCACCAGTAAATGAGCCTGTACCTACTGTAAACTTATCTGCCGACTCATCAAAACCAATAAAGGCATTGTCTGCTGAACCACGTTCAATAACAATACCTGCATCATTAGCAGGTGTGCCTGTAGTACCATTACCAAGTTCAATAAGACCATCTGATACTACAGTGTTTGTAGTAGAAACTGTAGTTGTTGTACCATTAACTGTAAGGTCACCACCTACGGTAACATTACCTGAAGTAGTTACAGTAGCAAAACTAGATGTACCAGAAGAAGTAACATTACCAGTTAGGTCACCTGTAACATCCCCAGTTACATCCCCAGTAACGTTGCCTGTCACATTTCCTGTTACGTTACCTGTAACATCACCAGTAACGTTTCCTGTCAAAGCACCTGTAATTGCAGTAATGTTGGCTGCATCACCATATATGTTAGCCCAACGTACTGTAGTTGTACCTAAATCATATGTACTGTCTGTTGCAGGATTAAACCCTTTGGCTGTAGAAGTTGTAGCTACTAAGTTACCAGTAACATCTCCAGTAAGATCACCTGTAACATCCCCCGTCACGTTACCTGTTACGTTACCAGTTAAATTGCCTGTTACGTTTCCTGTGACGTTTCCAGTAAGATCACCCGTTACATCACCCGTTACGTCACCTGTAACATTCCCTGTGACATCACCCGTTAGATTACCTGTAACGTTGCCAGTAACAGGACCGACAAAAGAAGTACCAGTAATTGTTGTACCTGTAATAGCAGCAGCAGTTGTTCCACCGATAGTTGTTCCATCAATAGTACCACCATCAATGTCTGCAGTATCCGCTGCAAGACTATCAATGTTTGCTGTACCGTCCACATATAAATTACGCCACTCAGAGCCTACAGCACCAAGATCATAAGTATCATCAGCAGAAGGAATAAGAGGAGAGGCAACATCTGCAGTAACTGTAACCGTATCAGTAGCTGCATCACCAAGTGTGGTATTACCATTAACAGTAAGATTACCAGTAATTGTTGCATTTTCATGAATCTGAACTGTGTCGATGTAGCCAATACCATCAACATACAAATCTTTAAACTCTAGTGAAGACGTACCAAGATCAATATCATTGTCTGTTACAGGAACAATAGCACCATCTTGAATACGTAGTTGTTCTACTGCAGCAGAAGATACTTCACTAAAGAAACCAATTCGGTTATTTGTTGTATCAATTACAACTTTGTTTAGTGCATCTGTATCAGCAATTAAAGGTACGTAAGCACCTTCTGCAGTTGTACCATCGTGTTTGTGTCCTGTGCTTGCATTAAAAGCATCTCGTATAGCATTATATTCTGCATTTACTGGTGCAGCTTTTATAACTGCATTAGCAATAATATCAGCTGCTGACTGTCTTGTATAACCTGCCATTTTATAACCTGTCTCCTACCCCGAATGTAACTACTAGACCTTGAATACTGTGCGATGAATTTGAGTCGCTTGTTACAAATCTAAAAGATGCTGATTTACCTGAACCCGAGATATTAGTTCTTTGCACTGGTGATGGATTACCATCATATATAGCTGTAGCATCATATAAAGCTTCATTATAATAAGCTGCAGCACCTGTTGTTGTTAATGTAAAGTTTGAAGGGGATAAAATATTTACATCTTCATAATCATAAACTGCCGACATAATAATTTCATTATCACCCTCTGAACGTAAGTATGTAGCTACCGTATAAAATATTTTTCTCTGCTCTGGATCTTGCATATGATAAAAAGGTGTTTGAAAAAGACTAAAGATATCTTCTCCATCAAAACTATTACCTATTTCTTGCCTGTGTACCTTACCATCGCTGGTGCCGTGAATTACATATTCGTTTTGTCCAATATAACCGCTTGCAGCACATGTAGCAGTAATTCCTAGCATTTGTCCGTATTCAAATTGAAGTCCATCTGGTGTTAATCTAAAGCCACCAATAATACCCTGCGTATCTGCACCTGCAAAAAAATATCTAAACTGTGTCTTCTGTCGTATAACTACAGAGTTTAATCCCTCAAGATCAATATCAAATATAATATCTGTAAAAATAGACTGAATATCTTTTGATACTGTTTCTAAATTAACATCCCCAATTTTGTCTGTACCAGAAATGGGACGTAATCCATCTTGTGATAGGAATAATAGATCACCGCCAATTTCAATAACACTATCAGAAGCCATACACCCTAGATCGTCTGTAACTTCTTCAAGTGCAAAATTAGATATATTGTTACCTACAAGTTTCCGTATGTTATTCGTACCAAAAATATACAGTACATCACGAAAAGACTTAATAGCTACAATTGGAAAGCCTACATTAAATACACCTGCACCGTTTGCTGGTGCATAATCAGTTTCATCATAAGGAGCACTAAAATAAAGATTAGTATCTTCATTTGGGTCACCTGCTAAAAACATATGGTTCTTAAACACATGAGAAAATTTAGGATCATCAGGTGCATTAGCATGTGTAATCTGAGTGTATGTTGTACCATCATATGTAGCTGCAGGATTTACACCATCGGTCAACATAACTTTAGGGCTACCCCAGTTATATTTAGTAAAACGTACCTTCCCCACACCTGTCATTGTAGGTGAACCAGAAGTAGTTACTGCAACCCAAGCTGACGTAGCTGTATCCCAGTAGTGTAAGTAGTTAGAGCCACTAGAAGGTGTACGGCAAGCTAAAATACCATCGTTGATACCATTAGCTACACAAACACCTAAGACACTGCCTGTACCTGTGACTGTACCGTAGTCGTTACTAAAACCGTTGATCTTTCTATAACCACCAGTAACAGCAGGTTCGTAGTTGATCAAAGAAATAGCTGAACCAGGCTGAGTCTCACCTTGTGATAACACATCACGACTAGTGTTTAGACCACCTTGGCAGAATACTTTAAAGGATGCTAGATTTTCAGCCATTATACGATACTACTAATAGTGTTACTAAAAGACTTGTTTCTCTGAATTACTGTTGATCTAATATCTAATGGATCATCCATGAGAATACGTCTCATAGAACGTATGCCATCTTGAAAGTTTTGTTGGTGAATAGCAGCACTTTGATCATTAGATCTAAAACGCATCATGTACATCATAGCACCATCAATAACTACGTGATTAAATCTATCTGGAATTACACAAGTATCATCATACAGATTTAAATCTGCTGGAAAAGACCAGTATACATATTCTATTTGATATGAGTTGTCTGGTACAGGTGTTACACCAAACTTGCTTTCGTAGGTTTGATAAATACGTTGAGGAGCAGATATACCAGAACCTGAATCAGCTTGATCATCTAGTCCACGATATCTTTGTGTATACTCTTCAAAAGAAATTGTTGGAAGGTAGCTAGGAGTATTGGTTGCAGCTCCTAATTCTTTAATATAGAAAGTGTCCCAATCTACACTAGCAAAATCTGCAGGAAAGCTATATTGTCTGGTACCTGCAGTTAGTGTTTGAGTATAGGTATTTTTTAAGAAAGGCCACTCTTGGCCTGTTTGTAGGATATTTCTAATGGAGTTATTAATAGCATCTTTAGCCAAAGCTTGTACGTTACGTACAGTATCGAAGCCATCACCAGCTGTATCTAGTGTAACTTCGTTTAGCCTTCTTAGAAGCTGGTTAATTAGTGTAACATAAGTTGCCATAAATAAATCCCTTAGATGAGATTAGAGGGGCCAGTTGCCCAGCCCCTCAAGTTCTTAGTTATGCTAGATAGTCACGAGCGACTTCGTCAGCTTCTTTAGAAGAGCCAACTGAGTCAACGTCCATCAACATTGCCCAAACACGTACTTTACCTGCTGTAGAAACAGTTGTCGCTGCTTGGATTAGAACATCAATTGTGTCTGATGTTGTAACCAAGATAGGACATGCAGTGTTTGCTAGAGTTGCATAAGAACCTGCAGTTGCAGAGTCATAAGCAAAACCGTCAACAAATGCGTCAACGTCACCACCTGTGATACCAAGGTCTAGAACTGTGCCTGTACCACCTGAAGGTGTTGCAGTACATTCCATACCTGCAGCCATTACCATTGTGTTTGCACCAACAGTAATTGCTTGAATGATATCTGCTGCTGCTAGGGCAGAACCCTTAGCAGTTGCGGCAGCTGCCATGTCGATTTCAACCTCAACTAAGTAAGGTTTGTTACCAGGGTTACCACGACCCCCTGCTGCTCGTGAAAGAGTTGTTACTGTAGCCATAAGTCAGTCCTCCTCTTACGCCAAGTTATATTTAGCAGTTACAAGACCTTCTGGACGAAGAATCTTGCGGCCATATAGGTGCATACCACGAACGATGTCTGCAAATGAGTCAGGGTCACGGTATGTTTCAGTCTTGTTGATCTGCTCTGCAGTTGCTACTGCTGAGTCATGACCACCAACGATAACACCAAAGTTGCTTGACTGAGCTGTACCGTCTACTGTATCAGAACCTGTACCGATTGATGGTAGGTTTGATGATTGGTAGATACGGAAGCCGTGCAAGTTGTTTAGTACTAGACCGTTGCGTAGACCACCTGATTCACCGTAATCAGAATTTAGGAGACGTGAATCTTCGTCACGAAGAATCTCCATAAATACTGGATCGACTACAAGCCATCTACCATTCTTATCAACTTGTTGTTGATCAAGTAGACGAGCCATACGAGCTACGATCATGTTAGGTGATACGTAACCTGTTGGTAGTGCTGTTGCACCTGGTAGACGAGCAGCAACAGGAATAGAGTCGCCTGTTGAACCTGCTGTTGTCAAGTTACCGAAGTTAGGACGAGATAGTTTCATTGTAGAAAGCAATTCGTCAGAACCTGCAGTTGACACAGCTTTAGTGCCGTTTACAGTTGTGTTAACTGTATCAGCAGCACCGTGCAGTGCAGACTGCTTGTAACCTGATAGGTAACCTAGAACTTCTTGGTCATGCTGATCAGCCAAGCGGTAAGCCGCACGGTTGGTTGCAAGATCCATGAAGTTTACGTGACTGTGGGCTTCTTCGATGTCGTCGATCTTGAAGGCGAAGTAGTTTGCCTTATCAACGACTAGAGAGAAATCCTCGTCATCTAGATCTTGTGCATTGACCTGTGTGCCTCTCGCATAGGATGACACTGAAATTTCAGGTTCTTTGATGATTTTAACAGTGTCACCTTGGGCACTGATCTCTCCGAAATAATCAGAGTTTGTGATGTCTCCAACGACTGTGCTCTTGCGGAATGCAAGCTGCACTTTTTTGGAGTAGATTACGGAACTAAAATTACCGTTAGGTAGGTTTCCGTAACCCGATGCTGAAGTAAAAGCCATGATAAATCCTCCTGATATTTGGCTTCGGGTTACAAAGCTAAACACCTTAAAGAGGCTGTACGTTTTCTAGGGTGCAGAAAACACCCACTTGCGCTAGTAGGTGTACTCTGGGCCTATACTTGAACAGGTAGTTCTTTTATAGTTTAGACTTTTTATAAAATTAGACTGAGACAAAAGGTAGTCAAAAAGAGGCTTTTGTCTCTGTGTCTATAGTTATACTGTTGATTTATTAATTGTCAACAGTTTATCTAGCTTTGCCAGATACATCGTAAACAAATTTACCCGAACGGATAGCTTTGTTAATTTCCTCAGATTTAGCTTCAAACTCTTTGTCTGACATTTTTGCCACATCTGATTCACGAATTATGTCACTTGCATCATCTACATCTACTTCCGTCCTACTACGTCTAGTAACTGTAGAAGCTGCATCTTTGGCCTTAGCTTTCTTAGCAGTTTTAGTAAGGCCTTTATCTACTTTGTACAAATCAATAACACGTACTACTGACGCAGGGTCATCTGAGTTTTCGTATAGTGCATCTTGTACCCATTTAGGCTGTTCATTAGCCCAATCATGAAATTCATCAGAAGCTCGAAGATCATCAAAGTCTTCGTGAGATTTACGAATAACGTTTTCAGCTTTCATTCGTTGTGCTTCTGACTGTGCCTGATCCAGCTCTTTTAGTCTAGCATCTGCTTTGCTAAACATCTCCTGAGCTTTTTTAGCAGCAATAGTTTCTACAATACCTGCCACATCTGGATATTGCTTTGCCCATTCTTCAATGTCTTCATCTGACTTAGGTGGAATAATAGACTCTTTTTCCATGCGTTTTTCAAAGGCTTCAAACTTATCGTTCCACTCCTTTTCTTTTTCTTGCATGTGGCGTCTTAGATCGCCATAACGTTTTTTAAAGCTTTTTTCTTCTGGAGATAACGCTTTTTCTTCAACTTCTGTATCGGCCTCTTCCGTTTTGGTAACTTCTTCGTTTTCTTCTTCAGATTCACCACGTTGTTCGGCTTCAAGTCTTTTGATCTCCTCTTCTTCCGCTTCTATACGTTTTTTACGACTTTCGTAGCTGTAACCTCTATCAACATAACCTGCTGTTTTTGGTGTTTCTACTTCTGCTAGTTCAGGCATTTATATTCTCCTTATGTTGGGGCCAGCCGTAGCTGGGTAGCCTTATTTTTTATTTGCCAGTCCGCCTTTTCTATATTGGCGTTTTACCTTCTTTTTTGTTGCAGCTTTATTCATTAAGCCACCTTTATTTACATCTGCAGTATATCCCGTAGGATCATTTGGATCTACTGTGTCTTCAGAAGCACTAAAGGTAGTTGCAGTTTCACCAGTACCGTAGGTTGTAGACATTGTTTTTTGGTTAGATTTTTCACCATCCCTAGTAATTTGAACATCGCTTACTGCAGTAGAATCATTTTCATCTTGATTGGCTTGCATCGAAGCAAGTATTTCTGCTGCTGTTTTCTGATCATCACCACCACTACCAGGTGTAGCAGGTGGTTTAGGTGGAATAACAGGTGGTTTAGGTGTTACCCCTGCTTCTGTTGCAGCTTGAATATTTTCATGACCATTCTTCTTAGCCCAAGCATTAGCTTTTTGTTTACCTGTAGCAAATACATCATCTAAGAAGTCTAAGATACCTGGACCTTTTTCAATAATATCTGCAACTCGCTTATCGTATTTAGCTGCAAGTTTATCTAAACCTTGTGCTTTAGCAATAAGTGATGCAGCACGTAAATCAGAGATTGCACTTAGTCCACCTCTAGCTGCACTACCTGCTGCTGTAGCAAGACCAGCCATAGGTCCACCCATCAAAGTAGCACCAAATGCTTGTCCCATTGTTTTATCTTTAGTTGGGTCATATTCAATACCAGCAACAAATTTCTCTAGACCTTCTGCACTGTTAAAGTCTGCACTAGCTAGCCAGTCTTTATAAGGTTCTGTTGGTGGAGGTGTAGGACCACCTCCTCCGCCTCCGCCAGAGCCTTGGCCTTTTGGTTGCAGTGTACCATCATCTACTATGTAACCTTCAGAGATATACCTGTCGTAGTCTGCTTGAGTTGTTGCAGTAACTCTTACTCCAGTTTGCATATTAATCATATTAACTGGGGTAAATGCGGTTGTACCTGCTGTTGGTGAGGTAAAGGTAGTTCCAGTACCTGCACTTGGGAATATTGTAGAACCTAGTGGGAAGCCTACAAAACCTGCATTCTGAGCTTGTTGACCTGCTGCATAAAAGCCTTGCTCTGCTTGTTGCTGCTGAGTTAGACCTCCAGGTTGATAACCTCTTACTTCACCACCAAATGCCATACCTGTTGTTGTAGGATTACCGATAGCTGGGTTAGGTGGACTGTACAGGTCTTGCTGTTGTTTATACATATTGACAACACCACCTTCGGCCATACCCATCATCTCTTGAATAGCAGCTAGTTCTTCTGGGCTAAGATCATCATCCATAGGACCACCAGCAGGAACAGGTTCACCACCAATTCTACCACGAGCTTCCATATCTTGCAAGCCCATTTTTGCATTATCTCGTAGATCTTCAAAGAATTTTACACCGTAGTATCTGACGACATCAGCAGGAACTACGTACTCCCCTTCAGATAATTGTGCAGGAATATCGTCACGTACTTCCTTAGCTGTAGATCCTGGAGGTACTTCGTTACCTGACACAGGGTCTCTCATCATTCCATCGTCACGAAGACCACCGTCCTCGAATGCAAAACTCATTTGTTGATTCATGTTTCCTACTGCGCCTCCTTCGGCAAATCTTGGTCTTTCTAAGTCAAAATCTTTATCCATATCAGAAATATCTATAACAATACCTTTAAGCATTTTAAGATCAAGTCCATCCGAGTATGTAAGCTCTGGTAAAACAGAAAGGCGATTTTGACCTTGATATGGTATGTCTACATCCCTATTAACTTTAATAGGATAACTTTGCTCAAACTTTTTAAGAGCTTTTTCTAGGTCAGTAACATAAGTCTGGTATAATCTGTGTCCAGTTTTAATATTCCCATCTTTGTCCATTACCTGATTTTTTAAAGCTAAGTCTAACTCTTCACCAAAAAATCTAGCACTTGCAATCTTTTCAAAAGGTGGAATAACAATTTTGTTTATCCCTAACTTAGATGCTTCAGAAATTAAGTTTTGTAAGTTTAACTCTACACCCTCAATATTCTTTTTAATTGGTGGTGTCCCAAAATAAAAAGGATCTTTTCTAGCTTCTATATTAATTTCTGCTTGACCCCTAGTCTTTGAACCTCTTCGTAATACTGTGTCATGAAATTTACCTTCATCGTCTGACATATCATAAAGAAAAGTTCTGGCTCTAGATCTAAAGTTTATTACAGCAGTGTTGATCTGCTCTTCTGTAGCATTAGGGTAAGATTTTTTTAACCATTCTTCTTGCTTATCACCAAGTGAGTCAATAAGTCGGTCACCCTTCTTTATATACTCCCTACTATTTACATCAACACCATTGTTATACTTATCGTCAAACTTTTTTATAGCAAAGTCTTTAAAATCATCAAAGTACCTACTTATAAGAACCCCAGCTTCAGCTTTTAAGTCATCCATATAAGTAGTGCCAGAAGGACCAGAAGCTTGGCCCAATCTATTATTAACAAGAGACTCAAAGTCTAACTTTTTGTAGGTTTGATAACCACCCGACAACAAATCTGATTGTAACTCTTCAACAAGGATAAAGTCTTCATCACCTAGTAACTCCCTTGTTTCATCACTAAGGTTAGGTGCATCTGGCTCCATTACAGTGTATCTTGTGTGAGCTAGTGTCTCCCGATCAAAATGCATTCTGTTTGGCTGTATAGATGGGGCAGCATTGTCTGGATCGACATTTAGAGTAAGTTCATTATAATCTTTAGGTATGCCTATTGCAAGACCTTCATTTATTTGTCTCTGAAATCTGCTGAAATTATCTTGGCTTTTAGGCTTAACCTGAAAACTATATAACTCCAACAGTTCTTTAGCTTGAGAAGGATCAAAGACGTTGTCTTTTTCTGCTTCAAAAATTTCTTTGGGTATATTTTTACTATTCACTCTAGGGTCATTTTGAAGAATACTTAAAATTCTAGAGCCAGTTAAGGGTACAGGTTTGTTGGAAGTCTTCTTTAAAAACTCGTCAAGAACTTCTACGTTTATATTTCTAAAAGTTTGATCTGGACCTTTGTAAGGAGTCTGATTAAAGAATGAATCTTCAGTATCAATAACATAATTAACATAAGAGTTAAAAGTTTGAGGGGTGTTTCCTGCATAAATCTTAGAGTTTGGGGTAAGGAAATCATCTGAGTTTACAATGTCTAGGATAATGCTTTCAAAACGTTCATTTAACCTATTACTAGAACCTAGACCAATCAAATCTTTAAGTAGGTATTTACCATCTTCACCTTTTAAGTCACTGACTTTTTTATCAACGATAGCACCATTTTCATCTAAGGCTTTTACCTTAGCATCAAAAGGTTTATTGCCGAGATAAGCTTCAGGACCATTTACACGGATGTCATTAGTTAAATTAAGAGTTCGTCTAATTCCTTCAGCTAGATCCATAATTTCTGCTGCTGAACTGCTTCCTTCCTGTAGGCCATTTTGTTTGTGCATTCTTTGCAATGCAGCAAGACGAAGTAGTTGCTCTGCATCAATTAATTGAAGTTTTTCTTTAAAAATCCTACCTACTTCTTGTTTAACTTGATCTGCAAGATCCTCTACATACATGGTATAAGCATTACCAGTAATGTTATGCATTACATTATATTCGTCGCCGTAGGCGGCATTATTTTCAAACGTCAGTTGTGAAAAATCTTCCCCTATTTGCCATCTTTCATGGTCTGAAATTAAGTTGCTATAGAAACTCGCATCTTGGTTTGCTAGTTCAGGTACACCCTCCTCAACTGAAAGGCCATACAAACCCTCAAATGTTTTAGTGTTAGTAGGATCAGTAGAAGAAACCTCTGGTTTAGGTTCTTTACGGGGTGTAAACATTCCTGATACTTGAGCACCTACAGGTTGTGCATCTGCTTTTGGTGTAGGTGTACCCGACAAGAACTCTCTGTCACCAGAAAGCATAGCTTTAGTTTGACCTACAACATCAGCTTTAAGTCCACCTGGAACTGCAGCAATACTAGCTTTAGCTACTGTAGTAGCACCTTTAGCTGCAGGTACAAGCTCTAGTGCAGTAAGTGCATCACCTAGTACAGCTTCTCTAGCTTGGTTTACTTGTTCGTCAGTAGCTTGTTCGTATGATACACCATACATACGTTGGAGTCTAGTGTTTAAATCTTCAGAGCCAAGTCTTGTTACACTGTCTTTAATCTCACTAACTACTTGTTTAGTAGTCTCTACTGGTGCTTGTACAAACTCTTTAGTACCTTCGTATACACCAATAGCTGCATCTTTTAAAAACTTAATCTCGTCTTCGTTGATAGCTTTACCAAGCTTTTCACCGAAGGATTCATACTCATTGTCTAAACCTAAGATGTTATCGACAATAAGTTCACCCCAGCTTAGGCCTTTAGATTCTGCTAGGCCACCTTTATCAAAACCAGATGTCAGTCTGTTACTTCCTTGTATAGGATTAGAGTATTGATTTTGAAAAGCATTAAAGTCAAAAGCCTTGGCTTGATTGTTTAGAAACTTATTAAAGTCTGGATTAACTTTTGCTAACTCTTTAGTAAACTCATAGTCAATGTCATTATACTGTATTCTTCTTACACCAAGAATGTGAGACTTATCAAAAGCTTTCATGCTTATAGCAGCACCGCCACCCTGCTCACCACCTAGAACCCCGATGTAGTTACTGCCAGGTTTGTTGACATCTAAACGATCTCCTGCATAAAATGTAGCATGATCACCAAGTCCATTACGTTTACCCCGTGTTGGGTCTAGAGTTAGAGTTCCATCAGGTAATTTAGGGAAGTCAAAAATAACAATGTCACCCTCTTGGATATCTTCTATATCTACAGGGGTGCCATACTTCATATAAGCATTAGCTCTTGTTCTATTGTACTCATCACCTTTGTCATCTAAAGGATCAGCACCAATGCTGTCTAGCATGTCAGAAACAAAAGTTGTACAGTAGTAGAATGCGTCTAGGTCACCATCAAACTCTTTACCTAGAACTCTTGAGATCATACCCCTAATAGCACCACGGCCCTCTGGAGTAACTTTACTAACTTTTACTTCGTAGTCTTCTTCTGCACCACCTATCAGTGACTTATCTATAGCTTTTTGTACAGGGCTTTGTGGTGTGACAGGAGGGGGGTTACTTACATACTCTTGAGCTTTATCCATTACCTCTTTGGTAATACCAGTCTTAAGAACCTCTGTAGGAGCTACAGGGTCTCCTTCAGGCTGAAGCATTCTTTCAGTTTGTTCTAATACTCCAAATCCCTCTGGTCTAAGCACGGGTCTGGGGGACGTATCTCTTCTAGCCATTTACATGTTCCCTAAGAAGTAATAAGGATCTAAGCACACGTATTTCACCCTGAGCACGATACAGTTCTTCTACATCTGTAATCTGCTCAAGGCGTTTATGTACGTTTTCGATTCGTTTAAAGATTTCTTCCAGAAACGGATTATACAACTCTGGATTGTTGACAAAAGGTTTTAAAGTATTATTCACGACGAGTTTCATTGCATCTGTTGTTCACCAGTGTTGCCTGAGAAGCCCTGTTCTCCTGGTGTAGGCACTGTTCCTGTTCCTATGGTACCACCCCCACTGCCTTGGGTATCCTGTACCTGTGTGCCAGCAGGAGCGTTCTGTGGGCCTCCTGGCTGTGGAGCACCTGCTGGTGGAGCTGGTGGTGGATTTTCTGCTTGGAATTGCTTGAGGATTTCTGCTTGAGCTGCAGCTTCTGCCATGTTGTTGCCAACTTTATCAGGATCAAGATCCATAGACTTAGCAATCTCACGAACAATATAATCCATTCTAGCAAATG
>Ga0208767_1002022_pt1 | contig 15615 bp, 19 predicted proteins | sample VirMetDEL_Mar_21_FD_184514 | JGI IMG/M metagenome (GOLD analysis project Ga0208767, IMG submission 184514) | Aqueous microbial communities from the Delaware River and Bay under freshwater to marine salinity gradient to study organic matter... | ecosystem: Environmental > Aquatic > Marine >... | reverse complement strand
GTGGTTCAGGTACAACTGACTCTGTTTGTATTATCGCTTTTGGTTCTGATAAAACTGCAACTAACGGAACTTTCGAAATACAGTTTCCTGCAAACGATTCATCGAACGCAATCATAAGATTAGCATAAGGAGGGTCCAGTGCCCGACGTTTCTTCTGGATGGGGCCGATTAACCTGGGGACAGGCTAATTGGAACGAAGCTACTACTTTAACTCAAGGGTGGGGAGCCGAAGCTTGGGGAAGTGGTGGATCTTGGGGCGATGTTGGTGATGAAATTGTATCCATAACAGGTTTTGAAATAAGTTCTACTTATAATCCTTCTATAACAATTACTGCAGAAATAAATACAGGTTGGGGCGGACTAGTTTGGGGAGAAAACAATTGGGGAGATCTATCTAGTATCACTTTAAGTATTCCTGGTTTTGAAGTTTCATCTACATTAAATACTTCATTAGATATTTCTGGTAATGCTTCATTAGAATTAACAGGTCAAGAAATAAGTTCTACATTAGGAACAGTTTCAAATGTAATAAGTGTAGTTAATGAACCAGATGGTTTTGCAATTACTTCTAATCAAGGAACAGCACTTCCTATTATCGATGCTTCAGTAAGCATTACAGGTTTATCAGTTACGGCAGCTATTGGAGTTATTGATCCAAAAGATCAAGTATTTGGTTTACCAACATTTACAATTACATCAGAACAAGGAACCGCAGTTGCACCGAACGAAGATGTATCAGTTACAGGACAACAAATTACATCAGAACAAGGAACCGCAGTTGCAGTTACTTCTAACACTGCTGAGGTTACAGGATTTGAAATAACTTCTAACCAAGGAACAGTAATTGTTCCTAATGATGCAGTAGCACCAACTGGATTGTCGATAACATCTGCTATAGGTTTTGTTGAAGGAACAGGATCAGTTAGCGTACCTGTTACAGGTCAATCTGTAACTTCTGAACAAGGAAGTATCGTAGATGTTCCTGATCAAATAATGGGACTAACAGGACTATCATTTAGTGCTGCTATAGGTAGTGTAAATCCTAAAGATCAAGTTGTTGGATTGCCAACATTTACATTAACCGCAACCGTTGGAGAGCCTTTTATTATTCACTATCAAGATGTTGACACTGGTTTAAATACCACTTATAACGGTGTTTCAACAGGTTCGAATACGAATTATTCTAATGTTGCAACTGGATCAAATACAAGTTATAGTGACGCTGCATAGGAGATAAAAATTTATGGCATCAACATATACACCTCTCGGTATAGAAAAAATGGCTACTGGCGAAAACGCTGGTACATGGGGAACAAAAACAAATGCAAACCTTGATCTTATCGAACAGATAACAGGTGGATTTAAACAAGTTTCAATTGCTGGTGGTGCACAAACAACTGCTTTAACAGTTGCGGATGGTGCATTAACTGGAACAGCTCAAGCAAGAATGATTGAGTTCACAGGAACAATTACAGGAAATCAAATAGTTACAATACCTTTAGATGTAGAAACTTTTTATATTTTAAAAAATGGAACATCTGGTGCTTATACAGTACAATTTAAATATGTATCAGGATCGGGTGGTACTTTTACTTTTGCCACAACAAACAAAGGCACTTCAATTGTTTTTGCAACTGCAAACGATGGAACTAATCCAGATATTATAGAAGTTCAAACAGGTGGAGATGTTGTAGATGATACATCACCTCAACTTGGTGGTGACTTAGATGTTAATGGTAACAAGATCGTATCTACTTCAAATGGTAATATTGAATTAGAACCAAATGGAACTGGTGATGTAATATTAGATACTGATCAAGTTCTAGTTGGAGGAGGTTCAGAAGTAGGACAAATATCTTCTAATGGTGCATACGATCTTAAATTAGTTACAAATTCAAATACAAACTCTGGTAACATTACAATTACAGATGGTGCTAATGGTGCAATCACAGCTACACCTAATGGAACTGGTGAAGTAGTTGTTGGTGGTAATACAAACCCAGGTACTATTGTTCTTAATTGTGAATCTAACTCTCACGGAATTAAATTACAATCGCCAGCACACTCAGCTGGTCAATCATACACAATTAAATTTCCTACAGGAAATATTACAGCAGATAGATTTTTAAAAGTAGAATCCGTAACTGGATCTGGCACAACAGGTGTTGGTCAATTATCTTTTGGTGAGGTATCAGGTGGTACATCATGGCAAGCAGTTAAGACAACTGGCTTTACAGCGGTAGCTGGAGAAGGATATTTTATAAATACAACAAGTTCAGCTTTTACAATGACACTACCTGCCTCTCCAACAATCGGTGATGAAGTTTCGTTTGTAGATTATGCAGGAACATTCGATACAAATAATTTAACAATCGGAAGAAATTCAGAAAATATTCAAGGCTCTGCAGCTGACTTAACAGTTTCAACTGAAAGGGCAGCTAACACTTTAGTGTATACAGATGGAACACAAGGTTGGCTGTTAAAGGTTAAATAATGGCTGAGTACAGAGAGATCCAAGGAGCGGCTGTCCAGTCGCTGGCATCGAGTACAGGTACGATTGAAGGTCAGATTTGGTATGACAATGCTAATGGTGTTTTTAAATTACAATCAGCTACAACTGCAGGAACTTGGGCAACTGGTGGAAATTTACCTGCAGGAAGAGAACAAGCAGGACAAGCAGGAACTCAAACTGCAGCTATATTAGCTGGAGGTCAATCAACACCTAGTTATAACACTGACACTTCTTTTACATATGATGGTTCATCTTGGACTTCAACTCCTAGTTTAGGAACTGAAAGAAGAAGTGCAAATATGTTTGGAATTCAAACCGCAGCAGTTTTAGCTGGATCGAATTCTGGCCAACCTAGAACTTATCTTACTACAACAGAAGAATGGGATGGATCAAGTTGGTCATCAGGTGGAGATCTAAACACTGCACGTTCTGGAAATTATTCTGGAGGAACATTAACGCAAGGAGTTATTGCTGGTGCATCTGGTCCTAGTTATTCAAATGCAACAGAAGAATATAATGGAACAGCTTGGACAAGTGTAACAAACATGCCACAAAATTATGGAAATGGAACGTCTGGTGCTGATTCACAACTTGATATGAATTGTGTTGGAGGAGGTCCTGGTAATCAAACTACAAATTTAGTTTATGATGGAACAAATTGGACTACTGGTAATGCTTTAAGTGGAGATGGTAGAAGAGGAAACAAAGGCGCTATGCCTTCATCATCTTCTCCAGGATTTGTAACTGGTGGAGAGACTGCAACAACTAACCCAATAACTACTACTGAAGAATATGATGGAACTTCGTTTAGTTCGTCAACTGCCATACCTACAGCAACAAGAGATTTTGCAAGTTCTAATGGAGGAACAGGAGCAGCAGGTATAGTTTCAGGTGGTGTTAGTCCTTCTTTATCTCCATCCATCAGTAATCGTGTTTTTGAATGGACTGGATCAGGAGCACCTGTAACACAAACTATAACAACAAGTTAAAGAATTAAGGAGGATAAACTATGGCACATAAAACATATCAATACTGCGTAGCAGAAAACTGGGGTAAAGGTTTCATTACGCACGATGATGCTAGCAAACTTGAATTTAGAAGTTTTCCTGGTAATGTGTGGAGAGTGAATGCTCACAATCAAGATGCTAACAGATGGATTGCTGGAGTAGCTGGCACTCGAAAAACTTTATCTGAAGCACAAGCGATTGTTGATGCAGAAGTAACTCAAGCACAAGCTGATTGGGACGCTATACCTGCAGATGATCCAAGAAAAACTGAAGGATCAAATCTGTATACAGCTAGACCAGAAGATATAACATTGGAGGAATAATAAGTGGCAACTTATTACGACATATTTGGACAAAAGGTACAATACCTTTCATCAGACCCTAGCCCGGTATCAACGGGACAGGTTTGGTATAACTCGACTTCTAACACTGCTAAATTTCAAGGGTTTAATCCTGGTGCTTTTTCATCATCCCCTGCTTTAAATACTGCAACAAGAGCTATGGTTGGATCAGGAACTCAAACAGCAGCAATTAAAATTAATGGCGCTAATCCTGGAACAAACTATTCATCTCTTGTTGAAGAGTATGATGGATCTTCTTGGAGTGAAGTAAATAATACTCCAACTGCAACAGACCAAAATAATAGAGGAAATGTTGGAAGTCAAACATCAACATTTATAGCAGGAGGTATAGCTCCTGGAGCTATTCAATCTGCTACTCATGAGTATGACGGAACTAATTGGACATCAGGTGGAGCACTTTCAGACTCAAGAGGTGATGGAGCAGTTTTTGGAGTAATAAATTCAGCAGTTCTTACAGGTGGTTACAATGAATTTAGTCCTCCTTATTGGACTAATGGTACTGAAGAATATAATGGAACTACTTGGACAGCAGGTGGAGCTACACCTTTAAATACAGTTAATACTACTGGAATTGGTACTGCAGAAACATCTGGAATGATTATTGGAGGAAAGGAACAACCTAGTAATAGTTATCCAAGCAAAGCTGCTGTTTCAAGAACAATAAGTTATAATGGAAGTAGTTGGACAAGTTTAAATCCTCAAGTAAATGCAGGAGTTGTAAGAATAGGTTTTGGAAGTATGTCAGCAGCTGTTATTGCAGGATCGTCGGATACTCCGGCACCTACAACTGCAAGTGAAATATGGGACTCAACTTGTTGGACTTCAGGTTCAAATTTAGCTACTGCACATTACAATGGATCTGGAGCTGGAACGGGAAGTAGTTCTGGTTTAATTTGTGGTGGTCAAACACCTCCAGGTGCTAATATAACAACAGTAGAAGCTTGGAATTCAGGACCAACAACAAAAACAATTACAACAAGTTAAAAATTATTATGGCAAGTTATATAAATATACATGGAAACAATATACCGATCAGAGCTTCTGATCCTAGCAATCCTATTTTAGGAGAAATTTGGTATAACTCAACAACAAATCTTTTAAAAGGAAGGTTGGCTAGTGGAGCAGCAGCTTGGTCTAGTTTGGCTAGTAGAAATAATGGAATGGATTCAAATTCTGGTATGGGCGGAACAATTACTGATGCTGTAGTTTTTGGCGGTTATCAACCACCTAGTAATCCAGCTCCTATTCCTGCAGCACCTGGTATAGGATATTCTGCAATTACAGAAAAATGGGATGGAACAACATGGACTAATACAGGTGCAATGAATAATGGTGGTAGTGGAGTGGTTAGTTGGGGAGCTTCATCATCGGATGCAATTGCAGCTAACAGATATGCAGATAGACCAGGAGCAGTTTTATATACAAATTCTACTGAAAGTTTTGATGGATCTACTTGGACAAGTTTAAATAATTCAAACGTAAATAAAGAAGGTGCAGGAGGAACAGGGGGTCCTACAAGCGTAGGTTTTGCTTGTGGAGGTAATCAACCTCATGGCGCATCTAATACTGCAGCAGGATCTGAAACTTGGGATGGAACTTGTTGGACTGTCGGAAATCCAATTAACACACCAACCTCTAGACAAGGAACATCAGGAAGTCTTACAGCTGCTGTTATAGCAGGAGGTCAAGCAGGTTATCCTAGTACTATAAGAAATAATGTAGAAGAATTTGACGGTACATCTTGGGCAGCAGCAACCGCTATGCCTGGAACTAGAGCAGGTTTATCTAAAACATCTCAACCTCAATTAAACTCTGTATTTTTTGGAGGATATGATGGAGGAGCTACACCATTTAATCAAAATTTAAATTACGACGGTACTAGCTGGACTACTGGACCTTCAATGGCAAGAGCAAATGCAGCTCAAGCTGGTTCAACAGGATCTTCATCTTTATTAGCAGTAGGTGGTGCTTCTTATAATGCATTAACAGAACAATATTTACCTGCGGGAACAGAACTAACAAAAACATTCACAAGCAGCTAATATTGACTTTACTTTTATAAAGTATATAAATTAGAAATTAGAAATTAATAAAGGAATATAATGACAGAAAAAAGAAATATAAAAGAACTTGTAGATAAAGAATCAGATAATCTACATAACATACTAGACCCAAATGACGTTACCGATTTTAAAGGTATGGTCGATGAATTAAGAGACACTTGGACTAAAAAACAAATCTTTAGAACTGAAACAGAAATGAGATTTTCAGTTTTAAATGATTTAAAATATCCAACAAAAGCTTCAAAATATTGGCAGTGTGTTAGAGAACAAAATGTTTATCTAGAAAATTTAATGAGTTTATCTTTTGAATACAGAAGAGATGAAGTAAAATTAAAAAGACTTGAACAAAAATTAAAAGAAGAAAAAGATCCATTAAAAAAAGAACTTATTCAAATTGATATTGATGAAAAAACATATGGTAGAGCTAATATGCAATTAACAGCAAAAGATAGAATGAGAGAAATTAGATTATGGTCTCAACTTAAAAAAGAAAATGATGATGGTACTTTTGATAAACAAGATGTTAATCAACATCAATTAGAATCGTATCATAAAATAATGTTGAATAGAAAAGATACTTTAACTGCTGGATCAAGTCAGCCAGAAGTGTTTAATGTGCTTGGCCAATTACAAACTATCGAACGTGTAAAGAAAGAGAAGGGACAACTTGAAAGCACCAAAAGAGAAGCTTTATCTCAGGAATCAACACTTAGAGCAAAACCCGAGTAATCAAAGACAAACAGATTTTTATAAAAAAGTTAAAAATCATATAATGAAAACTGGTTTTATTATTAATCCGTTGTTAGTTGTTGAAGATGGCGATAGATATAAAGTTGTTTATGGTAATAATAGATATTTATCAGGACTAGAATTAGGTTTAAAAGAATTTCCAATTCAAGTATTAAAAAATGATGAAGTCGATACTATAAAAAATGCAGCAAAAAGTTATAAAGAAATAAATTTAAATGAAATTTGAATTCGTATTTTTAGGTCAGTCTGTATTAAAGTATCAAGTGCCATTTGATATTTATGTATCAATAAATCAAATCTATGAATCAAAATTCAAACAACTAAAACCCGCTAATCAACAGTTAGTTGGTAAAATTAAAAACGAACATAGTTTATTTTATAATGGTGATGACCAATCTAAAATGCAAACTCATAGTTTTCTCCCATTAAATGTTTTAAAATGGTTTGAATCATGTTACAAACATTATTTAGAATGGAATAAAATAAAAGACTATCACATACATTTAAATTCTATTTGGGTAAATGAAATGAAAAAACATGAATATAATCCAGTGCACGTGCACCAAGGAACATTGTTTACAGGTTTATCTTCTGTTATGATTTTAAAATTACCAGAGTCTTATGGTGTAGAATATTCATCAATTGAAAATCCTCAAAATGGAAAACTTCAAATGTATGGTTCTTCATCTGGTCAATTTGCTAATGTAGATTATCAACCAGAAACTAAAGAGAGAGACTTTTATATTTTTCCATATGATATGAGACATTCTGTTTATCCTTTTAATGGGCCAGGATATAGAAGAACTTTAGCTGCAAACTGTGATGTAGATTACAACCCAATTAAAAATAGAGGAATATCTTAATGTACGAAAATAAAATTATAACAGAACCTAAATGGAAGAGTTGGATTGTTGAAACTACTATTCCACTACTTTTACCAGAACAATGTAAAATGGTTATTGATTGTGGAAGAAATCAACCTCCACAAAAAGCACAGGTAGGTACAAATCAACCAGGTGGTGGTGTAGATACAAAAAAAAGAGTGACTACAATTTCTTGGATACCATTTGAAGCGTTACCACAATTATATCAAACGTTGGATACTTTTATTCAAAAAACAAATTTAAATCATTTTGGTTTTGATGATATTAAAATTACAGAACAAGCTCAATTTACGGAATACCCAGAAGGTGGGTTTTATGATTGGCATATGGACACAGATATTGTTATGAAACACGAACCTCCTGTAAGAAAAATATCTATGACTTTATTATTAAATGATCCATCAGAATTTGAAGGAGGACATTTAGAACTAACAACACCTGGTAATTATAAACCTATGAAACAAGGACATGCAATTTGTTTTGCATCATTTTTAAATCATAGAGTCAATAAAGTTACAAGAGGAATGAGACAATCTCTTGTTGTTTGGTTTGGAGGTAAACCATTTAGATGATTAAAGAACAATTTTTTCCAACAATTATTTATGCCAAAGATATACAAATTGATAATAATTCATTAAGCAATGTAATTTTAGACATGTCTAAAACAGATGAAGGTGTTAAAAAAACAAATATGCATGGTTGGCATTCTAAAAATCTTAATCCATCTCATGAAGATTTTAAGTTATTAGTTAAAGAATTATACAATATGCAAAATGAAATTTATGAAGAAGAATGGTTAGATAGAAAACCCATGTTAGGTAATTTATGGGCTAATTTAAATCCTCCAGGTGGATATAACAGGCCCCACATTCATGCTAATTCTTTATGGTCAGGTGTATATTATGTAAAAGCAACAGAAAATTCAGGAAAACTTATTTGCAGTGATCCTAGACCAGGAATACAAATGAATATGCCTATTAGAAAAAAGGGACAACCACCACAACATTTATGGAGAGAATGTCATCTAGCACCAATACCAGGAAGAATAATAATGTTTCCTGCTTGGTTATGGCATTGTGTTGAACCTAACAATAGTAATGATATAAGAATATCAGTTTCATTTAATTTTATACAGGAGGGTTTTAGTGTTTAATAAATATCAAGTAATAAAAAATGCAATTAATTATGAACTAGCTAACTTTATATTTAACTATTTTCTTTTAAAAAGAGATGCTGTTAAATGGCTGTATGAAAACAATATAACTTATGACAATGGTATGCTAGGTACTTGGAAAGATAAACAAATTCCTAATACCTATTCTCATTACGGAGATCCTGTAATGGAAACTTTAATGATGAAAGTGTTACCTAAAATGCAACAAGAAACAGGCTTGGATTTAATTCCAACTTATTCTTACGCAAGAGCTTATAAAAAAGGTGATTGTTTACATCGACACAAAGATAGACCTTCTTGTGAGATATCTACGACATTGAATTTAGGTGGTGATCCATGGCCTATTTATATTGATGGTACAGGTGCAGATTCTGTTATTAATGAAAGACAAAATTTAGTTAAACCTAATGCTCCAGCAGGTACGAAAGTCTTGCTTGAAGTAGGGGATATGTTAGTATATAGTGGTTGCGAACTCGAACATTGGCGAGAGCCATTTGAAGGAAACATTTGTGGCCAAGTATTCTTACATTATAATCATGTAAACGGCCCATTTGCTAACAAAAATATATTTGATGGTAGACCAATGTTGGGTATACCAGATATTATAAAATAGTATTATAATGGAGCCATATGCTACAAAAGATAGGTTTTCAACCAGGATTCAATAAACAGATTACAGAAACCACAGCCGAAGGACAATGGGTTGATGGAGATAATGTAAGATTTAGATATGGTACACCTGAAAAAATAGGTGGTTGGGCACAGTTGGGTGAGTCTAAACTTACAGGAGCTGCAAGAGCTTTACATCATTTAGTTAACAGGTCTGGTAATAAGTTTGCAATCATAGGTACAAACAGAATTTTATACGCTTACACAGGTGGTGTATTTTATGACATCCACCCTATTAAAACTACAACAACATTAACCAATGCATTTAGTACAACGAATGGTTCACCAACGGTTACTTTAACATTCAGCACGGACCACGGAGCACAGGAAAACGATATTATACTTTTAGATAATTTTACAGCTATTACAAACTCTAACTATTCAGCATCAGACTTTGATGATAAAAAATTTATGGTAACAAGTGTGCCAACAGCTACCACTTTAACTATCACAATGCCCTCTAATGAGACAGGTTCAGGTGCTACAACATCTGGTGGTATTAGAGTTCAACATTATTATCCAGTGGGACCCGCAGAACAATTACCTGGCTTTGGTTGGGGATTAGCTGCATATGGTGGAACAGTAACAGGTGAAGCAACTACAACTTTAAATGGTGGTATTAATGCTGTGACTACAACTATTGTATTAACAGATGCATCTTTGTTTCCAACTTCAGGTACAAACTTTGTTCAAATAGATTCAGAAGAAATTTCATACACAGGTATAAGTGGCAATACTTTAACAGGGGTTACAAGAGGAGTTAGAAATACAACAGCAGCTACTCATTCAAATGGTGCAACAGTAATTAATAGTTCAGATTATATTGCATGGGGCGAAGCTGCATCTGGTGACTTAGTTATTGATCCAGGTTTATGGTCTATTGATAATTTTGGAGATAAAGTAATTGCATTAATTCATAACGCACAATGTTTTGAATGGGACTCTAATGCAACAAACGCTGTAACAAATAGAGCAACTATTATTGCAGGTGCACCGACAGCATCACGTGATATGTTAGTATCAACACCTGATAGACACTTAGTGTTCTTTGGAACAGAATTAACTATTGGTGATCCAACAACTCAAGATGAAATGTTTATTAGATTTTCTAACCAAGAAGATATCAATACCTATCAACCAACAGCGGTCAACACAGCAGGAACACAAAGACTTGCGGATGGATCTAAAATTGTAGGTGCAGTTAGAGGTAGAGATGCGATCTATGTTTGGACGGATACGTCTTTGTTTACCATGAGATTTATTGGTCAACCATTTACTTTTGGTTTCCAACAAGTAGGAACGAACTGTGGTTTGATTGGACAGAATGCTGCATTAGAAGTTGATGGTGCTGCGTATTGGTTTTCAGAAAACGGTTTCTTTAAATACTCTGGTAACCTAGAGACTATGACATGTTTAGTAGAAGACTTTGTTTTTGATGATTTAAATACTACAGCTAATCAACTAATTAATGCAGGCTTAAATAATTTGTTTGGCGAGATTACTTGGTTCTATTGCACATCAAGCTCAACTGTTATTAATAGATGTGTAACTTATAATTATCTTGACTCACGTCCAAATAGACCTGTTTGGACAACAGGAAGTTTAAATCGTGGAGCATGGCAAGACTCTTCTGTATTTGGTTTACCTCATGCAACATATTTTAATGCAGATGATGATGCATCATTTGATGTTGTTGGTAATACTGAAGGAAGCACAATATACTTTGAACATGAAAAAGGAACTGATGAAGCATTAGCAAACGGTGTTAACGCAATTACTTCTAATATTGAATCAGGAGACTTTGATATTACACAAACAAGGTCTGGACAAGGACAAACAGGTGTTGCAACGTTTCAAGGAGATGGTGAGTACATTATGAAAATTAGAAGATTTATACCTGATTTTTTATCTCAAACAGGTGACACACAAGTTACTTTACAATTAAGAAATTATCCAAATAGTTCTCAAGCAAGCTCACCACTTGGTCCCTTTACAATTACAAGTTCTACTGATAAAGTAGACACTCGTGCAAGAGCGAGAGCAGTATCATTAAAAGTAGCTAATACAGCAGCTAATCAAAGCTGGAAATTAGGTACGTTTAGATTAGATACACAACCCGATGGACGTAGATAATTATGGCATTACCTTTTTTTGAAGATGATTTAACAAAACTTTATAACGATGCGTTATCTAATAAAAAAACAATTCCTAATGAAGATTTAATTAATTTAAGAAATACATTTGGAGTTAATCCAGAATTTTTACTAAGTGATTCAAATGATTATACAATGGATGCTCCGGTAGAAGAAGTAGATGATGGTATAGCTTCTATTGATACAGCTTTACCTATATATACACGAGATGGTAATGATAATAATTTTCTTGAATATAGTAGTATGGATGGTGCACCTAAATATATTAGACCGACTGAAATTGATGCACCTGTAAATTCTTTTTTAAAAGGTCCAGAATTTTATCAGAACAACGCAATGACTGAAAAAGAATATGCAGATAGAATTTCTAAAATAAGAGAATATAATAAAAATTTAGATTCTAGTTATACGGACGAAGAATTAAGAGAAATTATTAATTTACAAAATCAAAAAAAACCAGAAAAAACAGGTATCTTAGAATCTTTAAAAAATAAAGGTTTTGATATATTAGATTTTATAAAAAGGGGTGGGATAACAGGAGCGTTGGCAAAAAATATTTTAGGAGAACAAGATCCAAGAGCAACTTTTTTAAGAGATTATTATGGTGGTGAAGATGGTAGTAATTTAACAAGCACAGGATCTATAGCTTCTGGTTTGATGGCTGGATACAATCCTGTATCAGGAAGTAATTTTCTAAATAAAATATCAGGAGGATTTTTACCTGGACAAACTTTTGGATTACAAAATGCTTATGATAGAAGAATAGCTGCTATTAGGAACACTTTAGCTACAAAATATAAAGATGGAAATTATGGTAATACACTATTAGATGAAAGACTAGAAAAACTAAGAGAAGAAAAAAGAAAAGAAAAAGAAGCTCTTAATACAAGTATAGCAAGAAGACAAAATCCAAATGTATATAGAGAAGCTGAGAACCGAGGTTTTACAAACGATCAAGGTGGCTTTAGTACATCAAAAGCAGATAAAGCAGGAACATCAGTTGGTAGTGGTCAGTTTTCACCTAAAACAAGTCAAGGAAGATCAGGTTATTAATGGCTAAAGTAACAGTAGTATTTACCAGACCTAGTAAAGAATATAGACAACAAGATGCTGATTCTTTAGTAAGAGATTTAGACGGATTGATTGAAAAATTAAACTCTACGTTTCAACAAGATTTAAGAGATGAACAACAAAGGTTTACTTGGTTCATGAGCAGTGGAAGTACAACATAATGGCTAATAGATATAGAAACGCACAATTTGATTTAACGACAACAGATGCAACTGATGTTTATACTGTACCCTCTGAGTCTAGAGCAATTATACAAAACATACATGTAGCTAATGTTGGAGCAGGGAACACGGAAATAAAAGCTTTTATATATGACACTTCTGCAGGTAGAGCTTTTCAATTTGCAGAGCATACTGTTAATGCAGGTAATTCTAAGTCTGTAGCAGATGGTACAATTATATTAGAAGAGAGTGACAAACTACAATTACAATCAGCTTCTGGTAATATATTTGAAGGCACAGTATCAATACTAGAATTTGACAGAACATAGGAGGAAAAATGCAAGTCATAAAACCAGAGAAAATAATAGAAAAAATAACTAACCTTAAAACAGGCGAGGAATATAAGGACGATAACGAGTGGAAATCTAAGGGTGTACCTGAGACAGACATTCGAAGAGATATAAAAGTTCTTATGCCAAGTCTTGATATTTTTGGAAAAACAAAATAAACTAACAAACTATGGCAATTTCAAGAATGCAACAACCCAGACAAAATTACGGACTAGGAAGCTTTGTAAAAAAGGTTACAGGTAAAATAACTAAACCTTTTACAAAAGTTGCTAAGAAATTAGTGCCAAAAGAAATTGCAGGTATCATGAGAGTGGCTGCACCTTTCTTACCACCAGGGTATAGAGAAGCTGCATACTTGTTAGGTACAGCAAAACAAACAGGTAGAATTAGTCCAGTAGATTTAGCATTAGCGGCAGCGCCTACATTTTTTAGTAAAACAGATATGGGTAAAGGTATAGCTCAAAAAGCTGGATCATTTAATATGCCTTTTGCAAAAGAAGGTACAACAGTTAAAGATTTTTTAGTTGGAGGAAAACAAGCAGTAGGTATGGGTGATACAGGTGTAATAGACACTCAAGGAATTTTTGGATCAGGTGGTGAAATGTTTCAATTTGGAAAAGGTGCTGGATTTTCAGACTTTAGAGATAAAACTAAATTAGGTGATTTATTATTAGGTGATGGAGAAGGTGGTTTTAGTAAATCTAAAATAGCTGGATTAGGTGTAGGTGTATTATCATTAATACAGTCTGCTAAAACACCAGAAGAAGCAGGTGATCTTTTAGTTTCACAAACAGGAAACTCTGATGATTATGAAAGAGGTTTTAAATTATTTTCACAGTTAGACACAAGTTCTTTTTCTATACCAGATCAATTTAGATTAAATTCAGCTAAAGGTGGTTTAATGAGAACTAACTATGCAATGGGTAGTGATGAACCAAAACCATTACCTAATGATCCAACAGAACCGGTTAATCCTTTTCAACCAAAACCAATAGGTCCTTTTCCATCTAAAATGGCTGGGATACCTAAAGATTTAGATCTAGAAAAAGCTAAAGAAATGTTTATACAATTTAATGGAAGAGAACCTGTAGACATGCAAGAATTATTAGAATTTTTTAACGTCAAACAACAAGCAGCAGGCGGTGGTTTGATGCGTGAAAACTTTGCTCTTGGAACAAGGCCCACGGACCAAGAAAGTGGTCTAGGAGGGCTTCCAATTGAGGCAGATATGAGGTATACTGGTGGCTTCATGCCATACGGCGCAGTTGAAAAAGCCGATGACGTGCCTGCTAGATTAAGTAAAAATGAATTTGTATTTACTGCCGATGCTGTAAGAGCAGCGGGTGGTGGTAGTGTACAAAAAGGTGCTAAAAAAATGTACGACACTATGAAACAATTAGAACAACAACCTGAAGCAAAAGGAGCAATGGCATAATGGCTGAAGAAGTTTTAAACCGAACGATAACCGAAGCTCCCGATTATTTACAACCGGGTATAGAAAAATATTTAGATGCTGCAACATTACAAGCTGGTCAAGCAATGGACACTTCCAAGTTTGCACCACAAGTTGCAGGACTTGGAGCACTACAACAACAAGCGCAACAACAAGCAGCAAGTCAAGCAGGACTTGGTCAATTACAATTTGATCCAACTACCGGCGCTGTGTCAGGAGTATCTGGTACAGGTGTTGCAGGTTATCAACCTTATTTACAATCAGCAGAACAGACTTTAGGAGGTGTACAACCTTTTATTACAGCTGCAGAAGGTAGAACTGGTCCTCAAGCATATCAAGCATTTGAATCACCTTATCAATCTGCAGTTAGAGATGCAACGTTAGCGTCTTTTGATGAACAAGCTAAACAAAGACAATTAGGATTATCTGATCAAGCAATAGCTTCTGGTGCTTTTGGTGGTGGAAGAGAAGGAGTTCAAAGAGCAGAGTATCAAAGAAAATCTGACATGGATAGAGCTTTACTAAATGCACAATTAAATCAAGCAGGATTTACACAAGCTAATCAATTAGCTGCACAAGCATTTGGTCAACAAGGACAACTTGCAGGATTACAATCAGGTCTAGCTAATCAACAATTAGGACTAGCTACAACTCAACCACAACTAGCTCAATCAGGAATTGCTTTGGCTCAAGGTTTAGGACAACAAGATTTTGGATACAGACAAGCTGTTAGTGATGCAGGACAACAAGCAAATAGAATGGCAGCATTTGAACCAGTTGATAGACTTGCAAGATTTGGACAAGGTCTAACTGGTGTAGGTGGCGGATTAGGTTCTGTTCAAACAACTTATGGAACACCTCCTCCTCAACAAAGTCCAATGGCAGGAGCGCTACAAGCAGGAATAGGAGCATTTAGTTTAGGAAAACTATTTGGATTTTAGATGAATTATAAAGTAATGCAAAGACCGATGTTTAAAATGGGAGGCAAGGCTGCTTCTCAAGGTAC
>Ga0208767_1002021_pt1 | contig 15621 bp, 19 predicted proteins | sample VirMetDEL_Mar_21_FD_184514 | JGI IMG/M metagenome (GOLD analysis project Ga0208767, IMG submission 184514) | Aqueous microbial communities from the Delaware River and Bay under freshwater to marine salinity gradient to study organic matter... | ecosystem: Environmental > Aquatic > Marine >... | reverse complement strand
CTCTTTTAGTAGCCTTTCTGGGAGATTGTTAGGTGCCCCCTTACATAGACACAGACGCAACTAGCGTAAATACTAAAGTAACTAGCGTAAATACTAAAGTAACTAGCGTAAATACTAAAGTAACTAGCAGACTACCAACAACTTAGGTAATTGCTAGCCAATCACTTAATTTTGCCTCTTATAAGCAGGACCATGCGAGTGATCATAAATGCAGCGGTGCTAATGCTAGCTATTCCACCGGCAATCCACATAAAATCTTGAGGCAGAGACGCTAGAATCCACGCGGAAGCGTTTCCGACAATCGCAACGAATTTCTCCGAAGCCGTGAAGTTTTGTTGCATTTGCACCAGCGCGTCACCTTACACTATGCTCAACCCCTTGCAAGTTGGGATTTCTATCCCCAACGCCGAGTCTTGATGGTGTGGCATGAGTAGCACAAACTTTGAAGATTGTCCCAATCATGCGTTCCTCCCATCGACATTGGTCGTATATGGTCTACGATCGTCGCTGGAGCGATCCTCGTGCATTCTAAGGCACTGTTGGCCCCATAGACGCCCAATGCACCGTCCCAGTAGGAAAAGGCGTTACAATGGCACACAGGACTTTCAGCGAGGAATGCATCTCGAATCCTGCGCCAGCTCGAGCCATAGCGCTTGCTATCGACCCTCGCCTTGAGGGTCCTTGCCCTGCTTACAGGGTTGGCATGGGAACGGGGTTTCGTTGGCATCTTCCGATTTGTAATTTTGCCGCCAATCGAGACGGGAGGCGTGTAGGTGGACGCTTGAAACTGCGGTCTCAATTGGGGCAATTCTAGGGTATCTCGACCCATCGTAATTGCAAGCCGTTTGCCCGGTGTGTTGATTTGTGTAGGCCTTCCCCAATCATTTTCTCTACCAACTACCATTACCGATACCCGGAGGTAAACCACCTTCTATGAAACTATTTCAATATCTCTAAATATATACATTTTAAGAAAAAAAGAGAGAGAATATACTACAAAACAAGGGGTTTCGTTGATGTATATTTGATGCTGTATGCCTTTTCACAAGCCTACACTCCTACATCAATCTCTCTTGACTTTTCACAACTGTTTTTAATTACCATGGACAATTCAATGAATGAGACTTGCCGTGGCTACTTCGCCTCTAAGAGACTTCCATAGATCCCGCTAGAACTGCTCCTACTGTTCCCACTGGAATCGCCTTTTTGGCGCGATCTCGAGCGAGGTCCAGCATTCAGTCACCGATTTCTAGCAGGTCCTACACACTCTGGAACACCCTCAATTTCCGTCCAGAAAACAAGAAAGCGCATCACCTGGAAACCATCCAAATGATGCGCCGAAGCACCGTCAGCTTCTTGTAGAATTCCGTTATACTAGAACCAGCGTTGCAGCTCCTCTGCCTTGCGAAGGCACTTATTCGCGTATGACAAATTGCCTCGTCGACCTCCATTGTAGTGGCTGAGTTTCAGTTTCCATGAGCCTTTAGTTTGCGGGTAGTAGCGCTCATGGTCCCGGATTGTGCGTAGAAACCCTCGAAGGTTGACCTCGGCGTCTCTCCATCCTCCTGGTTGGGCCCTCATCCACGCCACATCAACCGCTCTCCATTTGCCATGCAATTGGAGCCACCCGTGAGAGTTACCACCATCGTTGTCATAATGGGTTGCGTTGACGTCCCAACGTGACTCAACCCAACCGGCACCCGCGATCACGCTCTTGACATAGGCACTCTCATCTAATCCATCGATAGCCTCGTAGATGGGCCTAGGGATAGGGCACCCCTCCGGCATGCGCCTAGTCTGCTCCATGCTCATCGCCACCACTGTAGCTGCACGATCCATCCGAGCAAACTCTGCCCACGGGTGCCATCCCGCCTCTGGAATAACCCTCTCTAGCCTCCTAGGAGCCGTTTTAACCACGGTTATCGAATCCATGGCCCTACGTCGCACTTGAGCCGTTGCAGTCCTCACACGGCTCCCCAGCATGCTCACTCTAGAAGGCACTGCTGCGATTACCGCGTGAGCTGGCACGTCAGTTACTCCAAAGAGCTGCGCTGAGACGTAACGGTCCCCCTGTGGGAGCAAAGGCGGGGAATAGTCTCGAGCCTCTGCTATATAGTAGCCAAGGGCCAGCGAGGTAATAGGTAATAGGTAGGTAATTTTCATAAGTTGGTGGGGAGATGATAACCCTCATACAGTATTCTGCAACCGTAAATTAATTACATTAAGTGCTTGCATATTACTTTGAGCGTGGTAAGGTTCGGCATGAGCAATCCAAACGAAACGATCAAAGCAGACATCATGGACCTCTTCGCTAAGACAGAAACCCTCACCCCAGGAGCTGCGTTCATGATAGCGCAGCGTCACTTCCCAGCAGCTGCATCTATTTTAGCCGACCGCGCAGTCCGCGAGCTGCTCGCAGAGGGGGCAATCAAGGGGGACACTGACCCCCGCAACGCCGGATCATACGTTGCTGCGTAAAGCCCACCCTCCACTCGCCCGGTCCTTAAATGGGCCGGGCTTTTAGGGTGAAGGATGACAACAAGCCAACCATGAAACACCTAACCCTAACGCTCCTCTTAGCATTGTCCTCATGCGCTTATCGCGCTCAGGACAATGCGGATAAGGACGGTATTAACGCGCTCTCTCAGCATGAGAGATACGCAATTAAGAGGATCTTGACCAGATGAAAGACCCTAATGGAATGGATCAGTTCTGCGTATTTGCGTATTGCAGTATTGCTGCCTTAGCAGTAGTCCTCATTCTAATAGACGCCATTTTACTATGACAACTGACCCAAACAACCCAACGAAACGAGGCCCAGGCCGACCCCGCCGAGAAATCCCAAGGGTGCCGGTTACCGTGAGATTAGAGCCGGAAGTGGCAAACGAGCTTCGAAGGCTGTGCAAAGAGCAGGGAATCAGCCAGAGCAAGCTAATCACCAATCTCTTAACAAATGTTTCTGAGAATCCCGCCGCCTAACGACGTGCTGCCAGGGATAGGATTGACTGGGGACGAGATAGCAACATTGGCGGAGGATCATGAGCTCAAGATTTACTGGGTCAAGGGGAGGCGTCTACTCTTGGCATCTGACGTGTTTACCGCCATTCACGGATCCAAGGCTCCCAGGAAATTCGCATCGATCCTGGCAAACTACCAAAGCACTCACGAAGACGTTAAGCCTCATGGCCTCACGCCTCTGGTTTCTCGTGTTCACTCGCCAGGAGAGCTCTGTAGATATCTGGACGATCTCCAGCATCTATCCCTGTTTCTGACCTACACTCGAGAAACGGTGAACATATACTCTGTTCAATCGTGAAATACTTAGGCGTGGATCCGGGAAAGAGCGGGGGTTGGGCAATGCTCAGTGAAAAGGGGAGGCTGCTCCGGGAAGGGAGAAGTGTCGAGGATTTACGGGGTCTATCACGTAGAGGCGCCTTTGCGATGATTGAGAAAGTTGGTGCATCACCTCAGATGAGCCGTTCCGCTGCGTTTGCCTTCGGCGCAGAATATGGGAAATGGTTAGGGTTCCTGGGATGGGACGTGGAGCTAGTCACTCCCCAGAGGTGGCAGTTTCACTATTTGCAAAACGGTTATAGGCACCTGTTAGAGGGTGTCCAAGGACCTGCCAGGAAACGGAATCTTCGGGCCGTTGCTCAGGACGTGTTCCCTGACGTAAAGGTCACCCTACAAAATGCAGATGCCCTACTCATCGCAAACTATCACTATGAGACCCACCAATAACATGAATACCGAAAATCAATTCAAGGCGCAGGAAACGGCCTTGGAGTTCCAGGAAATGTACTTCCCAGGCGAATGCCTGCTAGATCAACGCGCCCAAAGTGAGGCTATAAGGTTTGCGTTTGCCCAAGGATTTGAGATGGCTCAAAGAGCAATGCAAAAGGACTTAGACTTTGCCAAGGGGGAGGCACCGGCCCGATAAGCAAAATACACTTTACACGACTGCGATTAAGATCACAAGAATGAAACTCCACTCATGGCAGGAAGCGAACGTCAGCAGGTTGGCCGTCATTATCGGAACGGGCGGGTGCGCTGCGGACACTAGCGGCACTGGCGCAGGAAAAACGGTAATGGCGGCTATTGCTTGCCGCTCTGCACACCGTCGACCCACTGTCGTTTGCCCCTTAGCGGTAGTTCCCTCGTGGGTTGAGACGTTAGATAGGCTGAGCATCGACGGCGATGTGATACATTACGAGGGATTACTGGCACAAGCGCGAAAGGACAAGTCGCCACTAGGTAAGTGGTTCAAGAAACCTCTACCCGCTAAGGAAGGTGTTAGGAAACGTAGACGCCAAGGCACTTGGAAATGGACGTTACCTGACAACGCTTGTCTAGTATTCGACGAGGCTCATCGCCTCAACGGGGAGCGCTCAGACGTTAGTCAGTTGCTCATCGCCGCAACTAACCAGAGGATTCCGCGTCTACTACTGTCCGCAACCCTAGCAGTGTCTCCGCTCAAGTTTAAGGCGCTCGGGCATGCCTTCGGGCTCTACTCGGACCCGAAGCACTGGTTTAACTGGTGTCAGTTCCAGGCAGGATGCTCTCAAGCATACTTCGGTGGTCTCGAGTTCAAGGATCGGGAAGCGTGGAAGAAGATTCGGAACAAAGTCGGTAACAGAATCGGAGGCATCGACACTAGCAAGATCGAAGGTTTCCCCAAGTCGACGTTGTTGCCTATGTCAGTCCCTGGAGCGAAGAACTTAGACAGCGTCTATGCGGAAGAGCTCCAGGATCTTAAGGACCGAGCGGAGAGCGCATGTGTTGAGGCGTTGCGGGGGCGTCAACTCTCCGAACTTGGAAAGGTGCCTTCGATTGTCGAGCTCGCTTTGGAAGCCACGAATCGTGGAAATAGCGTTCCGATCTTCGTCAATTTCACGGCGACCCGAGAAGAGCTTGTCGCTGCACTGAGAGCAAAGGGACTCCGATCTTCTCAGATATACGGAGGACAATCTAGAGCAGACAGAGCACTAGCAGAATCGCGATTTCAAGGCAACGCAGACACCGTTGTGATTGTGATGGCAAGCGCTGGGGGAACTGGTCTTGATAGTCTGTCAGACATCTACGGACGACCTAGAACGTCTATTATTTCTCCCTCTGCTGATCTCGTAACATTCCTTCAGGTCCTTGGTAGATGTCCTAGGGCTAACTCGAAATCTAGCACTGACCAAATGGTCCTATTCACGGAAGGTTGCGAATACGAACAACGAGTTAAGAAAGCGTTAGAGACCAAAGCGGATGACCTTGGAACATTGTTAGCAAGGGACCTGGAGATTGTACTATGAATAAAGTAAACATTAGAGAAGGTAACTGTCTCGACATCCTGCCAACCATGGAAGCGTGTAGCGTGAACTGCTGCGTCACATCACCTCCATACTTCGGTTTGCGTGACTACGGCAACGACGAGCAGATCGGGCTGGAGGAAACGCCAGAGGCATTCGTTGAGAGTCTGGTCAAGGTGTTCCGTGAGGTGAAGCGGGTGCTTGCCGATGACGGCACGCTTTGGCTGAATCTTGGGGATAGTTTCGGAGACAAGCAGCTTCTAGGCATCCCTTGGCGCGTTGCCTTCGCCTTACAGCAGGACGGCTGGTATCTGCGACAGGACATTATCTGGAGCAAGCCCAACCCGATGCCGGAGAGCGTGACAGACCGATGCACTAAGGCGCACGAGTATATCTTTCTGCTGAGTAAGAAGGCGAAGTATTATTATGATGCTGATGCGGTGAGGGAGGAAGGCAGCGGGCGCATACCGGGAAACAAAGTGCCACAAAAGATCGACGATTCCAGAAACGATGGTGGTGATGGTGGGATCTTATTAGCCCAACAAAAACCCCAAGACACCCGCAACAAACGCTCAGTCTGGGAAGTCACCACGCGGACATTTAGTGGAGCACACTTCGCCACGTTCCCGCCCGATCTCATCAAGCCGTGCATACTCGCCGGATGTCCAGTAGGAGGCAGGGTCCTTGACCCGTTTGGGGGAAGTGGCACCACTGGTATGGTAGCTCTTGAGCTTGGGCGCAATGCCGAACTGATCGAATTGAATCCCGACTATGTAGAGATCATCAAAGGGAGAACTAACGTAACTTATGGTTTCAACTTTTAGACTGCAAAATCCTTCCGAAATCATGAGAGAAAAGAAGACCCTGCCAACGAAACCAACAAAGCTCTATATCGACGCTGACATTTTGCTCTATCGGGCATGCTTTGCCTCGCAGAGCTATGACCCACTAACAGAACGCTACCCAGATCCGAAGGAACTTTTTGACGAGTCGGTCGAGAAGCTTTTCAAAGAGACTGGCCTTCATGATTATACCTGCTGTCTCTCGTCTAAGAATAATTTCCGAAAGGAAATCTTCCCTGATTACAAAGCTAACAGAAAAGATAGACCCAAACCCCCAGGACTAACAGAACTCCGCAACTGGATTCTGACGCAACGCAGAGGATGGACAGTCGATGGGCTTGAGGCAGATGACCTGCTGGGAATCATGGCAACGAGTGACTCACGAAACTTGATTGCGAGCCTCGATAAAGACATGAGGACACTGCCAGGGGTCGCCTGGTATAATTTCAAAAGCGGAGAATATGAAACTCAGACAAAAGAGGAAGCAAAACATAATTTTCTCGTGCAAGCTATCGCTGGTGACTCTGTCGACGGTTACAAGGGAATCCCAGGAATAGGCCCAAAGAAAGCCGAGAAGATCTTGCTAGAAGGAGGTGACCGCTGGTCTACCGTTGTCGGTGCTTACGTTAGACATGGACTCACTGCACAAGATGCCTTTGTAAACGCATCAATGGCTCACATTCTCACAAGCAGCAACTTTGATCTAGATACACTAGCAATGACCCCGTGGAAACCTGCTGACTTGTTAGAGTAGTTAGATCCTTAACAGAGAACCCAAACACATAAAGAACATGAGTAAAAATACAGAACTACAAGTGAACAACTCGGCTGGGCTAACTACCCACTCTGCTGCGGATAACGGTATCGATGGACTGACCCCAGAAGACACCAAGGAATACGGTGTCTCACTTCCTAATCTCAAGCTAGTCGACCCCATGTCGAAAGAGGGTAAACAAGATCCTTCTCTTATTGGCTCTCTACTATACGACAAGCGGCTTGACCTAGGCCAAGAGCTTTCGAGCATCGTGCTAGCAACCCAATGGAGATGGCAAGAGAAGCGGGAATACGATCCCAGCAACCTGACTCCTCTTAACATCATGACCAACGAAGAGCTCCTAGAGGCAGGTTTAGACAAGGAAGACGTTGTTAGGTTGTGCATCGTCAACCTAGCCGTTGTCCTTCCTGACGGCATTGAAGATGAGACTTCGATTTCTGCGGGCGGGATAGAATACGTTCTCTGTTCCTTCTGGGCTCGAGGGTTCAGCCTCGATTTCGCCAAAGCGATAGCGCGTAAGATCAACCTTGATTATGGAGGCGCATCTTATAACAAAGTCACCAAGATGATAAGTAGCACCAGAGCTTGGAAGGGCGACACTATGCGTCTCGTTAAATGGGGAGGTGCTGGACCCTCGGTCTCTCCGGAAACTCTTGAGACACTCGCCAAAGAGATAGGTGGTTTAGGGTAAGTTGTTGGGTGCCAGTTGGTTACTGGCTGGGGCCTTGTAGGGGTAAAACCTTACCAGGCCCCTTTTGTTTTTACCAGCGTTAGCCTTTTGACAAGAGACGAATTAAGTGCAACTCACTATCCAATGATAACTCTTCCTCTTCTCATAGTGTGCATTTTAGCAACATCTGTCGCGTGGCTTTGCGGGAGCGCATATCTCAGCGTCATTGACAAGATGCCTCACGACAACGTTAGGCAGGCGACGATTGCCATGCTCATCATTGGGGGACTAACGTATATCGCAGGTGCGTTGCTGTTCTTCAAGCACTTCTTTTAACCCTAACTATCCAACCAACAACTAACCAAAATGTACACTAACATAATCGGACTAGCAGGACCCGCCGGGGTGGGTAAGTCCTACCTAGCAACGAAGCTAAAGCGGATCACTCATGGCGAGCTATTTAGCTTCGCAGGAAACATACGCATGGGCCTCTACATGATGGGCCTCTCGATCAACTACGAGGACAAGAGAGCCCCTGTCTATAACGGCAAGAGCACCCGTGATCTGATGCGTTCACTAGGAACAGAATGGGGGCGCGAGAAGGTAGGCCAGGATATTTGGGTTGATTTGCTCATGGCTAGGATCGACCAATGTGAGAGCTACCTCGTGATCATCGATGACGTTAGGTTTCCTAACGAAGCACATGCAATAAGAAACCGTTGTGGAATTGTGGTCGAGTTGAGTCGCGAAGGTATCGCCTACGAAGGATCCCATGTGACCGAAGATGGGCTCGACCCAAGCTGCATCGACCTAAGGCTAGACTGTGCTAACACCGACGAAGCCATTAACACTATCCTAATCCACTCAAGATCATGAAACATCAAAAGAAAAGAAAGTTCACTCTTCAAGGGAGAACTGCCACAGCCGCCGAATGGGCAAAAGCGCTAAGATCTACCGAATGCACCTTCAGAGATTCGGTTTACTCGGCTGAAAAGAGAGGTGCAACTAGGGAACAGGCAATGCTTGCAACGATCCGACACCTCAGCAACCCCAACCGCAAGTACCGTGGACTCTGGGAAAAGTTAGCAGAGATCATGGAACGCGATAACAAAGAGGCAAAGTGAAAAAGTATAATTTGAAGGATTTGAACGTCGCGGCCATCGACTTTGAGACCTACTACTCAAAGGAGCATAACATTAGCTCATTAGGCCTTCAAGGCTACGTAAAGCACCCCGATACTGAAATTTACTTAGTCAGTGCTTCAATAGCTGGAGACGGTGGACATGTAGGTGAGCCTAGGTCGATGCCGTGGGAAGAGTTCACCGGGCCGGACTGGGTCTGGGTGTCACACAACGCAGCATTTGACGAAGCATGTTACCGCGCATGCGTCGACATCAACGGAGACAAACTAACAGATGTATTCGGGATGCCCGGCTCATGGGAATGTACCGCTGACATGGCCGCTTACTTGGGATGCAAACGAGATTTGAAGACCGCGTGCATGGAGCTCCTTGGAAAGGAAGTTTCCAAGGACGCTCGGAAGATGATGGAGGGAAGGCACTGGAACGATCTCGACGAGGAAACTATTTACGAGATCGTAGACTATGCTCAACAGGACAGTGATAGATGCCTTGAGTTGTGGCTCAGTTATTGTCACGAGTGGCCAGAGGACGAACGCAGAGTCTCCAGGCTAACACGTGAGATGTGTGCTAGAGGGTTTCAGTTAGACGTGGATCGGGCCAACGAGTATGCACTCAAGCTCTCAACAGAGATCTACAATAATGCCCAGGACATCCCTTGGCATGGTTCCAAAGACGCTAAAGGGAAGATGATCCCTACCACTAGCCCGAAAGCGGTTAAAGAGTATTGCCATATCAAAGGCATCGACCCACCAAAGTCGATGGCGAAGACAAGCGCAGAGTTTGAGAAGTGGATTGGTAAATATGGGGAGGAACATCCATTCGCCAAAGCGCTAGGAAACCACCGCAGTCTTAATAGGACGTGCGAGCTGGTCAAACGAATGGAATCGCTAGCTGATGATACTGACAGAATGCCTTATGGTCTAAAGTACTTTGGAGCCAAGACCGGTAGGTGGAGCGGTGACGCGGGTGTCAACGTTCAGAACTTCCCTCGGAAAGCAGTGTCAGGCGTTGACGTCAGGTCACTGATAATCTCCAGGCTTGACCACGTTCTCGTTCAGGCAGACTACGGGCAGATCGAAGCTAGGGTGGCCCTCATGCTTGCAGATGACACTGCACAACTAGACATGGTCGCTAGAGGTGTCGATCTCTATGAGGCTCATGCTAGGCTCACGATGGGCTTCGATAACCCTCGACCTATGTCAGAGGTGGACCCAGCAGGCAGGCAACTAGCTAAAGCGCGTGTTCTCGGTCTAGAATTCGGGTGTGGTGCTGCTAAGTTCGTGGATGTTGCTAGGATCTTGGGAGGGTTGGAAATTAGCCTTGAGGAAGCTCAACACGTTGTCAGTGACTATCGGCGATCCAATCCTGGTATTGTAGCAGCATGGAAGAGACTCGAGGCTAGCTTTGCGGAAAGTGCCAGAGCACCTGGAACGAAGGAACACCGGATGCCGTTACCTAGTGGGCGTGACATCGTCTACCATAAGCCGCACTATTCAGGCCGCGACCTCGCATGCACTCCGATCCTGGGCCAAGGCGTTAGGAAAGTGTACGGTGGTTTATTATTTGAGAACCTCGTCCAAGCAACCGCACGCGACATATTCGCAGAGCACCTGCTCAAGCTTCAAGATCTTGGGGGGCACTTCATGCCGATTCTGATCGTTCACGATGAGGTTTTGTTAGAGGTTCATGTCGACGAGGCGGTGGAAGCTAGCACAATCCTACAATCAATTCTAGAAACACCCCCAACATGGTGCCAAGATTTGCCTCTTAGCGCAGACACTCAATTCCTAACCAAATACACAAAATAATGATTTCAATAGACGAAAACGGCCATGGAGACCCTGGAAAAGATGATCTTGGGTTTCCCAAGATGGTAGATAGTTTGTTAGTAGCTCCACGGTGTATGTTAGATATTTCGGATGTTGTAGCAATCATTGATGACAAGGTAGTCATGTCGGGGGGTGGTCATCTAGAGCTTGACCAAATGTCCATAATGCTCGCCAAACATTGGATGCTTAGTGAGGCAGAAGCTCGAAAGGACTCCCGCTCCTTAGATGATATTGGCGAAAGCCCAGAAGAGGGAGAACAGGAGTTTATTTCGTGAATATTACGTTAGAAGATTTAGCAGACTTCGCATCATCTCAACCGCCGTCTGAATGGGTTGACACCTTGTCAAAAGACGATTGTCCTTTGTGTCAGTTTGCTAGAGCGTCTTGGGGATTTGTTCACGTCAGGTCCACGTTTGACATGGTCGCCGCTTACTCTGGACCCGATGAGATGAGTAGATTATCAAAGCTCATACCTGTGGACTCCCGTTACCGTTACGTGCTTTCCATGCCTCCAGTCCCTGCGAAGGTCACTTGGGGAGGACTTTCAGATGCAATCCGCTCGCACTTAATAGCACCGCCTGACCCTTCCTAACATGCTACGATTCCTCGCCAACTTAGTATCCAATGAGGCCCTTCTAACGGATGACCCAAGCTCTTTTTCAGTGTTAGGGTTCCCCTCGAATAAACGGAAATGGGCTGCTCAATGGAAAGACCCTGAAACGAAGCACTGCTTCCTTTCTGGGTGGGAAGGTCTTTCTAGAAACGAGCGCATCTCGAAGCATAATCCCCCGGTTACTTGTCGAGGTGTCATCGTCGATCTCGACTGTGCTCCAGTAGAGCTGAACTTCTCCAAAGGTTATGAGCCCAGCTTCACAAGCCGCTCATTTAGTGGTGGCTACCATCTCCACTACTTGTTCGAGAACCCTCTCCACCTGGGGAACGTGTCAGGGTTAGCTTCGAAGTTTATGGAGACGTTAGAGACGAAACTAGCTCTCCCTGCTCTTCCCGGCTACGACAGGAATGCGTTCCGTAATCCCTCACAATATTACGAAGTAGGTAGGGAATGGGCGGGAGCGGGGAAGCCACTTGATGACTCGCTAGTCCATGCGTGGTTCATGTGTGCTTCAAAGAAATTCCGGTTTCAGGATTCGGGAGAAGCCGCGGTGCCTATTGACAAGGTTAGGAAATACTTGTCGGAGAAATACCCTAACAAATGGCCTGGAGGTTGGGAGTCATTCGACGTAGGCGCACGAGGTGTTCGTTTCTGGGATGATGACGGGGATTCCTTCTCGGTTATTGTCAGGGAAACCGGGCTCACTTGTTTCACGTCAGATCGCGGATTCATCCCTTGGAGAGACGAGGAACTCTTAGGAGCTAAAGAAGTGAATCTTTATCAGGAAACCGCGCTCACGGATCCAGCGAAAGACATCTGGTTTGACGGTAAAAACTATTGGAAACCCAACAGTCGCGGTCAGTGGGTGTGCCGTAATGAGACGCAGATTAAGGAGGATCTACATTGCATGGGACTTTCTAACCGATCTCCTGAAGGTGGAGGTGCCTCTCCGGTGTCTAGGTCCGCTATGCATATCAGAGATGATAAGCAGCTCAAGGTAATATCAATGTTCTACACTCCGCCAGGCGTTCGGCACCCTAACAACCCAGCGGAGGGTGTTGAGCTCAACATTGGGAATGTTAGCGCGCTAACACCAGCGCCAAGCTTTGGTGAATGGGGTGAACGATTCCCACGGCTTCAAGAGTTCTTTGAAGAGTTCTTTTTCAAGGAGCCTCGAGAACGTTTTTTAGCCCACTTAGCTCATGCCTATAGGTGCGGAGTCAATGAAGACCCGCAACGAGGGTTGGGGTGCATCATCGCGGGTCCTGTTGGGAACGGAAAGACATTCACCGCAAACCAGATATGTGGGCGTTTGTTAGGAGGCGGGGTTGACGCTAGTCCCTACCTAGTCGATGGGGACAATTTCAACTCAAACCTAGTGACCAATCCCGTTTGGACTCTGGACGACGTCGCAAACAAGGCGTCTTGGTCAGAGCACTCTAGGTTTTCTAAGAAGTTTAAGAGAGCGTTAGCGAATGATGATTTACCATGTCGTGCTATGTATCAAGCCCCTATCATGGTTCGTTGGACTGGCAGAATCTACATGACGGCTAACGATGACTATGAATCCCTCAACGCGCTTCCTAGGACTGACATCAACATTAAGGACAAGCTACTCATACTCAAAGCCAACGATGTGATCATAGACCCCTGGATCACTAACGAAGAGCTTGAGGAAGAGCTTCCCCACCTTGGTGCATGGTTGTTAGACTACGCGCATGAACCCAGTTATCTTGGGGGCAGGTTCGGGGTTAGACCTTGGGTAGATCCTGAACTAGAGAAGAAGATCTTGGAAGTTGGCCCGAAAGCACCTGGCGACGAAGTTTTAGCGGCATTCCGTAAAGGCCTGACGGAACCCTTTGTCGGGCTTTGCTCTGATCTATATGATAAGATAGTGATAGATAACTCAACAGCTGCCTCCAAGATTTTCAAGAAGCCCCAACAACTAGGATGGCACTTGAAAGATAGGCTTGACGCTCGTGACGCTGGATACTCAAAGAAACGGACTAGGGACGGCCAAGTCTACACGATCCAGCCATTAGAAGACGAAACAACAGACGCAGACGCAGACGAAGACGATGCACCCTTCTAAATACGGAGCGAGAGCTCTAGACAAGGCCCGAACTGACATTATCCTAGCAAGGCTCCTTGATCAAGGCGAGACGTCTCACAAAGTACTACGGGAACAGATTATTAGAGACTATTTGCTAGCTTACACATCAAGAACCGTTGATCACTCCGACAACGCTAGATGGGGGATGATCGCCCAACTCTGGTCTCTTCATGGCCAAGCCAGGATTTTTAGAGATATTCGAAAGGGGACTTGGGTTCTGTGTTAGCCGATCCGAAACGCACTAAACGATGCGTCTTCGACTGTGCAGTTGTCCGTAGATGTCTCGTTCTGTATCCAAACCTCTAACGTTACCCCAGCAGAAACAGAAACATTGCCGCTAATACATACGTTTCCTACGTCGCCCCCGCTCCCGATCTTATGCGTTGCCCGTGTCGTCAGTTGAACCGCGCCGTTACTGGCGAACACCGCGAAGGAATACGTTTCATTTGCGCCTCCGCTGATGCTTAGAGAAACGCTGACGTGATAGATTCCAGTAGTACCTACGGTGATGTCCTCAGTTGCGTTGTCTGCGTTCAGTCCTTGCTCAACGCTAGACGAAGTGGAAAAGGGAATCTGGACCTTGTTAGAGAAGTCTGTCGATGAAGCGGATATTGTTAGAGCAGTGGCGTTGTTCTGATTGTTGAGCTCCGCGTATTGTCCCGCGTGCGAGAAAGCCCCCTGCCCTACTGCAAGCGCTGTGAACTTACGCTCACTCCCACTTGCTTCAGATGCCAGATGCCCTTCGAGATAGTCACCACTTGCAATTGAGGTAGATGGGGTAAAGTCGGTAAAGTTTGCCATAGTTGTGGTTGTTGATTTATTCGATTTCTGTCAGGGTTACCCCCGCAATAGTTGTTAGGGTTGTTCCTGCGATAGTCGTTAAGTCCTCCCCCAGAGGATCGGGTGCATATAGCCATTCACTCTTTGAGTCGTTTGAATAAATGGATCGGATACGTCTAGTGATAACCTCATAAGAAACATAAGTGTAAGCACCAGGCCATTCATAGATAAACGTAACCGTCTTGTTTACTGCGGTTCCTAGGACGATGTCAGCGCTCCCGTCAATAGGATCTGGCCTAATTCCTCCCGCCCCTGGATCAACGCCAACCACGTTAGTTTTCTCTCTCGTGACCACTTCGTAAGGAGCACCTCCGCCAGGGTCAATGGTAAACTCTATCACGATCTCATAAAGAGTCCGATCTAGAGCGGCTCCCCCTGGTACGAAGTCAGGGTTTGTCCAATCCATTTCAACGTCTATTCTAATCGCAGAAGATGTCAGGTTGAACACGCTATCCACCATAGTTAACCCTGTCGGGCCTTGTGCATAGATTCCGCCTAGGTTAGTCGAGCCTTCGGGAAGATCTTGCTCTTCTGTCGCCGGATCCCAGTTCCATGCGGTTGAATCGTAGGACTGGAGCCCTAACGTGGTCTCAACTCGAAGCTGGCCTTGGGAATCACTTTCAACAGTGAAACTAGTATCAACCACTTCCATAGCAATTGATTTGCCGAGTCTCGTTGACTCAAAAGTGACCACGTCCCCAGGTATCGAGCGCAAAGATGTCGGGAGCATAGAGACCTTAACACTTTCCTGAGCCCTAGCCCTATACAAGAACACCTTACTGATCCTCTGAGCAGCACTTAGGCTTGATGTAAATGGTAGTTCCAAATCTAGATAGTCTTGATGATAAAGTACACCTGGGACGTCTAGAATCGGAAACTCGGTTTCTTGCCAGTTCCGGTCTGGATCTACGTAAGTTCCCTTGATGCCCTTTGGCAATTCTCTAGTTGATCTGTTATAGTCAAACCGATAGGTGGAAAGCATCTTATCTTCACTGATCACTGCAAGACCATCTTCTACGGGCTTCGCCACAATCGACCACTTACCCCCGACGTAGCGTATTGCTCCTGCAAAACTGTTTGCAAGTTGCTCTAGCACTTCCTCATGAGGCTGGTCTGCCATTATAATCCCGTTACATGTGTAACGTTTCTCAAGGTCACCCGACTTAGTGGCAACCAGTTCGTTGCAATAGTTGATCGCGTCTGAGCAATCTGCGAAACGTTTCGAACTGTAGGCGTTTATACCCATAAACGCCAGCATGTAAGTCCGAGCGCATTCTACTGGGTTGTTAGAGTAGCCGCTGCCATACCCGTCAGGGTCAGAGGAATTTCCGGTTAGAATGCCATTCCACCCTTTAATCACAGCGGAGAATTCCGGCTGATCTCCTGCAAACTTCCTAGACCATTTCCGAAGCACGACGTAGAGCCCCGCGATAAGCGCAAACTCGTCAGTTGCCTCGATGGGTCCTGAGTCCGCCGGGCCGATGCCTTCCGCAACCATCT
>Ga0208767_1002019_pt1 | contig 15622 bp, 19 predicted proteins | sample VirMetDEL_Mar_21_FD_184514 | JGI IMG/M metagenome (GOLD analysis project Ga0208767, IMG submission 184514) | Aqueous microbial communities from the Delaware River and Bay under freshwater to marine salinity gradient to study organic matter... | ecosystem: Environmental > Aquatic > Marine >... | reverse complement strand
TAGCAGGTTCGCCACCAGCACCAGAACCATATTGTTCAGGTGAACCAGATTTTTGTTCATCTGATTTTTCATCTAATTTTTCAGAAGCGCCTTCTTGTTCTGCTTCTTTTTCATCATCTGCTTTTTGGTCACCAAAATTATTGAAATCATTTTTTTCATCTGATTGGTCACCCTCATTACCAGATGGCTGAGTATCAAATTCTTCATCATCAAAATCGTCTTCATCATTACCAAGGTCATAAGATTTAACAATTGACAACTCATCAAAGTTAGGAAGTTTTTGCATTTCCTCAACTTGTTCTTTTTGCCAAGCTAACATCTCTTTTGCAAGGTTAAGAGCATCAGCAAAAGTAACAACTTTGTCAACTTTAGTTAACCATTGATTGTCTTGTTCTGAAAATGAAAAAGGTACTCTATTAAGAGATTTTGACCTAATATTAATCTTGTCAATAATCATTAAGTCTTTGTTAACATCTTTACCCATAAGGCCAAAGAAGTTCTTTTTTTCTAAAATGTCAAAACCATTCATATAGTTTTTAACAACACCAGGATATTTTGCTTGAATTAATTTGTCAATTCTTGTGTCTTCAATAACATTAACATAAGACCTTAGTTCCTGGTCTTCAATGCCTTCCCATTCTTTATAAGGAGTAAATAATGCGTGTGAACATTCGTGTGCTATTAACATATCATAGACATCACCAGATTGTTCTTTGAAAATTGGTAGGGTTAGAATTCTGTTTTTAACATCAAAAGAGGCAGTCTGTACTTTATTGTGTTGTACAGTGATGTTCTCAGAAGCAAGTAGTTTTGCTAGAGTGCCTTTCACATTTAGATTAATCATAGTATCGTCCTTTTTCATCATATAAGTATATCCTAAAGGAAAGATTCTAATAAGTCAACACTTAAAAGCGCTTTTTTTAAATTAATTTTGCTAAGAAAATCAATGGTTTTTAAGGGCTGCGTCAAATCGCACAGCTAAATGTTCTCTAAATGTTCTCTTCTAATCGCTCAATATCGTCTTCAATACACGATTCGCCATACTGTATCTCAACAATTTTCAATGGTGATTCGCCTTCATTGGCCAATTGATGCCATTCATTTCTTTCAATATGTAAATTGTCAAACATTTTATACTCACCTAAGAGCTCATAATCTGTACCACTATTGATTGTATATACAGTAGCCACACCTTTTGATATAAACCAGTGTTCAGCTCTGTCTTGGTGTCTTTGCATAGATAATCTCTTACCAGGCATTACCACCAACTCTTTTACTTTTACTACACCAAGTTCATTATGTAATACTTTATAGTAACCCCAAGGTCTCTCCGTTTGATTGGTGACCCATTTTTCTAAGATGTTACTAGATGAATTCTTTTTTTCTGTACCACCTACACCATACTCAAATTTAATCCAGGTATCAGATTTAAATATTTCAGCCTCTGGTATATTTGTACTATTTCTATCGCCACCGTTGGCAAATATAATATCAGCTCGAGGATAAAATCTCTTTACTTTTAAAATTGCGTCAACAGCGCTGTCGTCATAATCATCAAAGTGTATGACATTATCAACCACTTTTAAGTTAAGTAATACTTGTTCTCTTTCATAAAAAGGTAAAAATTCTTTACCTTTTTTTCTTTGTAACCATTTGTCTGAGTTTAATCCTACAATCAAAACATCACCTAGTGCCTTTGCACATTTAAGGTATTCTAAATGTCCTGAGTGTAAGGGGTCAAAACCACCAGTTGTAATGACTACTTTCATCTATTATCACCATTACCACCAATGACGCCACGGTCCATTCTGTCTTTTAGTTTTACAATATTGTTGTTGACAATAGTTTGGAGGTCGCAGCCAATATCATCAGCCAATACAGCGCAATACCAGAGTACATCGCCGATTTCAGCGGCCACCTCTTTACGATAATCTTTATTCTTCTCATATCCATCTCTTATTAATTTTTTAACTTTGTTCGCCACTTCACCTGCTTCACCGGCAAGGCCTAACGCTGGATATAAAATCTTGTGCTGGTCTCCGTAGATAGCCGTTGTCTTGGCCATTTCTTGGTACTCATTGAAATTCATCTGTATTTATCTCCCTACATCTTTCAAATACTTTTGTTTACATTCTTCCCACGATAGATAGATTATATCATCATAGAAATGGGTTTCTGTTGATACACGGCCTTGTTTCTTTAAGGACGCCAACCTCTTTTTAGCATACTTGTTTTTCCATATATCGGTCAATGCCTCTACTGAATTATCAAATGCTCTAACTAATTTGTCTTCTTTAATCTCTTCTCTTAGAAACTCTTTTGTATTATTATACAATTCGCCAAAGTAAATACCTCTAGCGTGTTCTGATTTAATTAACTTCTTATCAATACCTAGTTGATTATATGTAAAAGTGTGACTTCTATTTCTATGGTCTCTTTTATGTGGTTGACCTGTGTCTTTCTTTGCAACATACCATTCAAAGTATTTGTATGTGTGGTTTTTCATCAACCATTGTTGTATCATTTTTCTAGTAGGTTTAAGTGGTTCGTAAGATACAGAACCAGCTGTCCAACCCATTTTCTTCCAATATTTTAATCTGTCGTATTGTGACAATGGTATTTCTTTTGTTTTACCATATAAACTTGTAGTTGTAACACCTACTAACTTATCTTTGTATTGATGTTCCCAGGTCTTTTCAACTGTATCTGATAAACATAATAACGCAAGTAACTTACCACCAACCAGGTTGTAACCTAACGGTTGTATCGGTACAATGGTACTGCCAATACAAGTATGATTAATCATTCTTTGAGTTTTGGCTTCTCTTTCCCAACCAATATAATTATCTCGTGGAGTTAAATCTAAAAAGTCACTTGACATACAAGTTACACCAAGTAATTTTTGTGTCTTCTTATCTCTAATTAGAAAGTTAAGATTTCTACCAATGTTACTATTGTTTTTCATTGTAGAAAGGAAAGTTCTCATACCATTCCAAATGGCTGGCATTTTTGAACCTGTAATAGACTTGACACTATCGCCATCTGTCCATAATAACTCTGGTTCTAAATCAATATATTCTTCGGGGTCTTCAGGTAACCAAAAGTTGTTTTTAATCTCTTGTAGTAATGCACCTTGTGATGCGTCTTTGAGGGTTGGTTTATCATCAAAGAAACTATTTGTTTCTACTGTAGGATATTTGTCCTGCACTTCACACCATTTTTGATATAAAGTATATTCTTTTACATCCATAGCAGATACATAAGACAAGTCTTTAATAAGTGCCTCTTTTAAAACATCTGTATCTATATTTGGTATTTTGTCTAAAGGATTTTCATCCGACCAAGCTTGCCACTGGTCGTCAATAGACATACCTTTCTTCCACGAATAAGTCATAATGTATATACTATATCAAGTTATTTAAAATGTCAAGTCTGGATTTGTTTTTTTGCAAGTTCTAATAGTTTTGCAGCTTTTTTCTTAGCCATATCTAGTTTTAGTTTAGATATTCCGTCTGTAAAGACACGACCTAAAGTGTGGTCATATTCGTGTTGACAGATTCGACTCATCATTCCGTCTAAATGTGCTTCTTGTGTTTTGCCCTCAGTGTCTTCATATTTTATAACACACTTTCTAGGTCTTTTGATACTTAAAAATAAAAAAGGAAAAGTTAAACAGCCTTCTTTCATTACCAGTTGTTCATCACTTGTAGATATAATCATAGGATTAAACATAGCAATTGATAAACCATTTTCTATTTGTGGATGACCACCTGCAACAAACATATTAAATGGTAAACCTACTTGATTACAAGTTAGACCAATACCACTATATCTTTTCATTGCCATAAACATAGCCTCAGCTAGTTCTTTTCTATCTTTAAAATCGTGTTCTGCTAACATCTCATCTTTAAATGGTGCAATAGCAGATAACACTCTGGGGTCTGTAGGTGGTATTAATTTTAGTTCTTTCATTATATTGTTCCTAGTTGTGTGAAGTTTTGTATTTTTTCAAACTTCAGTATGTTTGTAAATTTATCAAATAGTATATCGCCTTTGTGTGATATAATAAAGATATTTTCTTTCTCTAAACCTTTAATGATTTTAAAGAAGTCATCTGTACCTTGGCCATCTAAACTACTATCAAAGATTTCATCTAGTATTAATAGATTTGTATTGGTACTATTTTTCATTCTAGCAATATCACGCCAAGTAAATAATAAAGCAAGGTCAATTCTCATCTTTTCACCCTCACTAAAATTATTATAGTTAAAGGTATCTCTAAATCTACTTTTAACTGTTTCATTAAACTCTTCATCTAAGTGAAATGATACATAGAAATCCATAGATTGTAAATACTTATTAATCAAAGCATTCATAATTGGCACATACTTACGAATAATCTGTGCCTTAGCACCTTTATCATTTAAGATTTCTCTTAATACATCAACATAATCTTTTTCTTCTTGTACATCTGTTAAATGACTTTCTGCTAGACCTAGTTCAGCCGACATATCTGATAATGATTGTTTAATATTTTCTATGTCTGTATCTCTTTCACCTGCATTTGATAACTCTTGTTGTATTTGGTCACTATGCTTTTTTAGACTTTCTAAACTGGTTGTTATCTTTGCTATCTCTAAGTTCATATTGTTTATCTTGTTTGATACCTGAGAAAAGGCTGTGACTTTCTGTTCTTGTGTGGAGATTTCTTCTACGAGCTGTTGTAGACCTGATTGTAGTTTGGAAATTGTAGAATCTTCGGTTTGACATTTATGTTCTTTAAACTCCTTGTCAATCTGTTGTGTACAAGTAGGACAAGTATCATTCTCTTTAAAAAATTCTAGTGTCTTTTTGTGAGATGATAAATTAGTTTCAATCTTTGTTTCTATTTTTTGTAGTTCTTTTAATTTATTTGTTGTCTTATCTTGTCCGGATAGTTCATTTTGAGATACTGCTATCTGTTCATTTAACTCTTGTAATTTTCTTTGGAATTCTACTTGATTTTTGTTATATTCTTCTAGTTTATTTTGTTGTGCCTTCTGGTTGTCTGTTCCTTTTGTTTCCAGCGTCTTTAGATATTTTGCTTCAGTTTCATACTTAGTCTTTATTAACTCACACTGGTGGCGAACCTCCGTTAACTTTTTTTGCAAATCACTTTGTTGTGAACGCAAAATTAAGTCCATTAAGCCAAAAACTCTAATATCAAGTATCTCTTCAACAACTTCTCTTCTATATCTCGGTTTCATCTTCATAAACGGCTCATATGATGAAGAACCTAATAAAACCACCTGAATAAAAGAACGGTAGTTTAATTTCATAATATTTGTTTCAAGGTACTTTTGATAATCAACACTGCTAGCATCCTGATTTAACATTACACCATTACAAAATATTTCAAATATGTTTGGTTTGATACCTCTTCTTACAATATAATTCTTTGTGCCTACATCAAACTCAACTTCTACTAAGCAATCACCATTATTAATAGTGTTGACCATTTGTTCTTTTTTAATAATTCTAAATGGTCTATTAAATAAAACAAAACATAACGCATCTAATAAGGTTGATTTACCAGAACCATTTGTACCTACAACAAGTGTTGTTTGTGATATACTCAAATCAATTTCAATAGGTTGATTACCTGTTGATAAAAAGTTTTTATATGATATTCTTTTAAATAAAATCATTCACTAGCTTCCATATACAGTTCTTTTGCAAACTGTTTTAATTTTTGTTTATCTATTTTAATATCTATCTGGTCAATATAGTTACCTAAAAATGTTAATGTGTCTTCTCCTTGTTCTAATATATCTTCTCTAACAGAAGCTCCAATATCAGTAGGGTCTTCAATAACATCTATGGCATATACATTAATATGATTATAAAATCTATCCATTAATCTTTCATACATATCAACATCTGATTTGTTAGAGATATATAACTTTAAAAAACACTTATCATATTCTTTAATATCTATTTCATCATAATTTGTTTCTTTATCATTGTAAACAATTTTCTTAAATATATGATTATGATTTTCAACTCTTGCAAGTTCTCTAGTTTCTGTATCAAAAATATGAAAACCTTTAGGACAATTATAGTCTGACCAAGTCATTTCATATTGAGTACCAAGATAATAAATTTGGCCGTCATCTGATTTCTTATGAAAATGGCCAGACATAACTTTTTCAAATCTTTTAAACATAGATTTTTCTAAGCCGTGTTCATTCATATGACCATTATGCATTTCAAAACCTTTTACTTCTAAATGACCCATAGCTATAGTAGCTTGTGTACTATCAATAGTTCTAATTGATTCTGAATAATTATCATCACAAATCCAAGGTATAAAAAGAATAGGTAAATTGTCAAACTCTACCGTAATTGATGATGTATATACTTTACAGTTTTTATTTAATTCTAAGTTTTGTAAAGCATTTACTTCATTTGTATTCTTGTAATATGTGTCGTGGTTACCAATAATAATATGTGTATCAATATCCAGTTCATCTAATCTATTCCAAAATACTTTTTTAAAATTGTGTGCCGTATTGTGGTTGATAAACTTTCTTCTATCAACTACATCACCTAAATGAATAAGTGTTTTAATATTATTCTTTTGCAAATAAGGAAAAAACAGTTCATTATAAAACTTGTTTTGAAATTCAATAAATGCAGGCGAATCATTTCGGCACCCAAAATGGGTATCATTCAACAGTGCTATTTTCATTACTTCTTCTTTTTACTAGGTTTCTTTACTGGTTCTTCCATTGGCATGTTTTTTTGTAAAAATTCTGTGAATTGATTTTTAAATTCTCTATCTTCTCCTGGTTGTAAAACCATATCATCATAATTTGCTTCTTGTATCATTCTTTGCTTTATTGTTACTTGTTTTTTCTCCTTTTGTATTCTTCTAATAAAGGCGTAATAAATGATTTGTGTAAAGTAAGCAAACGGATTACTTGATGTTTGGGGGTTAAAATTATCCAAGTATTGAAGACAATTCTCAATGCCATCACTAATCATATCATCTCTATATGTGTAATTAATAAAATTAGGTCTATAAGATAAATGATTCGCAATTTTTAAAAAACATTCACCAACATAGTCTGGTACTGGTGGTTTTTCTACTTTTTGTTTTTTAGCTTTGTCAACAGACTTCTTATACTCGACCATAGCGGCCAAGAATTCCTTGTTGTTAACATAGTGTTCTGATTTCTTTTTTGTTTGTGCCATAATATCCTCACTATACATTATTTTGTTTTAAATGTCAATGGTCAAAGGACGCTTGACATTGTTTTAAATATCCCTATAATAGCGGTGTCCGCTTTAGAGATAGAGACCTAATGGTAGGTCGGTTCCTCTTCATCTTCATCATCAAATTCTGCAAACAGTTCATTAATTTTTTTATTCTCGGCGGAGGAGAATTCTTTTCTTTGATATTTCTCATCTTTTTTAGGTACATCAACCGTATCATAGTTCTTACTAATTTCAACATAACTCTTACCCATTTCATTTGAAGCATTTGTAATAGTCATAATCTTATCTTTAGGAATAGTAATGATTCTGTCGGCCGTATAATTAGTCCATCTGATTAAAGCAATGTAATCTCTAAAACCTTGAGGGGTCATTTGAGGTACATACTTAATCTGTAATGGTTTTTCTAATCTTATTAGAGGTGCATCATCTTTTAATTGATGTTCGCCAGTAGGTATGACGCAAACAATATCGTCACCATTAATAAGTTTAACTATTTTAACTTCTGGTTTCATTGTTTAACTCTATGTTATGTATTTCATATTCAAAATCTTCTTCACTGTATATATTTATTCTTTCCCTAAAATGAGCCATTGTATAGTTTTCTTTCTCATTATACGATAAATCATCTGCAATATCATATAAAGTTGCGTGGCTATTATTATCTTTTAATCTAAGTCCACGGCCAATAGATTGTAAGTTTCTTATCCTGGATTTACTAGGAGAAGCAAAGATAATGTTATGCAAGTTCCTAATATTAATGCCCGTACTGAAAGTCCCATAACTTGCCACGATAATAGAGTTGTCAGACTTTTCTGTAAGTGCTCTAATTTGTTCTCTTTCTTCAGTATCAACTCCGCCATATACATAAAACACTTGTTTGTCTGTAGCTTTTGTTTTAATTGATTCATATAGTTCCTTTCCATGTTTTTCTACATATTGAAATAAACACAATGTATTTCCTTGTAGATTTGATGCTAAGTTTCTAATAAATTTGTTTCTTTTTTCTGATTGTACTATGTAATCCATTTCTTCTTGGTAATTCATACCGTGAACATGTTTACACTCTACAGCACCGTGTTTTAATATTAAACACATAATCTTTAAATCGGCCAACTGTTTCTTTTCTTGTAGTTCTACAGTAGATACAACTTTATTTACAGTACCAAAAAGACCTTCTAATACTAATTTATGAGTTTTAGTACCATCTAATGTACCTGTAAGACCAATTCTATATGGACATTTTTCAAGTTTAGATAGTATTTTAGTTAATGAAACGGCCTTAAACAAGTGTGCTTCATCACCTATAATCATTTCAAAGTTTTTAAACCATTTCTTTGGTTGATTATAAACAGATTGCCAAGTAGATATAATTACAGGTTTATTTGAATCTTTTGAATGTCCTTGATATATTCTATGTACATTTCTTTCAGGTGACCAACCATAATCTTTAAAGTCTTTAAATAATTGTTCAACCAGTGATGTAGTTGGAACAATAATTAATATTTGTTTCTTCTTTTCTTTTAACCTGAGAATGTTAAACCTAACAAGAAGATAGACAATAAGAGATTTTCCACTAGCTGTGGGTGATAGTAGTAAAGTCCTATTTTTTCTAACAGCATATATAAACGCCTCCTTTTGATAATCTCTAACTTCTAATGGAATATTTAGAGCTTTAATAAACTGGTCGACTTTCTTTTCATCTACTTTGGTGTCTTCTATTTTAGTACCGTCAACCACTTGTACATTATTATCTTTACACCATTGTAAAATATATGGGTATAATCCCACATAAATTTGGCCTGTTTGATATGAAAATAATCTAATCTTGCCGTCCCATACTCTACTTCGGTATTGAGGCATAAACTTAAAACCAGGTACTTCAAATGTAAAGAATTGACCTAGTTCTCTTCTCACATCATCTTCAGCATCAATATGCAAGTGTACATCATTCTTTTTTTCAATAGTGATGTATCTCATTTTAAAACTCAGCAGACTGATATTCTGTAGATGAACCAACTAAACCTTTAAACATAATATTAAAGGCAATACTAATTCTATTTTTATTAGTTTCATTTACAGGAACATAATGTTGCAACCAAGACGGAAATAATATCATTCTGTTTGTTGCAGAGTCATATTTAACTATACTTGCATTATCTAAAATTTGTTTGTTTACATCTGGTTGTATAACACCAGCTTGTGGCCTAGGGTCTGTAAATATAATTCCAGAGGTTTCAACAGCATCAACATAATAAACACCACTTAACATATTATTTGAATGTGTGTGAGGTCTATGTGTTTCACCAGGTTTTAAAACATTTGACCACATATCAGTAATCTTAAAACTATCATATTTTAATTCTAACTTATCAAAAACATTTTTAGAATACTCTAGTATTTTATCTGTAAGAGTATCGTAAATAATCATTTTATGTAAGTCAGCAATACTTTGCCAATTTTTAGTATCACTGTTATATGTTGATATAATATGTTTTCTAATATCTAATATATCCTTTTCAGGTATAACATTATCAATTAAAAAAATATGTGTTGAAAATAACTTATCGTGTTTCATTAAATAGCACCACTAGTAAACTTACGCCAATCAATTGCATTTTTAATAGTAAATGTTCTATTGCTTATTTGTTTAATTGTTCTATCTAAGAAATCTACTACTGTATTTAAATAGTCAACCTTTTGTTTTGCCTTAATATATTCTTCATCTGAATAAATGTATTGGTCGACATCTTGTCTAAGTAATTTAAAGTTAAAAGGTTTCTGTGCATACACTGAGGCATCTGCCTTACCAGTATAGTATTCCCAAAGTTTTCTTTTTGTATCAAACAAATCACCTTCGGCTCTACTCAACATAAGTTTAAACTTAGTTAAGTGTTTCATATATTTGTTGTGTAACTGAGGAGTTTTTAAAGATTCAAGGTCTAATTCAACATCATTAATCTTCAAGTCTTTATCAGCTAATTCTTGTAGTTTTTCTAAATCCATAATGTACCCATTCTATCATAATAATATAAAAATGTAAAGCTTTTAAGAGGTTACTGTAGTAGTTGATGATGCACCTACTGAAGCAAACTCATAGATTTTATAGTCAAAAGATACTGTTGCCTGTAAGTAATCAATATCATCAGCTTGTTGACTATAAGATAGACCTGATAAAGCAGTTGGAATTACATCTGAAAACCTTACTTCTTTTACAGGTCTGTTTTTACTAGATAAGATTGTCAATGTTGCGTCTGAGAACATACCACCTATTGGTATAGGTCCGTACTTAACTTTACCAGCATCTGTTGTTAAATCAGTACCAGATGATTTGGGAAATCTATCTGCACCAGCGCCTAGTAAATCTCTTGCTTGTTGACGGTCTCTTGGAAAACCTATACCCATTAACCAGCCGTGTATCTCGGCATAGTTATCTAAGTTTTCATCTACTAAAAATGTCATTTCTAAACTACTAAAATTAATCTTTTCACCAGGCAAAGGTATATCTGCTAATGGTGTTTGCATAACTTTAGATGCAATCGCAACAGCAGGAACATTAACTGCTGTACAAAAGTATTCTACTTTAGGTAGTTTAATAATACTAAATTTAAATTGTGTTGGAGAGGCGTAGTCAAACTTAGTAGGTTGCCTACTGTATGAATTAGTTGTTGTCATTTTTTATTCTCTCCTTTTGTAATTCTTTATCAATCTCTATCCACTCTTTTGTAATAATATCTTGTTCTGATAAACTAATTTTATGAAAAGCAATACCACCTATTAATAATAATAGGGTTATAGAGAATAACCATAGATACTGAATTAAAATCTTTTTCATATGGATATTTATCCACCAGGAAAAAGGCCAAAAAAAAGGGGGCAATTTCTCGCCCCCTTTGGATGTTGTAGATAACTCTACAAGATATTACATTAAGTTAGTTACTTTAACTCTTTGGTAGTATCTGTTTGAGTTAGCAGAACCAGCGTCATTTACTGGAGAAACAGCACCTGAAGCGGCACCTGTTTCAGCAAATGGGTTAGCAACAAGACCATATCTAGTTTTGAAGCCAATTTTTGGTTGGAAAGTGTCCTGACCAACTGCTCTCACCATTTGTAGTGGAACATATGGACAGTAGAACATACCAGCGTCATAAGGTGAAGTACCTTTGTAACCCACAACATAGTATTGTGATGCTGATGAGTTTGCTGAGTACGGGTCAATGTACACTTTGTATCTGCCGTTTAATACACCAGCAAAAGTATTACCAGTGTCGTCAACATTAAGATTGTTGTTTAATGCAGGAGTGTAATCTAATACACCAGCCATTTGAAGAGCACTTGCAACATCTGAAGAACAGATAATCATGTTACCTTTTCCTCTTCGTGTTCTTTGTGCAATTCTGTTAGCATCTCTCTCTAATTGGAACATTAAACCTTTGAATCTTTCAACTGACCATCGACCGTTTGAGTCTGTGTCTAAGTCAAAGATACCAGCAGTTGTAACATTACCAGTTTGAGCACCTTTTTCTGCATTGATGTAGATTGTTCTAACAACTTCTCTATTGATTTCAGCAAGAATTTCAGCAGATAGAATGTTTGCTAATTCTGTTTCTGCGTCTAAACCGTGGATTGCTTTAAGGTCTTGTGCAAGTTCCATAGTGTATTCTGCTTTAAGAGCTCTTGACTTAGCAGTCACAGTTGATTTCTCAATTGAGAATGCCATTTCAGCAAATGCATTACCAGATGCATCTCCTAGAGCTTCAGCAGCTGCTGTAGTCATTGCTGTACCTTTTGTGTAAGTACCAGCAGATGGACTGTCATTTAGTGCAGCCGGGTTGTTGTTAGGTGAACCAGAGTGAGCTGTAGATGAATAGCCATCAACAGATGAACCAGCAGCATTTCTACCACTGAAGTCTGTATCAGCTTCATCAAACATTGCCTCAGCACCAGTTTGTGAAGTATATCTGCTTCTCATTGCAAAGATAAGTCCAGTTGGACCAGTCATTGGCTGAACGCCAGCGATATCGTATGCAATTAAGTTTGGCATTGCTCTTCTAACTAATGAAATTAGGATTGGATCCCAATTCGCAATTGATGAACCAGTTGCGTTAGTTGGAGCTGCCTCGCTTAAGAAAGCTGCATCTTCTTTAGATGCTCTTTCTTGGTTTTCTAAGATGACAGATGTAACGGCTCGTCTGTAAGAGTCCTTGATTTCTGGTAAATCAGGATGTTCTAAGACAGGCTGCCATTTTTTCTCGTGTGTTTCGGATAAGTACATTTTAATATTTCTCCCTTACTTATTACCTGTTAGACAGTTTAATGTCTTTTGTTTTGCTAATAGCGGCGGTGTAAGCAGCCATTGCATTTGATAAATCTTCATTTGAAGATTCACCAGCCGCCACATCATGTAAATCCTCTTTCACTTCTTCTTTCTTACCAAAATATGATTCTTTAATAGTTTCACATTTTGCTTTAAAAGTTTCAGCGTCTGAGTAATCAATTTCTTCGGCAAGCTTAGCAAATTTTTCTTTTGCTGTGTCAGCAAGGTCACTAGCAACTTCAGACATGATTTCTTTTCTTGTCTTAACTGTATTGTCCTTGTTTAACTCAACATTCTTTTCAATTTGCTCATTGAGTTTCTTTTCTAAGTCTTCAATTTTAGAAGCTTGTTCTTCTAAAACATTGTACTTTTCATCAGGAACATCAATGTAATGCTCAGCAAAAAGTTTCTTTAATCCTGAAATAAAGTCTTCAGCGATTTCACCTTTGATGCCTCTTTCAAGTGCGATTTCATTTTCTTTCATCCACTCTTCGACAACATAAGATAGATAGCTGTCAACTTTTTCAGTTAACTCTTCTTTATGCTTAGCAGTTTCTTGCTCAAATTTGTTGTTGTACTCTACTTCTAAGTGTTCTTCAATCTCTCTAACTTTAGATTTGATTGCTGATTCAAAGATAGTAGCAGCTTTATTTTTAAATTCTTCGGATAAGTCTGACTCTCCGGCGATTAAAGCATCAACATGTTCAGTTACATCAAGTTCTTCTTTTTTCATTTTCTTGTCATAACCTTCTTCTTTGTCTCCGTCTTTTTTATCTGCTTTCTTGTCTAAGTATTTTTTTAGACCGTCTGGCATTTCGCCTTCTTGTACGACTTCTCCCGATTGTTCTGTTTCTTTGTCTTCTTCCTCTTTCAACTTCGGCATAGGATCAGCTGCGCCTTGGCTTTTCTGAGGAGCTTGACCAGAAACTTCCTTAACTTTTTTAGTTGCGTCAGGATTGCTGTCTGTTGGTTTTACCACAGCTGGACCTAAATCTTCTGCCTCATTCGACAGGTGAGTTGGCTCAGCCGCTACAGCATTCTTTTTAGGAGCATCTGCAACTGTAGCTTCCGCTACTGCTTCAGCTTCTAACGCCTCTAAATTTTTAGCTTCTGTATCGGCCATTGAGAAATCTCCTTTAATTAAAATAACTAGTTATTTTTTTCTCTTAATTATAGATATTTATAAGATTATAGATTTTGAAGAAAGGATTTGAATACTTTAGACTTAGCTTCTGCTAAAGCCTCTCTCTTTGCTTTCGCAATCTGTTGTTTCCACTCATTAATATCTTTTTCAATAAGAACGCCATTGTCCCATATCCACTCTTTTTGTTCCATAATGCCTTCTACGAAAGCATCTGGAGCTGAGGGGTCAGCAACAATATCAGCAGCTGTAGCTAAATAAAAATCTCTACCTACATAATTTGCGCCGTTCTTAGTTACCAAGGAACCCATACCTCGACTAGATACTCCCAATTGAGCACCTTCATCAATAAGACCTTTTACAATCTTACCGTACGGTGTATCCATGATTTTTGCTTCACCGATAAAATTTTTGCCTTCAGACTTTAGAGATGTAATCATATGTGATACTCTCTCAAGGTTTACTGTAGGTCCATCTGGATGGCCTAGTTCACCGAATGCTCTTTTTTTATCTATGAATTCTTTTGTATAACGGTCTACTTCTTTACCAAGTATTTCACTTTCGTAAATTCTACCGTTACGATTTTTAATATCTGACTGTAAGAAGACGCCTCTTATTTTGTAATTCTTTTTACCATTGGTTTCTTCAACCAAGTATTGTGCGTCTTGTATTTCTTCCGATATAAGTTTCATTGTTCTCTCTCTTGTACCAACTATTTATAAACTTTTTTATCTAAACTCTACAATTATTGTGTAATTGTCACCGTTTGCAAAGTTTTTTGTTGATAATAGTATATCTCCTGTTGGTGTTGTTGCGTTATTTAATATCTCATCTCCAGCAGTTCTTAGGTCCCAATAACCATTCCCACTTAGTAATACTGCTGTACTATTTGTTGCACCTGCCCATAACAATTCTACAGCTGACTTATTGTTAGCCGTGTTAATAGAGTACCATATTCTAGCAATCTTTCTAGCACCATCTTCGGTCATAAATGTTGTTTCTGAAGCGTCAACTTTTCTAACTAATTGTTCGCCTGTACCGTCTGAGATGTTTGTCATCTTAACAACAAATTTAACACCAGAGGTATCTGTCAATGTTTGTGTTGTAACTATGTCTGCCATTTTAATTAAATCCTGTTTCTTTGTGACACTCTAACATAAGACTAAAATTATCTACATTAGCGTCTGTTATAATTTTAATATCACCTGTACCTCTAATTTTATTTTCATTTGGTTTTAAACCATAATTATCAATACCTGTCATATTCAATTCTTCTTCATTTTCAAATTGCAATTTTACTGTGCCTGTGCCTTTTACTTCATAGTAAACATTTGCAATTGATACTTCAGATTCATTTGTTGAACCTGATAATGTATCTAAATTAATTAAAGTTTCATCTTCATTTCTAGCGCCAGTAATTTTATTAATTACTTTAAATGAATCATCAACTAATTTTTCAGATACGATAGTCATTAATAACCTATGTGTCCTGAGGTACTATCATAAAAAGTTTTAGACAGTTCTCCTCTTTCTTTAGTTTCACCAGCTTTTCTAGTTCTAATATAAACTTTTACTGTATCGCTTGTTCCTGGTTTAGTATAAGTTCTAATACCATTTGCAATTACAGAATTAGCACCGTCAGCCGAATCAGGATATGTGTCAGTGACAACGGCAGTATTATCATACTCCCAAATACCATCTGAACCTGGAACAGTTACCCACGCCATCTTTATTCTCCTGTTTCTGTGTCAATATAATTGTATAGAACATCTGTACTTACATTGTGAAAGTCTGCGACTTTATCAACAGCAGTTTCTACTCTATCAATTATACTACCTTCTTCTTTTTCTATTACTTTAAAAAAATCAGTTACCACTTCTTTGTGAAGAGGTGGCAACTCATTAAAA
>Ga0208767_1002014_pt1 | contig 15642 bp, 27 predicted proteins | sample VirMetDEL_Mar_21_FD_184514 | JGI IMG/M metagenome (GOLD analysis project Ga0208767, IMG submission 184514) | Aqueous microbial communities from the Delaware River and Bay under freshwater to marine salinity gradient to study organic matter... | ecosystem: Environmental > Aquatic > Marine >... | reverse complement strand
GCTGTTTGCGTTGTGTAGGGGGCAAAGCTTTAAGCATTTGCTCGTAACGTCCATCTGTAGCTAGAAATGGATTGTCTTCTAAACGAGCTGGTATAAACTTTCTTGTGAGCCCATCCTGACCTAAAAAACTTTTGTCTGGCTCTGATGGCTCAATATATCTTTTCTTTACCCAGTGAGCACCAACGCCACCGGGGTTTGCTGTACAACGCATATAAGGAACAATTTCACTATCTGTTGTACGTAAGCGTGATGCTAAATAATTCCATGAAAACTCTGTGGGTAGGTGAGTAATCTCATCAAAACCTATCCATGAATATGCTTGTCCTTGATAACGATAAACATCTGCATCTCTTTCAAGGAACCCAAACTCGACTTTAGCTCCACTTGGGAAGTTCCAAAGCTTTTCTACTTCTCGATACTTACAGCCGGGAAAAGCTTTCGGATATAATTCTCTTGACTTATCTATCAGCTCCCGTAGCTCTGGCATTGAACGTCGTATGATTAAGGCCCTGTGTGCGCTCCTGTGAGCGTATCTGAGGGGATCTACAAGCATAGCATAGGACTTACCGCCCCCTGCTGCTCCACCGTACAGTACGTCCGTCTCAGCGGCTGCTAAGAACTCTGTCTGTGGTCCTTCGTTAGGAGCAAAGATAACATTCTTTTCTGCTTCCTGTTTTACAGTCTCAGGAATATGCTCTAAGTCAACAACCTTGCCTTCTTTTGTAACAGCATCTTTAGGCTCGTCCAGCTTTTTAAAAGTTGTCGTTTTCTTTTTTAACTTTGTTCTAGCTACCTGTAATTTTTTTTCTAAAGCTTCTACTGTATCTTTGTTCTGCTTAACTGCCTTCTTAGCGCTCATACGAGCTTTTACTTCAGAATGATAGTTATATTGTCTAGCAGGCTTTCCAGCCTTTTCTATGTAGTTGCTAAGGGTCTGATGAGAAATCTTTACATCTTCTCCTAGCTTACTTTTAATATTTATTATGCCCTCGCGTAATGAGGGAATGCTCTCGTCTATAAGACCATTAACAGTTTCTTCTAAAGCTTCTAGGTATCCGGGTATGGCCTCCAACATGTTTGTTTCTTTGTTGAGGGTATATCCAAATGGGGTAATCCCCCTGCCTTTAGGCTTAGTCCTCGGATACAGAGTATTCTGCGTCATCTACTGTTACCGGACTTTTTGCAGGTAGTATAAATAAAGATCCTTGTGAATCGTCTACCTTATGATTTACATCAATTCTTTCAGCTTTTCCTAAACCAATCCTATCTAAAATGGTTTGAGCCGCTTGTATTTTAACATTTGACTGCGGAATAGAATGCTCTGCTTCCATTACTTCTACTAATTTAAAGGCTGCTTTAGGTGCAGACTGTGCAAGAACATCAGAGGCTAGATCTATCATCTCCTGTTTAAGTGCTTTAATGACTTGAGGATAGCTTCCTTCGGAGTAACCTGCTAAATCTGCTGCAAGCTTGGGATCACCTCCTGTCTTTAGTAGGTTTTCTAAAAAACTTAACTGTTTTTCTGTATATTCTCTTTCTGTTTTTTGAGAACTACGAGGTAAATATTTAGATACATGTTGATTCATAAGGTATAGTATACAGTTGAATTTAACATCTGTCAAGTCTTTTCTGCAATTCCTACGGAATTATTCTTTTTTATTAAACAATGTTGTAATTCCTCTTGACAAATAACAAATCTAGGTGTATACTATATTACATATGTAAAAGCTTCTAACAGTATACTAAAGAAATAATAAAGAAATACTAAAGAATTTAGAAGCTTTTAAAAGCTTTTAAATAGAGAGCGCAACTTTCTACAGCTTTTAAAGGCTTTCCCCCAACATCCCCTTTTTGTTTTCCCCCAAAGCAGCCCCCTATTCCCCCTTATTTTGACAACTTGAAAAAGCTGTAAAATGTTCGTGCATGTATTATGCGCGGGGGGAGGTGGGGTGGCCTCCTGCCCGCCCTTGTCAAGCTGTACAAGCTTATTAAAGTATCCTAATATTCACATGTTTAAACATCAGCATGTTAAAGCTTTTAAATGTTTTAAAATTAAAACGTGCAAGCATTAGAATATTCGCACACTTTTAAAAGCTTTAAAAGGTCGACCCCAATAGTCTCAATCTGACACACTTTTAAAAGCTTGTAAAAGCTTGGCAAAGCCTTGCCAGTGTTTCATGTGAAACGTTTACAGGCTTTTAACAGCTTTAAAAAGTCTTAATACCTTAATCATTATAAATGATAACACTGTTAAACCTTTATAAGCTTTGCTAATCATTACAATAACTTATAATCCATCCCACTATTATCATTCCTATCAATAACCCACCTCAATAATGAACAAAAAGTGGAGACCTTCATCGGTTTTCAATATTGTTTTATCACTTTGAACGGCTTTTAAAAACGCACCATCATGAAGCATTTTTTGCTCTGTTTTGGTGCGCTTTATCGTCCCATTTTTAAAGGCTTTCAACTAGTTTTCCACTAAAAATCCACTATTCCTCCATATTGTTGCACTGTTTCTGTGCATGTTTTATCTTCATATTGTCTCCACTATTCTGTAAGTTATTGTTTTATATAGGTTTTTAAAAGTTGGCACGGGATATGCATTATATATATCGAGGCCCGCTGTGGGCGCAATTAAACCAAAACAAAATAACAGGATGATAATACTATGAACATGACCACCACCAATCAAAACACTTTGCAAGCTATCAAAGATGCGACCGTTGAAACTGTAACCATTGAGTGCAGCGCTGAATTGATAGGCTTGCACCCATTGACCCAAGCGCTGGCAATAGGTGACAACGCCAGCAGCATATTAAAGCAGCTTATTGAGGATGCCCAAACCGATAGCAGTGCAAGGGATCAGATTGTGACGGTATGGTATGAGATGGCCTCACTTGGGAAGCTTGCAAGCATCCGCACCTTACTTAATAGGCAATCTAAGGCCGTGTTGAAGTATGCCCTAACAGTAAAGGATGGCCAGCTTATAGCAGCCCAAACACGCGCAAAGCCTAGCAAGGCTACAGCAGAGACAGCAGAGACAGCAGAGACAGCAGAGACAAGCGCCGAACACCTCGCACAAGATGATGATCTAACGCGGGTAAAGCGATGGTTTACAAGCGCGGACGCTGAAAAACGCGCCAAGGTGTTAGCCTTGATCGCCAAACTCGGATGATATAACCGATGTTATAAGGCTTTGCGTCCCGGCTTTTAATTGGGGCGCATAGCTAAAGGCATTTTCTTCAAGTGTTTTTAGCTATAGTTTAAACCGTTGCGCGATGCTATTGCCCGCGACACGTACAAGCGGCCCTTGTACAGTATGCTTTTTAAAAATGTAAAGTGATTATAGCGCGTCCCCAACGATAAAGTTGGCGGCATCCTATTGCCTAGCGTTTTCTGGATGATCAATTGTTATAACAGGTGTTATAAGCTGCAAGAATCAAAAAACTTATAACCCTAGTTATAACCTACAAGATCGGAGAAACAATATCGTTTGCAGACGATTGGACAATACCCACTAGGCAAGCATCCTTTTACCAGTAGTAAAAGCGGTGGATTCAGACGATAGCCTTCAACCGGAAAAAAAAGCGCCGCGCTGGACCAAACAATTCCCATCGTTTCTCTTAAAAGCGGTGGGCATTGTAAAGCAGATTGATCAGCAGTCTGTTTTACATGTAAAAAGGAAATATGATATGAACCCGACAAAAAAAGAATGTTTAATAGCGATAAAAAATCTGCAAAATGTAATTAAAAATGAGCAGTTAAAACCAGATACTTTGCATGGTTGTTTGATGGCGTTAGCCATGCTTTGTGCAAGTTTACACAACCTAAATAAAACTAAAAGGAAAGAGTAGCATGGTAAAACTAAACAAAAATCAGCAGGTTTCTCTGCTTAAAAAGTGGAAACAAGAAGATAACGGGCTAACCTTTATCGGTTTTAGACGGACTGTTCAGCCTACATTCGGAATGGATGGCGCGGTGGTAGTCCCTTGGGGTTCAATGTGGCTTGCGATTGAAACGGACGGGTATGTCCATAGTTAAAAGGAGAGTTTTAAAATGGCACGGGATATACCAGTAGAATCTAGGGAAGGTATAGAAAAGCAATTCAACAAGATGCTAAAAGCTGTTGAAATCTTTTACGAGGCATCCCATCGGGGAGAATTTATGAAGATGCGGAAAGCCAGAAATGCAAGGAACGCGCTTGCATTAAGTATCCACAAGGATTATAAAATAAAAACGCAGTATTATTGTGATGCTGCTTACTCAGAACGTGAATCAAAAAAAGCGAGGTTCTTTAAATAATGAGAAAACTACTTGATGCAGCAAAGAAAAGCGGGAACACTAAGATTAAAAAGACAGGGAATGATGCCAAGTTATTTGGCAAGCCTGTACGTATGGCTCAGTTGAGCATGATGCCTAACTCTATCTTGTGTGCTGGCAGTAAAGCGGCAGGGTGTATGGATGACTGCTTAAAGGAGGCAGGGCTTGCAGCAGTGTACAAGTCTGTCAATGTGGCGAGACAGTACAAGACAGATTACTTTCAAGCAGAGCCAGAAAAGTTTAAGGCTCAGTTGATTCGTGAGCTTACAAACTTTTCAAAGCTGTGCAAAAAGCAGGGTGTGCAAGGTGTCGTCAGACTTAATGTATTATCTGACATTGCGTGGGAAGAGCTTGAAATACCTCAACTTTTTCCAGAACTTTTCTTCTACGATTATACAAAAAGAGTAAAGAGAATAGGTAAAACCCCTGACAATTACAAGTTGATGTTCAGCTACAGCGGCAAGGCATCTTACAGAAAACAGGTGGAGGAAGCTTACGATAAGGGTGTACCTATCGCAGTAGTATTCAGAGGCAAGTTTCCAAGAAAGTTTCTAGGTAGGGCCGTAGTTCAGGGAGACTTATCAGATCTTACCAATGTGCAATCAGGTAAGGTTGTTGTTGGGCTAAAAGCAAAAGGCCCTGCAAAGAAGAATGACAACGGGTTCGTTGTTGATACAAGCTTAATAGCAGTTAGTTAAAAAGGAGAAGTATAAGATGTATTACGCTACGAGAGTTGATTCAAACAGTGGTATCTGGTTTCTTAACAAGGCTTTGAAAGGCTTTGCAAATAACTTTCATGATGGTGACGAGATCCTCATCTGTAAGAAGAGGCCAGACACTGCCGACCACGGCTATTATTATAGAGTAGTAGACGGAAAGGTTAAGCGTCACCCTAAGAAAGCAGTCAATGTAATGTGGATAAAAAGAGAGTTAGGACTATGACAACAGAGATAGAGTTTCGAGTTGGTAACGCAGTTGGTACGGCTCAAGTGTACCATGAAAGAGATGAGTTTGAGTGTGGACATCTCTTTTATCGTGGGCAGATAGAGTTCTATAACATTGTTATAAGCGATAAGCCTATCGGTTTAAACTATAACAGTGTACTAGAAGAAGCGATGATGGAGGGTTACTTAGATGAGCTACGATGGAGGTGAAGACTTAACAGACAAAGAGTTCCTTGCTTTATTAGAGCGTGAAGTAGATGACTACAACAATCAAGTGTGGAGGAGGCACATTGATATAACAAATAACATAACGTATCTGTGGCAAGGAGTTGTTTACTCTAGCTACGATGACATGTGGTATAATATAACAAACGGTGATGGTTGACTATCACTCAAATGTATGCTACCCTACACTTCTCAAGTGTTTAAAACAAAACAAAACAACTTAATACAACTAGGAAAAAGTTATGAACAACGTACTACAGCTTAACCCACAACAGAGATACTTAGACTTACTAGAACCAATAGCAGGGCTACCTACTATTTCTTCTTCACCAGTTAAGTTTGTTAACAGCTTCGGGCAGCTTATAACTGACCCTGATAGAAGAGTTATTACAACAGATACTTCTGACGAGGTTATCAACGTAGTAAAAAAGGACTTCACCTTTGAAAACAACCAGCCAGAAGACATTGTGAGGCTCTCTGAGGCGACTTTGTTACAGTCAGGTATCAACCTAAAGGGTGTTACTAGGCACTGTCAGACGGCTCCTAACGGCTCCAAGATGTTCATCCAATACACCATACCAGAGCACACGATTGATCTGGGTAACGGTGACGAGACAAGGTTTCAGATATTGTTTTATAACTCATACGATGGAACATGGTGCTTCACTGTTAGAGCTGGTGCAATTCGTATGGCCTGTCTCAATGGTCAAGTACATGCTAACGACTTGAGCATGTTTAAGTCTAAGCACACACCATCGATCAACCCAGATCATGCTAGACGCAAGATGGTTGAGGCTATCAAGACCTTCGAGGCAGAGGGTGAGCGGTGGTCACGTTGGAAAGAGCAGTCTGTTACAAACCGTCACGCCTTTGAATGCTTTGCGGATGCAGCAGGTTGTAAGTTTGTTTTATCTAGTGAGGAGATGAGTATCTACGAACTGTTAGAACACAAGAGCGTGTACACTAACCGCAGCTTGATGTACATGTGGAACCAGTACACTACCCATGAGCAAAAGTATCTTGGCTCTAACGAGTGGGCTATTTATAACGCACTCACTCATTGGTCTACTCATGCACCAGCAGGACGTAAGACTAATGTTAATTCAGAACTAGCAACAACAGTACGTAGGCAGGACTCGGTACGTGGTACTGTTGGACGGAGGTTAGCAGCATGAATATAGATACCGATGCAGACTACGTACTTGAGGCTTACTGGTGGGATCACAAGCTAGTAGACAATGTAGTTAAGCGCAAGAAAAAGCACACGTTGGCTTGTATAACGTGCTATAAAGAGTATGAAGATCCTTCGAGGCAACTTGAGGAAATACTAGCACTAAAAGATGCGCTTACTGTAGCATACCACTATCATCCTGAAGGTGATGTGGTTGTTAAGTTAACTATTAAGGATTATCTGGTGAACGCATGAAAAAGCAAGTTAGATTTAAGAACAATCCAAACTTAACTGTCGCCGAAGAAAATGTAGCAAACCTTTTAAAGCTTGGACATACTGACCAAGAAATTGCAAGCATTATCTACTGTTCTCATCGCACAGTTAAGGCTCATGTATCAAATATAAAACAAAAATTGTTTGTTGATAACAGGGTTTTACTAGCTTTAAAATTACATGGAGTGGAAGTATGAAAGTTGATATAGACTGGGACACAGTAGAAACAATCGGCATAGAGTATGTAAAGGAATCCTATGCGGGATTACTTGAAACATTCAGTGGGTATGATCCTGAAAACGCTGATCATAAAGAAGATTTTTATAACGATGAGTGGAGGGTTGAATGCTTTGAAACTGTTTTAAAATATATACTACCTGAAGGAGAATCGCATGCGTTTATTGCTGGACAAAGGCAGAAACATCTTAGCCAGATTGACCTCTTTAATTAAAGGGGTTTGGGAAGATGTGATGGCAGGTGAATTAAGCGGGAATGAAAAGACTTACTTAAAAACATCTGCCGTTGTGTTGTTTTTATTTCTTTATGTATGGGTGACAGTATGAAAGTAGAGTTGATTGATATGATGGGCGGGGATTTGACTGTTGTAAATAGTGCCAGAGTTTCCTTCGATAAGATAGCATTAAAGTTTAAGGAGTCAGATCAAAAGTTAATTAGATACCTAGCAACACATGACCATTGGACCCCTTTCGCACACGTCCAGTGTCAGTTTAGAATTAAGGCCCCGGTCTTTGTTGCACGTCAGTTGGTTAAGCATCAGGTCGGCATGGTCTGGAACGAAGTCAGCCGTAGGTATGTAGACAATGAGCCAGAGTTTCATGCCCCTGAAGCTTGGAGGAAACGTGCGCCAGATAAGAAACAAGGTTCATTATTAGAAACATTTACAGGCAGAGATGAGGAGCGTTGGGACACAAAGTATTGGGGCCTCATGGAAACCTGCAGGACTATCTACAATAACATGCTTGCTTCTGGCGTAGCCCCAGAGCAGGCACGTATGCTATTGCCTCAGTCTATGATGACTGAGTGGATATGGACAGGATCACTGGTTGCATTTGCTAGGGTAGTTAAGTTAAGATCCAGTTCTGATGCACAGTATGAGTGTCAGCACATAGCAAACAGGATTAAAAAAGAGTTAGACAACACCCCACAAGTTGAGTATTCTTGGAGAGAATTATGTCAATAGGCACTAGGATTTTTGTACACGATACTGTTAAAATTAATATCAAGAGATCACTCGCAGATGAGAACCAGTCTAGAGACACTTGGGACATTACGATAACAGATGATAGAGGTGAGAACGTGACTATCTATTGTTGGGGTGATGATGCTATACTTACGGGAGATCTTACAGGAGAAGGTGTATGACAGCAGACGAGGAAGGTTGGATTGAAGGGATGGCAGACTTCTACTCAGCAGTAGATGACGCATGGGCATACGCTTTTGTTATGAGCTTAGGCACACGTACCCCGAACGACGCAACAAAACAAAAATTTATTGAGTTCGTTTCAGATACCTTGATGAGTGTAGACGGCGACCTTTCTTGTAACACTGATGACATCATCAACATGATCCCTGAATTTATTGAATACTTAGGGGACTGGTAATGGGTGGCACAATAAGAGTATCCAAGAAAGACTTCTTTGACTTTAAACTAAAGCACGAATGGCTGTTGTACTCCGATAAAATATTGATTAAGCTACACAGTATTGAAGAAGACGGTACTTATGTGATAAGCTTTGGAGATGGTATCTCAGAAGATGCTTATGAGCTGTACAATAAATTCATATCACAAAAAAAGGAGGAAGACTAAGCTGTACTGTGGTAAATTATATAAACAACCTAATAAAAAGGACCATAACTTATGAAAACTATTGACGGAATCCCCCACATCCTTGAAGGATTAGCATACTATGCGCACCTAGGTAAGCCTGTTGCCGACTATGCCGAGAAGCAGCAGCCGGGAGCAGGTAAGTTTGGCTGGGAGATTAACCTTACTGTAAGCGATGAGATCTTTGAGAAGTTTCAGAGAGCTGGCTTCAACGTGGGCTTACGTCCCGCAGGAAAGAATAACTATACACAAGATAATGTTATTACTTTCTACAAGTACCACATGAACTTCAACGGAACAGAGAACACCGCTCCTATTGTTGTTGATGCTGACAAGAACCGATTCGAAGATATGATCGGTAATGGCTCAAGAGTAGCGGTACAATGGGCGGCTATGCCTTATGCTAAAGGTAAGTACAAGCGTCCAATTGTTAACGCTGTTCAAGTCTTGTCTCTTGTTGAGGTAGGAGGGGCAGCAACACCATTCACAGAAGAGGAGGTGGCATTTTAAGATGGCTCAATTTACTTTTAAAACAGATGATGGGTTGTATGATGTTGAGAAGTTGAATGACGAAGCAAAAATTTCATTCAACTATTTAGCAGAAGTTCAGTCTGAAATTAATACCTTGACTAAAAGGATTGACGTTCTTAACGCAGCAGCTTTTACATATAAGAGCAAGATGTTAGAGAACTTAGATCCAGAAGCCTTGATAACTGAAGAGGAAAGTACAACAACCGAGGACTAAAGGATGACGATTGTTCAATCACACCTACCATGTCCTGAATGTGGAAGCAGTGACGCACTCTCTATCAATGATGATGGGAGTGCCTACTGTTTTTCTTGCACAGGATACACCAAACAGTACAACAATCCGAAAGGAAGACCACCAATGGAAGTAGTGAACAACAACAACGAGCCTATTTATTTTGCAGACGAAGGACAGTATGCAGCTCTTAAAGATAGAGACATATCATTAGAGACAGCAAAAAAGTTCGGAGTTAAAGTAACCTTTGATCAACAAGGAGAAATATACAAACACATCTACCCATACTACGTAGACACCGAAGTCATTGCACGTAAGACTAGGTTCGCTCAGAACAAAAGCTTTTCGTGGGCAGGTATAAGCAATAAGGCAGGGCTGTTCGGTCAGAACTTATTCAAAGAAGGCGGTAAGTACATCACGATCACTGAGGGAGAGTGTGATGCGATGGCGGCTTATGAATTGCTCGGATCTAAGTGGCCCGTAGTTAGTATTAAGTCAGCGTCTACTGCTGAACGAGATGTTAAAGATAACCTTGAGTACCTTGAAAGCTTTGAGAATGTGGTGATTGCTTTTGATAGTGACAAAGCAGGGAAGGAAGCAGCACGTAGAGTTGCTCGATTGCTCAAGCCTAGTAAGGCTAAGATACTTACCATGCCAGAAGGATATAAAGATCCTAACGACATGTTACGAGCGAACCTACACACAAGTTTTATCAGATGCTTCTGGGACGCCAAGACTTACACGCCTTCAGGTGTGATGAACGTCTCAGAGAACCGTGACAAGTATAAGAACAGAGAGAAGAAAGAGTCAGTACCTTACCCTTGGCAAGGTTTGAACGAGAAGCTAGAGGGTCTAAGACAGGGTGAGCTTATCACTTTGACTGGCGGCACAGGCTTAGGTAAGTCTAGTGTAACCCGCGAGCTGGAGCACTGGCTTATTAAGAAGACTTCAGACAACGTAGGAGTGATTGCTTTAGAGGAGGATTGGAGAAGAACCATTGACGGGATCTTATCTATCGAAGCTAACGCAAAGTTACACATCGATAGGATACGAGAGCAGTTTACTGATGAAGAGATTGATCAGTTCTTTGACGTTCTATATGATGGTGAGAACAGAAATAGAGTATGGGTACATGCTCATCACGGAGCGAACGACATTGACTCTATCTTCAGCAAGCTAAGGTTTATGATCGTAGGATGTGAGTGCCGATGGGTTGTAGTTGACCACCTTCACATGCTTGTATCCACCAGCATTGAGGGGGATGAGCGTAGGTCTATTGATGCTATCATGCACAGGCTAAGGACTTTGGTAGAGGAGACAGGCGCGGGAATCATTCTCGTCTCACACCTCCGTAGGATTGATGGTAACAAGGGACATGAGAACGGTATTGAGACTGGCCTTAGCCACCTCAGAGGATCTCAGAGTATCGCTCAGTTGTCTGACTGTGTACTAAGTCTTGAACGCAACCAGCAATCAACAGATAATGTTGAAGCCTCTACCACACGGGTCAGGATTCTAAAGTCTAGATACACTGGTGACGTTGGACTGGCTACCCACTTGCTATATGATAACGAGACTGGTAGGCTTGCAGAGATTGAGACAGATGACATCACTAACAATAGCGAAGAAGAAGTCGTACTAGGATTTGAATAATGAGCAGACTTGTATTTGATATAGAGACGGATGGGCTTGATGCTACTAAGATATGGTGCATTGTAGCTCAAGATGTAGAATCTAAAACAATATATAGCTATGGGCCTAGTCAGCTGGAAGAAGGTTACGAATTGTTAAGCTCAGCAGACTCACTTGTAGGCCACAACATCATAGGATTTGACATACCTGCTGTAAGAAAGGTAATGAACAAGCCAGACTTTGCAACTGATCAAACTATAATAGACACATTAGTTTTATCTAGACTTTTTAATCCTGTAAAAGATGGGGGCCACAGCTTAAATCAGTGGGGTCATGATCTAGGATTTAATAAACTAGCCTTTAAAGAGTTTGAGTGCTTTACTCCTGAGATGTTAGAGTACTGTATTAGAGACGTTGAGCTAAACACTCAGGTCTACTATGCTCTTAAAAAACTAAGCCGTGGTTTTTCTCCTCACTCTGTACAGCTTGAACATGCTGTTGCTGGTATCATGAAAGATCAAGAAGCACATGGTTTTTATTTTAATACAATGAAAGCAGAGCTTCTTCTTGCAGAGATACGGGAGAGGATGTGCGTGGTAGAAACAGAAACCAAGAAAGTATTTCTTCCTAAAGTAGTAAGGCAGAAGCTGTATCCTCGCTATACTAAGACGGGAAATATCTCTAAACTTGCTGAGTCTTGTACAGCCTTTAACCTAAGAAAAGAATTTAAGGATGAAGAAGCTGATGCGGAACCTAAAGTAAGATTGACAGAAGAAGAGTATGCTCTTTTCTCTGAGAAGAATCACGATGTTCCTTTGCATATCACAAGAACTACTTCTATCGAGCTTAACTTAGGATCTCGTAAGCAGATTGGAGAGTACCTTAAGGACTTTGGATGGAAGCCTACTGAACTAACTGTTCACGGTAGGCCCGTTGTTAACGAGAAAACTCTCAGCAAGATACAAGGAATACCTCAAGCAGAACTCATCAAAGAGTTTTTTCTTCTCCAAAAAAGAGAAGGGCAAATTAAATCGTGGCTTAACAAGGTAGAGGATGACAGCAGAGTACATGCCTTTGTTATTCCAAACGGAACTATAACAGGACGAATGAGTCATCGTGATCCTAATATGGCACAGGTTCCTAACTTAGGTTCTAAGTACGGAGCAGAGTGTAGATCTTGTTGGACTGTACCCAAAGGTTATAAACTGGTAGGCATTGATGCTAGTGGTCTTGAGCTACGTATGCTTGCTCACTATATGAACGATGAGGATTATACAAATGAAATCATTAACGGAGATATACACACCGCTAATCAAAAGCTTGCTGGACTTGAATCAAGAAATCAGGCTAAGACTTTCATCTATGCACTCTTATACGGAGCAGGAGATTCAAAGCTTGGAAGCGTGGCTGGCGGAGGCGCAAGCGTTGGCGAGAGATTGCGAAGATCGTTCTTTGATAATCTCCCATCATTTGCGGCTCTTAAATATAGCATTACAAGAACGACAGAAACCAGAGACTACTTAAAAGGTCTTGACGGTAGAAAGATTCCTGTACGTAGCGCACACAGCGCACTCAATACACTGCTGCAAGGAGCAGGAGCTATTGTAATGAAGCAAGCATTAGTTATACTAGATAAGAAGATCAAACATTTAGATGCACACTTTGTTGCTAACGTACATGATGAGTGGCAGATAGAAGTAAGAGAAGACCAAGCCGACGAGGTAGGTAGGCTAGGTGTTGAGGCAATCATTGAAGCTGGTAAGGTTCTTAAACTTAAATGTCCTCTTGATGGGGAATACAAAGTAGGAGATGACTGGAGTGAAACACATTAAAATTTCTAAGTCTTTTATAGACAAAGCTAAAATTAAATCTAATCAGATGGGTCAGCTAAGAAACTCTATAACAAAAGGAGCAGGAAATATCCACGGCTTTTTAGGGGAGATTATTACTGCCCAAGAATTAAAAGCTGAAGAAAGTAATACTTACGATTATGATATAAAACTAAACAGCTTAACAATTGACGTTAAAACTAAAAGAGTAAACACCCCTCCTAAAAGTTTTTATGAATGCTCAATAGCAGCGCTAAACACAAAACAAAAATGTGACTTCTATGTCTTCACAAGAATTTTAAAAAACATGGAATCAGGCTGGATACTAGGGTATCTTTCAAAGGAAGATTATTTTAAAAAAGCAACCTTCCTTAAAAAAGGAATGGTAGACCCTTCTAATGGATGGACAGTTAGTACCGACTGTTACAACCTACCTATATCACATTTAAAAAGCATAGAGGAATTAAGGAATGAAGCCAGTTAAAATAACAAACACCAAACCAAGGCATGAGCCTAACAGATTAGGTGATATGGCAGAACACTACGCTATCACTTGGTTATGGGACAACGGTTATCATGTCTTTAAAAACTGTGGTTGCACCGGACCTATAGACATTGTTGCTTTAGATCCTCAAGGAAAAGTAACATTGATAGATGTTAAGTCTTACAAGGATGGTAGACTAGCATCAAAGACACCGCTTCAAAAGGAACTTAACGTACAGTACCTCCACTATAACTCTCTCACACGTAAGTGTAGATTCGTAAGGCATCGCAAATGAAAAACTTAGACACACTAATACATGACATATACACTGTACTTGACGGCCTCAATAGCGACAAAGGAGTAGACATACCTGAAGAGCTAATGGAAGAGTTTCTTGTTAACACAAGAGAAGCTCTTGAAGGCTGGTCAACCCCTCACCTACAGTCTAAGACAGTACGTATGTCTAATGTAGGAAGGCCGCTGCGCCGCGTATGGTACGACATGCAGGACACCGACTCTACAAAGGAGCGTATGCAGCCGTCAACCTTTATTAAGTTCTTGTATGGTCATCTCCTTGAGTCTGTTGCTATCCTCCTCATCAAGCTGTCAGGGCATACCGTTACTGACATGCAGAAAGAAGTAGAGGTTGATGGTATTAAAGGTCACATGGACTGTAAGATTGATGGAGAGGTAGTTGATATTAAGACAGCCTCCAACTTCTCTTTTAAAAAGTTTGCCTCTGGTGCATTGGTTGACGATGATCCCTTCGGTTACATGGCACAGCTTGCTGGGTACGAGGAAGCAGAAGGTACAGAGGATGGCGGCTTCTTTGCTATCAACAAGGAGACAGGAGAGATCTGCTTGTTCAGGCCGGGCAACCTGTCTAAACCAAACATCAGAACAAAGATAAGCAACATTAAAGATAGCCTAGAGCTAGATGAACCACCTTCTATTTGTTATCCTCCTGTTGCTGAAGGTAAGAAAGGCAACCTACGTCTTGCTTCTGGCTGCGTCTACTGTCCTCACAAAGCTAAGTGCTGGAGCGATTCAAACAATGGTAAAGGTCTTAGAGCTTTTAAATATTCTAACGGAGTTAAATATTTTACAAGAGTAATATCACAACCTAATGTGCTGGAGATTCCTTTACGATGAACAGAAGACTATCAAAAAAAGTAAACAAGAAAGCTTTAGAGATTTCAGTAGAGTGGCTTAAAAGCTTGTTGTCAGACGAAGAAGCTGGTAAAGTAAATGCTAAATATATACCTAAAGACAATCCACTTACTTTTAAAAACGGTACAGCCTTTTCAATTCCCTATTCATACAGGGGTGCTAAGGCTATTATCAAAAGGCTACTAAGAACAATGCCGCTAGATTCGATTACTAATAAAGACATTGAAGAAGTAGTTAGAAGGACTCAACGATCTTGATTAAAGCGCTTCCAGACATAGACACAGAACCAGAGATTACAATTGTTGAGCTTGCTAGGTTTTTCTTAGGAAGCAATGGTAGTATTGCTGAAGTTCCAATAGAAGTTATACAGCAGCTGTTAGTATTGTTAGAGCTGGAAGTTATAAAAAGACAAGGGGTTATACATTGAAAAGAAAACCTAGAGCAAAAAGACCTATAGAAAAAGACAAGCCCGGAGGCTACGACTCTAAGTGGGAGAAGACTTTACACGATACGTTACTGAAAGATTGGGTACACCACGATAAAAAAATTCCTTATGTAATAGAGCATAACTATCATCCTGACTTTACAAAAAGGATTGGTAGAAAGAAAATTATTATTGAAGCCAAGGGTAGGTTCTGGGACTACGCTGAGTTCACTAAGTATATCTGGATTCAAAAAGCTTTACCTAGTACAACTGAACTGGTATTCTTGTTTGCTAATGCTTCTTCTCCTATGCCACAAGCTAAGAGAAGAAAAGATGGAACAAAACGTAGCCACGGAGAGTGGGCATCTGACAATGGGTTTAGATGGTTTACTGTTGACACGTTGCCTGATGAATGGAGAAGTGAAGAATGAAACAAAACACAAAGAAAAAACTTAATGACGCGACACCCGAAGAGTGGGATAATGTATCCAAGCCAGCCCACTATAACAGCGGAGACATTGAGTGCATCGACGGAATAGAAGCCATGTTAACAAG
>Ga0208767_1002006_pt1 | contig 15680 bp, 6 predicted proteins | sample VirMetDEL_Mar_21_FD_184514 | JGI IMG/M metagenome (GOLD analysis project Ga0208767, IMG submission 184514) | Aqueous microbial communities from the Delaware River and Bay under freshwater to marine salinity gradient to study organic matter... | ecosystem: Environmental > Aquatic > Marine >... | reverse complement strand
AATTTGGCTAGCAATAACATCAAGTTTCTTTTGATTAACAATAGGTATAGGTACTTTAAATTCTGATGACGACTGTTGTATTGTTATGTCTTCACCAAACATTGAATACATAAAAGAACCACCCATTTGACCTAATCTATTTTTACTTATAGTTTCAACATCTCTGTTTAAGTACCAAGCGTCCCACAATGCGGACTTTTTAGAAATTAAATCTGTATTTTGTCTTCTTCTTGCTACTAAAAAATCTACAAACTCTTCTTTATTTGCATACGGCTTGTCTTTGTAGTCTTGCGGTATTATATCACCTTTAGACATAAAAACTTCTGGTGACCAAAAATTACTCATACCAGGCAAGTATGATAACCTTGTTAGTTCACCTAGCGGAACATCTTTGAAAATACCGTTAGCATCACTTTCATAGCCTTTATTACGTAAATCATTTCTCATAATTTTATTACCAACATAATAATCACCAACCTCTCTATTTTCTATATTGTAACCAGCTTCTTCTAAAAGTACTCTTTCATTGTATTTTTTTAAATCAGCTTGAGACGTGTTTTTAAAACCTGCTAAATAAGTTTGGTAAGAATCTGTATAATCAATTGTAGTACTTCCATTACTTACTGGCGTTGGCCTATCTGTGCCAACTTTTATATTTCTTCCAGTTACAGGATCGTGAAGCATTTTAAATTCTTTACCGTCTTTAGGTATACGCTTGCCAGTAGGAACTCTTCTTCCGGTTGGCAACATTCCAGTGCTATCGTACTCGTCTACCATTTCGTCTTTATTAAACAAAAGATCCGCTGTAGAACCTTTAATGTTTGGATCTAAATCAAACTGAAGATAATCCGCACCACCAGCTCTATATTTTTTTAATTTCTGAGCGTAAAGTGCCGCAAGTTTGTCTGGATTAGAATTTATAGTTGCGTTGTCTAATTTTTCTACACTTTCGCTTATAGCCTCTGCATCAGTCTGGTCTTTTTCTTTTTTTAAAATAATGTCATTTATTTTAACATACTCGTCTTTAACACTTTCATTTTTTTTACTTAACCTAACTTGTTGGTCAACTACTTCTGTAAAAATTTTATCTAAATCAGAATCTGTTAAACTAAGGTACGTGTCTCTACTTACACCAAGTTTTCCAAGATTATTTTTAAAATGCTCTTGTAAATCACTATAATCAATATCATTCACTGAATATGCAACAATATTACCACGTGTAATTTCGTCAGCTATACCACCGTTGAAATACTCACCGTTTAACCAAGCTTCTAAAATTTCTTTATCGTTTTTATACTCTGGTTGATCTAAACGTTCTGACTCAGGATCCATGTACATAGGCTTTGCTTGAGAATCGTAGTCTTCACCATCATACCCAAACATTATCTCTTCTTCTTCTGTTAATAAACGAGGCTTTACAGGCGTAACAACTGGTTTTTCTTTTTCTTCTTTTTCTTTTTCTTCTTGCTCGTTTTGTTTTTGTAAAGAATAAAAATCACTAGAACTTAAAGGTGCGTTTTCTTGTATTTCTGGGGTTATAACTGGATTAACAAAAGTAGCGTCTTGTGTTGCAACACTATTATCTACGGTGCTTGCGCCAGGGTTTTCTAACAACCATGCGTCTAGCTCCTCTTGCGTTTCAAAAGTGTATGCTCTACCGTTAAGATAATAAGTTTCAGTCATTATAAATTTGTGTAGTTTGCGTCACCGCTAGGATTTAATAAATAAGAAAAATTTTCTTCGTTTTCAAGGAATAATCTATAGTTTTTTGCTGATGTAAGCTCAGCTTTACTACCAGTCAAACCTAAAGCAGATTTAATACTAGGCATAGCTTTTATAACACCATCTTGGTTTGCTTCAAATGGATTTCCTATCGCAATATTATTTTCCTTACCGTCTTGCCTGTACATTTGAATTTGAGACTTTTTACCTTCTCCTCCACTTACTTTTTTGAAAACTACTTTATAATCCGTTAAAGTAGCTAAAGTCTCTCCATCAGCTTTTTTATAAAACGTCCCAGTATATTTCTTTTTTGATAAGTCGTATCTTAATATATGGGACATAGCTTTACTAAATCTACCAAGCTTGAAATCAGCAGGGTTATTTACACTTGGGTTAAACTCAGATCCAAGAACATATTCACTTGTTTTTTTAGGCTTTTTATCTTGAACAATTTTATTAATAAATTTGTCAACATCTTGATCTATTGTTTTATCATTTTTCATAAGTTGAGAAACTAAAAGTCCTTTTGCTAAATCTTTTTCATCTTTAGAAATATTTGGATCATCAAGCTGTTTTTTAAGTTCTGCGTTTAATTTTTCTCCTTCTTCAGTATCACTAAACAATGAGTTATCTAAATAATAATCAATAAAACTTATTTTATTATTAAGACCAATAGTTATTGTGTTGTCTAATAAAAAAGCATTTCTTAATTTATTACTTTTAAACGATTTATCCATAGTAGTTATAAACTCACCAGCAGCGGATGTCCAGCTTGCTTCATCAGTATAATTTTTACTTGTAAAACCGTTTGCAGTTTCAACAAGTTTATCAGCCTCTTTAGGTGTTGCGTATTGACTAAAATGATTTATAATTTCCTCTGTGCTTCTGTATTTATCTCCTCCCTGATCTAAAGTATAGGCATGGTTTTTTTTATCAAAAGCCATAAGAGCAGGGTATTCTTTACCATTAACTATTATAGGAGTTTCTAACTGACCGGTTCTTATTGCTGTAAGATATGCTCGATCTATAGGGTTAATATCAAGAGAATAACCATTGTCTCCATAAAGAGTTTTAGAAAGTTGGTCTAACTCGTTTAATTGCCCAACGCCATTTGCAAGGTTATCAATTCTTTCAGAAGCCTCATTAAGACTTATTACTCCATTAGCATAGTCATTTCTAACTATCTTTGCATTGTTTTTGTACGACTCAAATCTAGTGTTTATCTTGCCTGATTTTTTAGTCAATAAAGCTTCGCCTGTTGTTTTTCGTTTTTCACTATTTATAAGCCCAGTAGCAATAGCAGTAAAGCCTTTTACAAAGCCAGAAATATCTACTTTTGGTATGTTATACGCAGCGCCGGCTGCTTTTATTATTTCTCCGTTTGCCATATTTATTATTTTATTCCAGCACCGATAATACTACCAATACCACCAGCCATTGAACCAAACATTGACTGTCTATTAGCTATTGATTGTCTAGCACCAGCTACTTTTTGGCCTTCAACGCCCATTAAAGTTGTTAATTTATCCATTTCAAACTGTCTAGCGCCTTCTTGATTTGCAAGTTCTATTTGCATCATTTGATCGTTCATTCTAGACTCTTCTTGTAATCTTAATTCTTTGTTTCTCATTAGTTGCTCTGCAACAGTAAGTCTTAACTGTTCTGATTGATCTGCGGCTTGCATACTTAACACTTGTGCTAATCCAGCTGCACCAGAAGAACCTGCAACACCTCTTAATCCTTGTAAAATATTTGCTTGTGATTGTTGAAAAGACCTACGAGAAGCTTCAAATGCTTCTGTGTTGATTTCCATGTCTTCAAATATATTTTCTCTTTGCAAAGAATCTGTATCAATAGGTTGAAACTCCATCTGCTCGTACTGAGCCATTCTTTCTTCAAAAGCAGCTTGCTTACTTCTTAAATCTCTTTTACCTTTTCTAGCTTTATTAGCGGCTAATAATGTACCACCCACTAGTAAACCTCCAGCCAACGCAGGGTTTAAACCCATAAGACCTGCATTACCAGTTGCAAAGCCTAACGCGGTACCAATTGCTCCAAAAATTTTTAAAGGACTTTTTTGTTTTTTATCATTCATATCTATTATAGTTACATTTTTTATCTTTTATTTACTACTTTCTACCACTTCAGCTCCTATAGAAAATAATTCAATTTTATCAGTTCTTGAATTAGTAAGTTTTACTTCAGCATAATATCCTAATAAACTACTATTATTTACTATTGTGTTTTTTGAAAACATAATAAAATCATTTATTGATGGCGAGCTAATGTTGTTAAGAATTATTATTTTATTACCAACTATACTTGTTATTTCACCTATTAATTCAGGTGCCGTACTAAATCCATTTGTGTTAGGCGTAGTGTAGTACGCTTTGTCTTTGACTTGTAAAGATGGATTATTTAGTGTATTGTTAAAAGTTATTTCTACCATGTTATTTTTTTATGCAGTTCCTGCACCAACAGTAATAAACTTATTTAAATCTAGCATAAGTTTAAAGTCAGCGTCTGGATATTTTGTTATTAAAACTGTACCAGTAATATCTATTATTTTATGCGAACCTACTATGTTTAATTCTGTACCAACTGTAACTGTTTTAGCGACAACTTCACTTGCACCACCAGCAAAAGCAGATATAGCTATACTACCTTCAGTTTCTCCAGCAGTAACAGTTCCAATTAAATTATTGTTTCCAGCAGTGTTTACGTTAAAGCCAGTAAATCTAGTGCCTATAGATATACCTCTAGTACCGTTTACAGGTATTGTAACAGAAGAATTAGACGCTGGTAAAACTGTACTTGTTCTTACTGTTGTTGTTAAAGGTCTACCTTTTGCTACAAAATTTAAAAAGCTAGGTGAATAACCAAACGCTGATCTTATAAGAGTTGGCCCATAAGCTCTAAATTGTATTGTAACACCATCAGCAATAGTTTGTGCAACAGAAAGCGTTAAAGTATTACCATTTATAGCGGTTATAACCGGAGAGCCTGACACAGCCCCACTACTCCAACGAGCGGTCATACCAACAACTAAACGGTTGACATCGTCAAGAACAACAGTGGTAGAAGCGTCTATAGCACCATTTACTGTTTTTGTAATGGCTGTGTAAAAATAACTATCAGGTATAGAAAAACTATTTGCTAAGTTAGGTAGTTTTAAGCCAAATCCATAAGTGTCATGATTTGCATTTGTAACAGTAAAATTAGCAGTAACGCTTGTAGGTTTAGTGTTTGTAGTTGATCCTGTAGAAGATACAGCCGTGTCTGGTGGGTTAGAAGTGTAATAATTTTCTAAAACACTACTAACCTCAGTTCCTTCATCTAGCTCTAAATAAACAACTGTTTGTCCGGCTTGATTTATGTTTTTTGAAAAAACTTTTTTACCGCTAGCAAGTTCAGTATTAGGGCCTGGTATAACTAAAATTTTATAAACATCACCAGTAGAATCAGCAGGAAAATTTATTGTTGTTGAGTAAGATGAAGAGTTAAGTTCAACGTTTAAATTGTTTTGAGAACTAAAAGAACTAGTAAAAGATTTGTTGAAAAAATTAAAATAACTTTCTTTATTGTTACCATTAATTTTTATAACATTAATTAAAAGTTTAGCGCCAGCTTCGCCAGCAACTTTTACAGTTCTATTTTGTTTTACTGACGGTAAATTTTCTTGATTTACTTGTATTGAAAATATTCTTTTTTTATTCATAGTGTTTAATTTTGAACGTCAATAGCAATTCCAATACCTTGTAAACTTAAATCAGAAGCGTTAGATGTGTTTGCTTTACCTTTTATATAGTTAAACCATTTACCTTCTTTTTCTATAAACTCTTTTACACTACCCTCTTGCTTGTCTGTTTTTATTAACTCAACACTCCAACCGTTTTTAGCTTGCTCGTTGTAAGTGTCTAGTGTTTCACCTACTACACCTTGTATAACATTAGACTGACTACCTTCGTAACCTAAAGCGTTAAAGCTTTTAATTACAGAAGGTGAATCGTTTAAAATAGTAGTTATAGAAGACTCGTATTGATTTCCGTAAAACTGATTTCTAGGTTCTGACTCAGAGTTGTGTTTAAATAACTTACCATCTTTAAAAGTATAGTAGTTATTAGACAAGCTATAACCATGTTCTAATATAAAAGATTTAAAACTTGTCCAACCTTTTACGCTTTCACTATAACTTATTGTTTTAGAACCATAGTTTGTAAAAGTTTGTTGAAAACTAACATTGTCTAAAGCTGTGTATGATACAGGTGCGGCTACAAAAAACACTAAAGTGTTAACTAATTCATACGCAGGCCCAATAGTATCATCACCTATAGTGTGTACTTGATTGTATAAACCAGAGCCGGTTGGTATTGTAAACCTAAACCCATCACCAGCTGCATTAAAATAATAACCACTAATACCTGCGTTACTTGTTAAGTAATCAAATTTTAACCTATAAGTATCTCCAGTATTTAAACTAACAGGTATAACTTGATTTAATTGAACCGGTGTTGTAAATGGAAATGGACCAGGAAAAGGCCCTGTCAAAGCTGGAGCATTTTGAAAAACAACTCTTTCATTTATAGCATCAAAATCAATGTAGTTATTTAATAAAGGATCAAAACCAGAAGTTGTAAAAGAACCAATAGTACCACCAGCACTAAAATAATTTGTGTTATCTACTAAAGTAATATTGCTAACGTTGCCTTCAAAAAATCCAGGAGGAGCAATTTTTGGAACAAACTCAAGCAGTCTTGGCATAGGTATTGGGCCTGGCCAACCGCTTGTATTACCAGTAGGCACATTGTTTAGTGAAACGTCGTTATTTCCGCTTTGACCATCTACATTGGCATCAATGCTATACACGCCATTAGCTTCAATATTCGCATATTTATATCCATACTGATCGCCAAATAACCTTACTTCTAATTTTCCATTTACATAGTTTGAAACAGTAAATTCAAGAGTGTAACCATTTGTTGATGCTGGTAAACCCGGAGGGTTTGGAAACATTTGTCTTAAATAAGTAAAAGAATTTGCATTGCTTGTAAACACAAAGCCATCAGTTGAATCTGCATACAAACTAGGAGTACTTGCAGAACTTGTTGGTGCTGGATTATTCATTAACCAAGGCGGAGCTGTACCACCAGTATAGGTAGCATTAGCATTAACCATGTATATATCAGTTATTGTTATATCTACAGCATTAATTAATATATTTATATCATTAATATCGTTGTTACCTGTAAATTCAGCTCTTAAAACGTCTGTTGGCGTGTTGTAAAAATCACTAACTGTTTGTTGTGTAAATTGAATAAATGGTCCATACGTTATAGGGTTATTAGTTACAGGGTCAATACCGTAATAAGTTTTTAAATTAACACCACTAAAGTTAGGTCCGGGGATAGTGTTTGGAAAATTTAAAGCACCTGTATAAATTATATCTATAATGTATCTATCGCCTGTTACGGTTTGCACGTTATTAAACTGTGTTGCGATTTGTTGTAAGTCAATATTTAGTTGAGTGCTATCTAGCTGTATAGAGTCGTCTATTAAAGAAGTAGTAATACCTGTGTCAATTGGTGTGCTTAGAGAATAAGGGGCAGTACCATACATATTAGTAGCTCCTGATCCGTCGTTGAAAACAGTCACGCCGTTGTCAACATCTGGCCCTAGCGTAACCCCATAACCAGAAGGATCAACAAAAGAATCTGGAGGAGCAATATAACTTATAGTATTTCCCTGTGCAGTTTCTTGTAAAATTATACCTGAAAAATAAGGCCCGTAAAGACTAGTAGCGTTTAAAGCGTTAGTGTTTGGATCGTTGTCTTGGTTATTACCACTAGAGCTTTTCCATTGATATATATTGTGTCTAACATTACAAAAGTCTGGAATATCTACAGAAGGTATACCATCACCGTTACCAACAACTGGTGTTGTTGTAAAAGCTTCTACATCTTGTAATTGATAAACTTTTTCTACTTCTAGCTGTGATATTGATCCAAATTGGTCAGAAGGATATCCTGAGTGGTCACACTCCATCATTATAGAAAAATTAAAGTTTTCAAAAAGAATTTTTTCATCTTCGGTTCCGTCTGTAAATTTAATATAAACTTCGTGCATAGCTTCTCCGTCATTAAAAAGAGGAGCAAATGCCACTTGAACAAAAGGAACACCACCAGCTTGCAAACCATAGGCGCTTGAAGTATCATTTAAATAACCTACCCTACGACTATTTATAACAGGTGACGCGTGATATGTTGCAAAGTCAGGGTTTGTTAAAGTTGTAGTGCTTTGATCCAAAACATCAACTTCTGCTAAATTAACAAAATTTGTACCATTAGGATCCAATGGTGTGGGATGGGCTGTGTGGTTAAAGAAAATACTAAAACGTCTTCTATTGTTTGGAGGACCACTCGGCCACTGTTGATCAAAATTATTATATGAATAAGCGTTTCTTCCCATAAAAGAAATTCTTATTTCTTCACCATTAAATATAGTTAGGTCATTAGTTGCTGTGTATTTACCTAAAACAGGTGCAGTTACCGTAGAAGAATGTGTGTTGTTAGTAGCGTCTGGCACGTGTTGTCCAGGAATACATAAAGCTGAAGTGTTACTACTAGGGGCTTCTCCGTCCCACATTATTCCTGTACCAACCTCGTTACCTGTAGTTGTATTAAACCAAGGGTTTCCGTCAGATGCTGTTATTCCAAAAGGAGACTCGTTGCCAGGTGGTGTTTGTTGGCTATAACCATCTCTTGTCGGGTTCCAAAGTATCAAACCACTATAACCTTGATTTAAGTTTGGAAAAGATGGGTTTAAACCAGTGTACCAATTACCTGATTGTGTATCGGCAGAAGTTGGCCATTGATCTCCGTTTCTTTGGTTAGTTGTAACCCACTGGTTAACATTTCCACTACCAGTAACAAAAGCCGCAGCCCCACACACGTACAACGCATATTTAGTGTCTACAGTAAATCCAGAGCCAAAGTTTTCATTAAATGGATCTTGAGTTACATCAGTAAAATCAAATTGATAAAGCATAGGGCCAGCACCAAAAGTAGTGAACCCTGTTTGAATAGTGTTACCACCTGTAGTTGTTTCTGGAAGTAAACTATATTGAGGTATTTCTATCAAGTTCATTATTTCAGTGTCACTTTGAAGTGTGTGGTTACCAGTTAAAGTATCTGTTGGAAGAGATATTTGCGGTGATGATAATGGAGTTACATTTGTTGGTACGCCATTTACTACTAACTGGCTAGTTGTTGCTGCTACTGATTGTGATCCAGCGGATAACGAGCTGTTACTTATTAAATTAGAAGAACTGTTTGGGCTTGCTAAAGTTAGGTTATAGTTTTTGCTGTAATTATCGTAAGTACCAATTATGTTGTTTGTAGTTTTTAAATTATCTCTAAAAAAATCACTCATACCAGCTTCTGATATAGGTGTTAAACCGTCCATTGATAATCTAAGAACTGCGCCTCTTTGTTTGTCAGCAAAATAAGCTCTATAACTTTCTTTAGCAAATGACTCTGGATTTTTAGATATACCATAATCACCAACAAAAGGAGTTGCATCACCTAATACATTATTAGTAGAAACTAGCTGAGAATTACCATCAGCATTAAATAAAGCATCTTTGTTAGAAGTTATACCTACAACTTTATCTTCACAAAAAGCAACTAAGCTAATTCTTCTTTGAAATAGCTTTTGTATACTACCATATGTAGGGTTTAAGTCTTTAGTTATTTTTTGAGCAGAAATAAATTGATTTAATTCGTTAACACCTGACGTAGAGTTGTATATACCAGAGTATATTAAACCATGTTTTCTATGTTCTTCTTTGTAATCTTGCTCTAGTGTTACAGAAGCTCTAACGCCATTAGATATTTGAGGAGCATTGTAATCATCTCTAATTCTGTCAGACTCAATACCATTACCGAAAGAAAAGCAGTTGTACCAATTTAAACCAGTGTCTAGTGTGTGGTCAAGCTCTACGTAAAAAGAGTATATTTTACTAGGAGATGGACCACTTTGCAAAAAAGGACTTAACCCTGTAATTCTACCACTAGTATAGCTACCATCAGGTCTATAAAACATTATTATAGCACCAACATAATCTATGTCAACACCGGTAGAGTTACGCTTGTTAAAACCACCGTCTTCACTAGCAGATTGTTGAAAAACTGGCTCGTCAAAACGAACATCATTATCACCTATCCAACCTCTTACAAAAGTTGGCTGTGTAATGTTGAATTCCCCAGCGTAAGTAGCTTGTGCATTTCTAAACAATTCTACTCTTGATCCAATTGGAGCAAAAAGAGTATTATTTTCTGATGTTAATCTAGTTGGATATGCTTGACTAGCCTCGTAATATATATCTAATCCAGTTTCTTCTTTAGGTTCTGTTTCCCACACTGCTGGTACATCTTTAATTTGTCCCGCTAAAACAGTTGGATCGTCTGAAAGAAATTGTATAGCGTGTAAATCAGTACCAGTCGCACCGTCAGAGTCAAGTACATTGCTATCACCAAGCAAATCACTAATATCTGTGTCTATTTCAAATATATAAGTAACTCTTCTGTTACTACTTTTTCCAAAGTTTTCTATTCTTGTTTTTAAAGTGTTAAACTCAGGGGTATTACCAGTATTTAAAAAATCAATAGCAGCTTCTTCTACACTATCACCACCGTTTACAACGTTAGCGGGTATTGCTACATATTCATGATCTGTTCCTTGGTTTTGTAAACTACCACTTCCATCGTATTTTTTATAAGCATTCCAAGGTGTGTGGTTATATATTCTTTTTACAGACATGCTAAGAATTTCTATAACATTTTCATCAGCATCGTGTGTAAATTTAAACTTACTACCTTTTTTTAAGTTAGAAACGAAGTCTCTTATAAATCCTTGCTCATCTTCACTAGCAGGAAAACCTGGTTCCCATTGATTTTCATGTATTGTTTCGTAACTACTATTATAACCTTGCCCAACACCTTTGGCAGGAGAATCTAGCTGTGCCTCTAAAATACCATTATCATTTATTTCAAAGTTGCCCTCCATATAAAGCTCTTTTCCTGGCCCTACACCACTAGCTTTAAATACTCCACCACCCCATATACCTTGCAGATAAGCACCAATACTTTCAGGGCCTTTTAAAGGAGATGTATTAGTTAAATTACCAAAATCACCATCGTGTAAGTTTGCACCTGGGCCTAAGAAAGATAAATGTAAATATTTCTTACCGTCTTGCAAAGAGTACGTTAAGTCTTTTGTATAATTATTAGACGTAGGACTTGCAGATCTCCATCTTCTATAACCTTTAAAAGCTTCAAGCCCAGCGTTTGAAATATCTGCGGTGTGTGATTCGTCTGTAGATTCTATATAACCCTCCATGCCGTTAACATATCTATTAGCATCTATACCGTTGTTACCGTTCCAGCTAAAAAACAAAGGTAAAGAAGAGTTTGCAGCTGCATAAACAGGTGTTTCTTGCGGTATGTTTTGTAAATAAAAATCTGTAATACCATTTTCTGTTTTCCAAACAAATTCTTTCAATTGCGGAACAAGGTAGCTACCACCCCAAGTTTGTCCAGAGTATCTAGCGCTTTTACTATCACTCCATTGGCCAGCAACAAAATACGAGTTGTCTATAAAAAATGTTTTTCTACCATAACTAATTTGACTACCAATTTCAGCAGCGTAGTTAGGACTAGTAAAACTTTCATTGACATCCATAACATCTCGCCAAGCATTTAAAGTAGACGTTGTGTTTATACCACCATTAATACTACTAAGTGCGACATGTTGAGAAAACGATGGTATGTAACCATTTGAATTAATAACACCACTGCTAGGATCAAAACTTGAACCCACCGTGTCAACGTACCATCTAATGCTTTTTTTAACTGTAGCTACAAAATTATTAATTAAGTTTGGTTGGCCTTCATTTTCAATATTATTTCTAGCGGCTGCACTAGCTACAATTTTTACAAAAAATTTACCAGAAAACTCATCTAAATCTTTTTCTTGTTTTCTTTCAAAAGTTAAAACTAAATCTGTGTGTAACGCTGTATTGTTAACAGGATCATTAGCAACACCATTTGCATTAGCCAACTGAGCATCAGCAAGTGTTATTGGTCTATCAAGCTTGACTTGGTAATTGTTATTAACAAATAGTATTGAAACAACCTTGTATCTTTCAGAGGCTTGAAGATTTTCTTGACCCACTTTAAAAGACAAATACATATTTTTAATATACATATTGTTGTTATCACCATCATTAGTTAAAGAACCAGCAAAACAATCGTTGATCCAAGCGGCTCTATTGACGTAGACCATGTCAGTTTGATTGTCTATTCTCTGTTCAGTAACACCAGCAAATAATGTTGTGGTTAAAAAGTCAGGTGGATTATTAGCGTTTCCAGCAAGAGTTTGAGTTGCTTCACCAATATTTAAATATTCAAGCAAAATAGCTTCTGGAGCTTCGTTTGATATATCTAATACTTTAAATTTATTTTCTATATTTATCTGATCTTCGTTACCACCAATTTTCTTTTTTAATATTATATAATCTTCTAATGTAATTTTATTTCTTTCTGCCGAAGGAAAAGAAATCCATATATGGTCTTCTTCTTTATCGAAAAGATTTAATTTAGAAGGAATATAAGCCCTGTCCATAACCATGTTGTAGTACTCATTACTAGTTTCTTTTATGTAGTACTTGTAGTAATCAGCCCAGTTAGGTATTTCTGTATTTAAATTGGCTTTTAACTGTAGCGTTTGACTTGCAGATTTTCCTAAAGTTGATTTTTCCCAGTTAAACCAAGGTATTTCAACATAACCATCGTCCGATGTAAAAACTGTAGTTTCTCTACCATATTTATCTCCAAAAACAAAACCAAGTTGATATTTTCTTTGTGATTTTATAGAAGGTACACCACCGTTTTCAAAAGAATAGTTTGAGTCTCTAAGCTGGTAGTCTGCGCTAAACAAATCTGAAGTAATAGCTTGACCTGAAGTGTTTATTAAATTATAACCTTGAGTGTAATTACCATACACCAACCTGTTGCCTGTTATTTCTTGTGCTAATGCTTTTTTAGGAACAACATCAAATGGCCTTAATAATTGATTTTCTGGTAAAGCAGCATATATACTTTCAGAATTTACAACATAGTAATTGCTATTCCAATTATTGTCATCATATTTTATTTTTTTAATAGAATAAACTACATTAGTGCCTTCTTGTTTATATAGTATTTCTATTTCTACAACATCAACAGGAGTGTCTTTTGTTATAAAGTCATTTAACTCTACAGACTCTGTGTTGTTCAACATAGCTGTATTGTAAGTCTCTATTGTAGAGTAAGCGTCGTCTTTACCATAACCTTCAACGTAAAGTGGGTTAAACATTACATTAGTAAAAGGTGCAAAAGCAGAGTATTCTCCGTCTTGATATTTATATCTATATGAAAATCTAGGAAATATTTTCTCAAACAATTTTTTAGAAGTTTGAGAAGTCGGTGCAACGGCTGTTGCGTTAAGAGTTATTTTTGGATTTTTCTTTATTACTGTTATGTGACTTTCATTTATGTCACCTTTGTTAACTCCATCAACAACAAGTTCTGTGTGAGCTATAGTGTCTAAGTCTGTACCAGTTTGATCTGTACCTGCTATACACGTTTGTACATTAATCTTTTTAGGCTCGTTAACATTATCAGTAAAAAATAACAAGTCATCAATAACATTTATACCTGTTATAATTTGTTCCGAAAACTTTAGCGTATCTTGTTTTTTGTCTACTAAAACTACTTTTGTTTCTTCGTTGTCAAGATTATATTGTAGTATAGCGTCTGTACCACTGCTATTGGTAACAAACCAATATAAGTTATTTGTTTTTTCATCAGAAACACTTGCAATACATTTGTAAGAAGCTGGCACTATAGTTTCTAAAGCCTCGTTACCTAGTATATTTTGAACAGTACCAACGGCAGCATCATCAGAAGTTGATACTTTAATATTTTCAGCATGTCTATATTGACCGCTAGGTATTATTCTTTCATCAAGGTCTTTATTCATCTTACCTTGAGTAAAAGTGTTTTTAATCTCCGGCATATGTTAGTGTTTTATCCACTTAGATTTACCTCTAAGTATTTGTATTATTTCTTCTGTCTTTATGTTTGACAACCTAAGCTTTGCTTGTCTTGTTGCAGCAAATTTTTCTTTTTTATACCTTTTAACTACATACTCAGGCACGTTTGCTCTTGTAGATAATATTGCATACATTATATGCATAAACAATGCTTGTTGTGCAAATTTATGAACTTGCATTTCTTGGTCAGTTCCAAGACTATCGCTTATATAATCTAGTATTACAGTTTTTCCAGAAACATTAGAGCTAAAGTTGATTAAACCTCTTAAATTGTCTATAAAATAAGATCCGTTAACTTGAGCATGTTGAGGTTCTATACCGTATCTTTCGCCTAAAACTAAATCATAAGTACCATCGTCAAATTTATTTATGTTTTCTCTAGGCGTCATTGAAGTAAACTTTTCAGATGTTAAAGAGTTTTCTGTAGCAAAGTCTCTATGTAGTAACTCTACAGTAGATTGACCGTTCATTGCTGAAACCTCTTTAATTTGATTTATAAACTTATGTTGTGTTGGTATAGTAGTACCTATAACACCATCACCAAAAGTTTCTGAAGTAGTAGCTTGAACCCTACTGTTTATTATAAAAAACACTTCAGTGTGATTGCTAACGTCAATATCCATCTCTTGCGTTACATCTGAGCCTGCAGAGTTGAAAGTCATAAATCCAAGGTTTGGATCGTTTAGGTTTCTACTTAAAAAACCAGCCGTGTTAATTTGCTGTGCGTTACCATTTGTTTTAGAATTAGAAACGCCAGGCATAGTTTGTATACCTATAATAACCTCTCCATCTGAAACATTTGAACTATGAGTTGTAGCGTTTGCCGTAGGTGCAGTTGAAGTGTTTTGAAATAAGTTTACAGTTGCAGAAATTTTTAGTATATCCATATCTTCAACCTTAACTTTATGCCAGCAAGAAAGAACCCTACTATCATGGCTAAGATTGTTTACTGGATTTATAGGTTGTGCTACGTGTTGAAATTTTAACGAACCACTACCAAGATTTATTTTAAAACCACCACCAAAACCTAGGTAAGTAAGTGGGGCTGAGTTTTGACCAAGTCTTTGAACCCTATTTAATTTTGTTCTTTTCCATCTTGGATGAAAACCATTTGTTCTGTCAAAGCTATTATCTCTTAAAAGCTCAACGTCATCAGAAAATTCATAATCACCATCTTCATCTTGTAATATTGAAAATGGATTTGATGTTTTATTTGTAGGGTATAAAGGATGTTTTATACCAGCGGCATCGCTCCAAGATAACTGAGTATAGTTTACGTAGTCATGAGGAAGTGCCATTGTTAAAGATGGTGGTAAAACTATTTCTTGAGACTTTACCGATTTAAACGTATCAAAAGAAAGTTCTTGCATAGCTCGCATAGCATGAAAAGTAACATCTGTTTTGCTAGCCTTGTTTACAAGTTTACCTTCACCAACATAAGCAACAACAAATTGATTTATAACGTCTTGTAAAGAAGTAAATTGATAATTACCAAAATTATCTCCTTCATAATATTCTCTTTGGTTTTGTTCTAATATACCCATTTATTTAAGCTTTTTGTTGTTGAATATTTTTATTTTGTTCCGCTGATGCAGCTTGGTATAGTGAAGGGTCTTTTAAAGTTATACCTGCTAATTGAAGTATTTTGATTACTAACTCTGTTTGCTCTGAAGCATGAATTTCAAAATTTCTATGGTCTACAGCAGATTCGTTATAAACCGCTTTTTCATCAACAACAAAATAAGTCCAATTAGGATTTTCAGGTTTTCTAATGTAGTCAATACCTGGGGTTGTTATTTGACTATCT
>Ga0208767_1002003_pt1 | contig 15701 bp, 14 predicted proteins | sample VirMetDEL_Mar_21_FD_184514 | JGI IMG/M metagenome (GOLD analysis project Ga0208767, IMG submission 184514) | Aqueous microbial communities from the Delaware River and Bay under freshwater to marine salinity gradient to study organic matter... | ecosystem: Environmental > Aquatic > Marine >... | reverse complement strand
CCGACAGGCGAGACAATGTCGTTTACTTACCTGACAAGCTCAGGAGAAACAACTTACACGCTTGAGGCTGGAGAGTACGGAATAAGGCCTTCTGAATAATTGCTATATTTGCCGTATGGCAGATATAAAGGCAAAGCTTAAGCGGTTCGGGCTATCGGGTCTGAATAAACCGAAGAGATCGCCTCAGGGCAAGAAATCTCACATTGTCGCTGTCAAGGACGGCGGTAAGGTAAAGATTATCCGTTTCGGGGAAAGAGGGGCGAGCACGGCAGGCAAGCCGAAGGCCGGTGAATCGGAACGCATGAAAGCGAAGCGTAAGAGCTTCAAGGCCCGCCATCGCAAGAACATCGCTAAGGGACCGACTAGCGCGGCGTACTGGGCGAATAAAGTAAAGTGGTGATGCCTACGGTAAGGAAATCAAAGGTAAACGAAGCCGGCAACTACACGAAGCCTTCTATGCGCAAGAGATTGTTCGAACGCATCAAGGCGGGCACGAAAGGCGGGAACGCTGGCCAATGGTCTGCGCGCAAAGCCCAACTCTTGGCCTCTGAGTACAAAAAGAAAGGTGGCGGTTACAGAGACTGATGAAGCTCCGTAAGTCACAGAAGTCCCTAAAAGACTGGACGTCTCAAGAATGGATGACGTCTGGGACTCACGCGAATAAAAAGAAGGGTAGCTCAAAAGAGGTTAAATCCGACGGAAAGAAGCGGTACTTACCTAAGGCCGCTTGGAGCGCATTGTCTGCAAGCGAAAAGGCGGCGACCAATAAAGCGAAGGCGTCAGACTCAAAGCAATTCGTTAAACAACCCAAGTCAATAGCCAGTAAAACAGCGCGTTACCGATAATTGTTATATTTGCAAAAAACAAAGTAGGCATGGCACACCCATCATACAATTTCCCAACCACCTTTTACCTTGTTGACGAAGCGTCAGTAACGGCCACCGAAAACTTCTTTGAACTGTACTGCACGGCTTCAGGGAACATAGACGTATACGGGTCAGGGTTGTTTTCGTACGTTGATATCGACGCCGCATCAGGTACCGAGGTAGTAAAGTACATCGACCCATCCACCGGAGCTGCATTTGTAGACGCAGATGCGGCTGACGGCCTTGACGCCGGTTTTTACGAGAGGGTTAGCACGGCTGGGCTTACCGTTGCTTTGACCGCCGGGCAGACGATAAAGGGGGCTTTCACTAAGGTGGTGACCCCTGCTTCGAGCAACGCCAGCGTCGTAGCATACTACAAATAAGAAACCTAAATAAATTTAATGGATATGGAAGAAGGAATTACGAACTTCGAGATAGTAGATTCTCCTGAGGCGCTGCAGGCCAGCATGGACCGAGAGGCAGCCCCACAGCAAGAACCGACTCGACAAGAAGAGCCTGCCCAAGGCTACGAAGAGCCACAACAGCCCGAGCCTCAACAAGAGGCGTCACAGGAGGCTCAACCACAACAAGAATATTCAGACGAAGAATTCGAGGCCGCCATTCTCGATTACATGAGCGAGAGGCTCGGTAGGGAAGTGAGCAGCTTCGATGACTTCAACCAACGTAGCGTCGACGAACGTGTCGAAGCTATAAGCAACTTCGTTGCGGAGACAGGAAGGCCGCCAGAAGATTGGTTCGCGTATCAGCGCCTCAACCCGTCCGAGATGGACGATATGACGTTGATCAGAGTCGACATGGCGTCCCAATACCCTAACCTCTCAAACGAAGAGCTGTCCTTGCTTATTGACAGCAAGTACAAACTCGACCCCGACCTGAACTCTCAGGAAGAGGTCAAGCTGGCCCAACTTCAGCTTAAGATTGATGCCGAAAAGGCGCGTGCTAACGTCGAGGAGATTCGAAATAGATACGCGGCACCGAATCAAGAACAAGGCTACGAAGGAGGGTCATTCGTTGACGACCAGTGGTTGTCTAGCATGGAGAAAGAAGTTGGCCAAATGGACGGGTTGGAGTTCGACCTCGGCAACGGCACAAACTTCACCTTCGGCTTCGACGACGACTACCGCAACACCCTTATGAGAAGAAACGCCAATATTGAGGATTTCTTCGATCCTTACGTCCGAGAGGATGGTAGCTGGGATTACGACAAGCTGTCGTCTCACATCGCCGTTATCGACAACATCGACACCATCGTTAAGTCCGCCTACCGGCAGGGCATTAGCGAAGGCCAACGCGGCATTGTGAACAACGCGGCTAACGTAGGAACCATGCAACCGCAGGTCGGACAAAATCAAAATGCCTCTGATCCGGTCCTTTCTCAAATAAAAAATATCATGGGATCAAACAGAGGATTTACTTTCAACATCTAACACTAAGAAAAAATGGCAACTTTGGGTTCCACTCGGGGTACTGATATTCCAAATATCGATAACGCCCCAAACAGATTTCTGGCCTCGCCAGACAAGTACACCGCCCTCAACGACTTGATCCTTGACTCAGGTTCTTTCGGCGATAACATTAACAAGCCTGAGGTCCGCGAGCTTTTGATTCAAGCTTACGGCGACCAAGGCATCACGGGCTTTTTGAAGCTCACCGGCGCTACCACGACTGCTGGCTCTTCAGATCAGGTTCACTGGTTCGAGGCTGGCCGCCGCCACAAGACTTTGTTCTCTAACGATACGATGACCTCTTGGTCGTCAGGCGTTGCTCAGACCGCGATCTACTTCGCTGGCGACGGAGCGTCCGCTGACGCAGACACTTATCAGCCAGAGAAGTACGACGTTTTGATGAAGGTTGCTGACGGGGCTAAGTTCGTTGTCACTAACGACTCCGCTGGCGCTATCCTCTCTTCTCTCGACGGAACTAGCTACAGCACCAACATCGCTGACAACGATGAGTTTGTTTTGCTCGGAAATATGTACCCACAAGGTACCGAGCAGCCCGGCAGATTCACGCAGCCAGAGGTTAAGCGTTACGACAACACCTTCGCCATCGTCAAGGACCGCTACCAAGTTAACGGCTCTCAGGCGACCAACATGGGCTACATCAACATCGGAAACGGTGATTACAGATGGTTCATGTACGGAGAACAAGAGGCTCGTAAGCGTTTCGAAGACAAGCGCGAATTGATGCTGTTGCTCGGAGAGAAGACCGCTTCTTCTGCCGTTGCTGCCACTTTGGGCACGGGCAAGATGGCCGGCTCTCAAGGCTACTTCTCTGCCATCGAAGAAAGAGGCATCAACATGTCAGGCGCTAACGCGGCTCCATTGACGCTCGCTAACTTCGACGACCTCATCATCGAACTCGACAAGCAAGGCGCTCCTGCTGAGTACGCTATGTACTTGAACAGAAAGCAAGACCTCGCTATCGACGACATGTTGGCTGCAGGTATCGCTACTCAAGTGACGGCTGGTCTGTCTGGTCAATTCGGTGCGTTTAACAACGACTCTGACTTGGCTGTTCAGCTCGGATTTAAGTCGTTCACGAGAGGCGGTTACACGTTCCACAAGCACGACTGGAAGTTGTTGAACGATCCAACCTTGTTGGGCGCTTCAACCGAGTACCAAGGCGTTATGTGCCCAATGACGAAAGTTGTTGACGCTCGCAGCGGTAAGTCAGCTCCTGCTTTGGAAATGATGTACAAGGCCGCTAACGGTTACAGCCGTGAGTTGGAGCACTGGGTGACTGGCGGTGGCGTTATGGGCCACACCAACGGAGACAACGGTGAGGACACGATGACGTTCCACTACCGCTCTGAAATCGCCCTGATCACTCGCGCTGCTAACCAGCACGTCCTGATCACTGGATAATAATAAGAAGTGACGAGAGGGGGCTTCGGCCCCTTCTCTATAATCTTCACAATCTTTTTAATTATGGCAGACGCTAACACAAACAGAAGTAATCACGTCTTTCCTTTGTACCTCAAGGCTGATTCTGTTGCTCTTACCGAGGCCGCAACTGGCAACTTGGACGTTACTACAAGCTACATTACTTTTACTGCAGACACTAGTACCGATGCTGGGAGTGTTGCATTGACTCTTCCTGATGGGACTATTGCAGGTCAGGTTATGGTTCTCAACACTGTCACTGCGGATGCAGGTGATTACTTCACGATTACAATCACTTCAGCTATTGACGCTGATCATGATCAACTCGTTTTCGATGCTGACGACGAACAAGCAACGCTTCTTTGGAATGGAGAGGCTTGGATTGTTATCGGCTTGTCTGGAGCATCAATCTCCTAATCTATATCTGTAACTGAGGGGAGAGAATGGCTCTCCTCTCTTTTACTTCAATTACATGAAAAAATTCTTCTTATTTAGAAGGGAAGAGCTAAGTCTCTCAAGCGTAACCGCCTCCGACACGGGAGCCGGAGTAAGCGTATTCGCAGTGCCAGCCGACAGCTTGGCTTTTGCGTCAGCCTCTAGGGGGCTGGTAAAGCTTACATTCAACGACGCGTCGATATACGAAGAGAGCAACCTCACCGACGGTGAGTCAATAGAAAAGACCACGGTAACGATACCGTGCGAAGAAGGAAGGGAGTTTGAGCTGGTTGAGACGATACTCGCAAACATAGGCAGGGAAGGCGGCCGCACCGTGATGCATTTCGATGCGGTTAACACTCAAGCCACGTTCAGCTCCGCCTCGTTTGACGATCAGATAAGCTCGAAGGTATCTATAAATCCCATTAAAAGGATTACGGGGCTTCCGAGCACTCAGACGTTTATCGGCTCCGTAGGGACGGTAGGCGCCGACATCAAGTCGAACGTCATAGCCGACATAGATTTCGGCATCGCAGAAAACCTCCCAGTGATAGACTACAATCACGAAGATTTGGAGGGCAATACGGTTGGGGGTCAGGTTAACTCTTGGTCCAACGCGGGGACAGGAGGCAACACGTACAACATAGGCTCTAACGTAGGTACTCCGACGTATCAGACGGCTAAATCAGGCATAAGCACTTTCACCGCAGAGCTTACCGCGGCAGACCATTTCGTAGTGCCTACGTACACGCACAGCGGACCGTACGTTGTGTACGCCGCTTATAGGCAAGCCAACAATGAGGCGCACCCTTTGTACGGCGACACCGCTGGGGAGTGCTTTGGTTTTACCGCAGGCCAAACAAAGTTTAGCAGCACGGGGGTCATTGACAAAATAAGGCCGTCAGTCTACATGAACCTGAGCGTAAGACATGCCGGATTGTACGGGGCCCCCGCTTATTCGGAGCTTAGCGAGAAGTACCCTAACCTAGATATAGATAACCCAGAAAACCTTCTCGTGTTTGTCGTCAGAAGGGATGACGTCGGAAACATGTTCATGTACGATAGGCACGGGGATTTGGTTGCTACCATAGACGCTAAAACGCATCACACGCTCTCTGACGCCAGAATAAAGTATACGAACGCCACCGACGGAAGAACCGACGGCGACTTAGAGGTAGAGTGCTTGGGTACTGTAAAGTCACTAACGACCGACTCCTTTGTCGGAAACATAGCCAGATTCGGGATTATTGACAGGGATCCCGGTTCGGCATTTTGTAGTAAATTAGCGCAAGATCTATTTAAATTCTATAACGACTAATTAAATGACACAACCAACTAAAAGGGCTCCCGGGCGCCCTAAAGCCCAGCCGCGCGTTGAAGCAGTAGAAACAGTTTCCGCGCCAACCAAGAAAGCTGCTCCTATTAGAAGAAGGGAGGAGAAATCAAAAAACTGTGTTTACGAGGTGGTTTCTGGTGGAGGCATCGTTTGGATGTTGCCGCAGTCTGGAATTACGGTATTCGACAAGTCGAAGGGAGAGGTTAGAGAGCTGCGCTACTGCCCTAACGAGAACTCCGTTTGGACCGACGAGCAAGGAGCTAAGGCCCTTAAAAAGTCGGTCGTGTTTAGGGACGGGATGCTTTTTGTGAGAGAGGACCAGCCTAACCTCAAGAGCTTTTTGGACCTCCACCCGCACAACGTTGCCAACGGAGGGTCTAAGTTTAAGCTCGTTGATAAGACTGTCGACGCAGAGGCTGAACTTGAAAAGGAATTCTTGGTGACCGACGCCATTACGCGCGTCAGAGACACCGACATCAACGACTTGCTTGCGGTGGCGATCTACTTTAAGATCAACATCAGCTCGCCAGTGTCTGAGATTAGACGCAATCTTTTGAATATCGCTAAGTCTAATCCAAGTCAGTTTATGGAGGCGTTTGACTCTCCTTCGGTGATGGCGAGAGCTATTATCAAGCAGAGCATTGATTACCAAATACTTAAGGCAACCCCAGACGCAGTTAAGTGGTTTGACTCTAACTCACGCATTGTGAGCGTCCCTTCAGGTCAGGATCCAGTTGACATTATGGTCAGGTTCTGCATGACAGAGAAGGGGGCTTCGGTCCTATCGGACTTAGAGGAAAGACTCGAAAAGCTCTCCTAAGGATAAGGCCCCGAAAGGGGCCTTATTGTTTTTGTATATTTGCTACATGATAAGCGTAATAGAAGTATATAACGCGGTTAGGGATATAGCCAACAAAGATCAGAAGGGCTTTGTCACCCCTAGGGTGTTCAACTCTTTTGCTTCTATTGCTCAGCAATCTGTTTTCAATGGAATATTTGCTGGCTTGGCGCCTGCCCACGCGCTTAGAAACAGAGGCGGGGATGCCGCGGGCGGCGACTCTGCGCTAAGGGGCATCAAGGATGACGTTTCAATCTACGTCACGGAAGCCATTTTGAGCGGCTCTAGCGAGCGCTCGTTGAACTCAGACAACAACCTTTTCTCGAAGCCAGACGACTTCTTCAAGTTAATTTCGCTTCGCGTAAACGACGAAGAAAGGACCAGCGTAGCCCTTGTTTACGACCCAGAAAAGATCGGTTACATCATGGGAAGCCATTTGTCGGCCCCTGTAGAGCAGTTTCCGGTGGCGCTCATGGCAGACAGCATTGAGTTGTTCCCGTCAGACATCGACAGCGTAATCATGACGTATTACAGGCAGCCGAGCTCTGTGACCTACGCGGGCGTGTTGAGTAAGGCTAACCTCCCGAAGATCACGGTGGACGAAGAGGATAGCTCTGGTTTCTTTTCAATCGACGCTACGAACACATACAATTTCGACCTCCCTGAACAATACAAGGATCAGGTCATTAACGAAATAGCTAAGCTTATAGGGTTGCGCCTTAGGGACGCGCAGCTCTTAGGCGCTCAAGGCTAACAATATTAAGATATGGCGTATCAAGACGTTTCTAGCTCGGGGATGAACTACGTTACCCTCGATCAAGTAATAAGCAACTTCAAACTGTCGCAGGACTCTGACGACTACGCGGCAAACGCGTCAGACGTGGCCCTGCGTAACCTCGCCTTGCGCGGGATTAGAGAGTTTGGGTTTGACGTTTCGGCTAGAATCAAGTCCCTAAAACTCACCATAGATAAGACTAACAATACGGTTGCGCTGCCTGACGATTACGTTGACATGCGCAAGATCGGGGTCGTGGACACTGACGGGATTGTGCGCACGTTTGTTCAGAACAAGAACATCAACTACTCTCGCGCCCTAGACGGGACGGCTACTGATGATAGTGCTGAAGGCCCCGTGCCAAACGAGCTGAACCTGATCAAAGATAGGACCGACTCAAAAACATCCACCACGTCTTCGCTCTCGTCTGATGACGATTACGACTTCTTCATCTTCCAAAACTACCTTTATCAAGGCGGTCTCGGCCGTCTGTACGGCGTCGGAGGCGGTCGTGCCTCGGGAGAGTACAGGCTGAACCTCGATCAGAACAGAATCGAGCTTGACACGAATAGCGATTATACCGAGGTAATTATTGAGTACGTAGCGGATGAGGCTAGGTCAACCAACCCAGTCATTCACGTGTACGCGGAAGAGGCTCTCCAGTCTTACATATACTACAGGATCTGCGAGAGAAAGGCCAGCGTCCCCATGGGGGAAAAGCAGCGCGCACGCACTGAATACTACAACGAAAGAAGAAAGGCTAACGCTAGACTCAAGAACTTCAACGCCGAGGACGCACTTAGAACGATTAGAAAGAACTTTAAGCTCGCACCGAAGTACTGATGATTAGTAAGATACTACCAAGGAAACTCAACTCCTCACAGGACTCTAGGCTTTCTGACGCTACAGATATGCGTGACGCGGTGAACGTCACGTCAAGCGAAGACTATAGAGATGGTGGCGACGGGGGCACTGGAAACGGAGGTGTCCTTAAGCCCGTTAAAAGCAACGCGGAGCTTACGAACACCGTATTTACCGACGGAAACACCCTGAGGGTTATTGGTAAGGCGATATGCGACAAGCACAACGTCATATACTTTTTTGTCGTCGATGAAACCACCGCCGCGAACAGCGGCGTTTACGCGTACGACCCAGACCTGTATTTCAGCGGGGACGGAAGAGATGAGGACGATATCGTGGCCATATACACCTCCGCTTCGTTTGGGTTTCAATCCAACTACTTTGTTAAGGCCGACCTCACGTACGTCCAGAAGAAGTTCCAGTCAGGCGATTCTCCGAACTACGAGTCTACGCCGATCTTGTTCTTTACGGATAACAACAACGAGCCCCGTAAGCTAAACGTCCTTAGGGCGTACTGGGGCGACGCAAGCTATGCCGACGGTTCTGACGCAAAAGTAGACTTTATTACGGCATGCCCAGTAACGCCAACCATGCCGCCTACGGCTTCGTTTTCTGGCAGCGGGAACTCTACGAACGAGTTTATTAACGTGAACGGGTTTCAGTTCGCGTACCAGCTCATATACAAGGACGGCAACGAATCGGCCATCTCAACTTACTCAGACATAGTTGTCCCCGACGAATACGTAAACCAAGGGGTGAAGCCTTCGGTAAACGTAACCGCGTTCGACACGTGCAACGTAGCCATACCGGGGGATCACATTAACGCCGAGGTGGGTACGGTTAGGATACTCGCCAGAAGGGGCAACGACGGGGCTTGGCAGAATATACACGAGCAAGACTCGCCTAACGCCAACGGTTTCACTTACGCGTTTAAAAACGACACGGTCGACACGTCGGTAGCAACCGAAGACGTAGCTAAACAGTTTACGAACCTCCCTAAAAAAGCGTACACTCAGACGATTATCGGGGACAGGGTTATGTACGGGAACTACGTCGAGGGCTTCGATAAGGTTAACGCCAGCGCCACCATAACCGCGGTGTCCCAAGAGAGGCCCGCCGACAACCTGTCTTACGACATTAAGGTTGAGCCGGCAACATGCCTCGGAGAGCTTGACGAATACCTGAGATGGCAGGTGGAGAGGTTTAGTGAAGTCGTAGACTACGATGACGTAAAAAGAGTGTTTAACTACGATAAGAGCGTAAACAAAAACACCGCGTTCAGGATTAACGTAAGTCAGGACGCCTTGCCAGAGTCAATACCCGTCAACAGGACGGTAAGCCTCTCGTTCTCTTTCAAGCCTCAATCTAACTTCCACCTGTATCAGGCGAGGAACGGCAACGGGTATCACGGCGACACCCAGCTTGGAGGTTTTTACGGCCCGCTATACCCTCCCGCAGACACCACGCAAGAAGAAGCTAACTTCAACAAGGTTAGGTTCAACATGACCAGAGAGCAGGCGGGCTATTATGCTGACGAGTCTAACAGAAGACCGATTCATGCCGCGTCAGCGTCTAATAATGTTAATGGAGGTTATATTCATCCGCTCGACCCGTTCGGAGCCGCTCTTGCCACCGATCTTGAGCCCATACCATCCGCAACGTCAACGCCTTACAGGCAGCTTACCCCGAGGGGGTTTGGTCAAGTTGTTTGGAATTATGAGGTTGGAGATACTCCGGCTTACGATGCCGTTTCATACGGGACTTCGGCCTTCACCCCTCTTGTGATACCTATGGACGGGGAGGCTAACATCAACGTGTCTATGTCGATGACCATAAACGACATAAGCTCTTCATACCCAGAGGCTGACGATATACCGACGGAGGTAAATAGGGCCGACATTGCGTTAGCCATAGCCAACTATCTTTCTACGGGCTCCGTAGGGACGTTTACCATCGGAAACACCTCATACACTGCCGACGAATTATTTACCCCCGCAGACAACGACAACGTCGACGAGAACGGATGGTTTTTTAACCTGTCGATAAGCAGGGGGCTGTCTAACGGGGATAGGTTTTCTTCAACGTCTAGCTTTGCCAAAACAATTACGCTGGCCGGAAAAAAGGCCGTTGGCGTAAACGACCCACTTGGGAGCGCCTCTCAAGATATTAGCGCGTCCTCTGCCTTTACCCTTAACGCTGCCTCAGTTAAGTTTAGGTTGTTCAAAGACAATTCATATAAGAGGGCTGAAAGGCCTGTTAACTCAAACTTAGACCCCGGAGACCCTGACTACAGGACGCTTTCTGGGGAGGGGTATTCTAACGACGACCAAAGGGTTGGGCTGTACGTAGATTCTATAACCGATGCGTCGTGGATGACTTGCATTAAGCTGCCCACCGCAGACGCGAAGTGGCAAGTCTTCACATACCCTCAATGGAATGTTTCGAACCTCATCCATAACGGGGACCCGAACAGAGAGATTGGTTATCATAAATGCGACCCGACGCTGTTCCTTGGCTCCACGTCGAATCAAGACGAAACATTGCCCATGTCCCACTGTAGGGGGAGGCTTGGGGGCGGGTCTGCGGCAAGCTTCTTTTCTGGCACTTACGAACCTTCGGCAATAAATTCAGAAGCCAGAATTCCTCAAGCCACGATAGACGCGCTCCAAGCGGCAGGCGTCACGCCAGAAGACGCAGGGGCCATGAGCGCGTTCACCCTTGTGGACGGCGCTGGCTTTGGCGCAAGCATGGTGGGGTCGATAGAAGACTCGACAAACAACCACGACACGTTCCCCCTTATCCTCGATTACTTTGGAGAAGTGGACGAATCATACACGGAAATAGCGGGAGGGTTTAATCTTGGAACGTGCCCAACGGTTACAACCGCCCAAGGCGGAGCCGTAGGAGCGCCGTTTGATGAGGACGGAGATTATAGAAAAGGCGGGTCCCACTCACCTCTTCTTTCGAATGAAATAAACACCAATAATTTATCGGGAACGTGGTGGCGCCTAATCGGACTGGTTGCCGGAGACCTCGGCCAAAATGAAGCGTTTTATGTGTTCCCAACTATGGGGATAACAGACCCCGACGAAGACAGCTTGTGGCCGCAGTTCTCAAAACTAGGATTGGCCGCAACCGACTACTGGTTTGGAAGGAAGCTTACTTCGGCCGAGGTGACGGAGTTTTCAAGCTCCGTAGGCTTTGACGACAACTTGGGGAGGCGGTCGTTTAAGACGTCTGCAAACCACGGCTTCGGGGTCATATACTACGACCATAGGGGCAGGGCCAACTCCGTAGGCAAGATCGGGACGATGTATTCGCCTCCGTATCACACGAGAGGAGAAGGTTCGGATTACATGGGCGCCGTAGAGGCGAGGATAACCCTTGCCAACGCAGCGCCTAGTTGGGCTGAGTATTTCCAGATCGTTTACACTGGAAACACGACTTACTCCGACTTTATTCAGTATACGGCTGGAGGGGCGTTCGCCCTTGCGGGTGAGACTGGCGACGAGTCGAACAACATCTACGTCTCGCTAAACTACCTTCAAGACAACATAGACGTGTCTTACGCTGGGCAGTACGGGGCCCGAAGCGTCGACGGAAGCGATCAGCTTTACACGCCGATACCCGGAGACATCCTTAGGGTTATATCGTACTACAACGCGGAAGGCGTTCGCACCTTCCCTCAGTCAGACTACAGCTTTGAAGTCGTAGACTACAGGAAGCTCAACAGGTCTGAAGACAACCCGTTCTTCAACCAAGACAGCACCATCGACGACGGTGTTCACGGGGCGCAGACGGGTGCGTTTGTGATAATCAGGGATAACCCGGACGCGGACGGCTTCAGTTACCTAAGCGTGCTCGAAGGCGGTAACGCCGCGGAGACACCGTCGCACCTTTGGAACAACAGGACGGTGATTGAGATTTGCCGCCCAACCGACGCCCAAGCGGAAGAGAACCAAGTGTTTTATGAGTCTTCTAAGGTGCTGCCCATAGCTCAGCACTCCAACACGATAACTTTTGATAAAGGCGACGTGTGGTTCAGGAAGGTCCCGACGAACCTTTCGAGGAATCAATCTGGAGTTTATTTGAGCCTTGTCGACGAAGACGGGGGCGGGACGCCGAACCTGAGGGATTACTTCCTTGAGTCTAAGACGTTTAACGACAAGGTCAGAAGGTCTGACGTGTGGGGCAAGGGCAAGATAAAGATTCAAAACCCCGACGAGCACGAAGTCAGAAGGGAGGCCTCTATTACGTTCTCGGACAAGAATAACCCCGCGTCAAAGTTCTTGAGGCTTACGTCTTTCAGTCCAGCCCAGCTGCAGTTTAAAGACCTTCCGCTTGAGCACGGGGCCATAAACTATTTGGCCAACCAGCAGGATTCGGTCCTTTCGATCCAAGAAAACAAGACCGCCTCCGTTCCGTACAACAGGAACATCATCAGCACGGCCGCGGGCCAAGACTCTCTGATAGCCTCCGCCAGCGTCCTCGGGACCGCCGTATTCTACACGGGAAAGTTCGGGTGCGACAACAACCCAGAGTCCGTATGCGAGGTCGACGGGTCGGTGTACTTTGCCTCGAAATCCAACGGGGAGGTCTATAGGTTCGACCCTTCGGGCGGCGTCGCCGTCATCTCCGACGCGGGCATGAAAAAGTTCTTCAGGGACATGTTTAAGGAGGCCATGGCAGACGTTAGCACGTACGGAGACGTAAAGGTTGTGGGCGGTTACGACCCGCTTAGAAAGGAGTTCATTCTTAGCGTTTACAATGAAGACGACACCGCATGAAGAAGACGATAGCATTCGACCACGAGAATAACTTCTGGACCACGCGTTACAGCTACGTGACTAGCTGCATAGGGTGGATAAAGAAGCTCTTTGTTTCAGCTCCTATAGAGGTCACGAATCAGAAGGTTTTCTGGAAGCACGACGACACGGCCACCACAAACAACGTGTTCTACGGGGCTACCGCTGTTCCTTCGTCGATATCCGTCACATTCAACCAAGACCCTTCGAGCATGAAGATCTTTAAGGCGATGTCCATTGAGACGACCGACTTCAGAACTCTTGCCGGTGCGTCTAACAATTTTGTTACTAATAACGGTACTGGTAATAGCAACACCCAGTCCGTTTCTATGAAACAAATGAATGAGCACGGGGGCGTGCTTTACGGGCACATACCTTTCGACTCTGCAACGACGTCCGCCAGCTTCGAATACCTTGGGGTGGCGGGCATTAAGTCAGAAGCTTCCGCTTCACTCAAATCAAAGTATGGGATTACCACGGTCGCCATATTGATCCCTCTTTACGACAGGAACGGCTCCGCTGTGCCTCAGGGCTCTTACCTCGTAAGCGACACCAAACAATATAAAGACAACGGGACCGGGGCTACTGCGTACTACTTTAGCTTGTTTAAGGTTGTAGACGAAGGCGTTATAGTTTACACTGAAGACGAAACAGATTTGCTGGCGGATTTGCTTGCGGCCACCACATCCGTCGACGCAGGAAAAGCTTTACACCTTGTGTCTACTACAAACATGAATTCAGACCAAGCCAGAGGCTTTTACGCCGAAGCCGACATTTCCCTTGGCAGCAATGATTTCGAACTATTTTCTATAAACCTCGATTACGAAACCAACCCGTTAGGTCCTACTGGATAAGGGTTTTATTATATTTGCACATGTCTAAGTTCACAGACTTTCTCGCAAACCAAGGCCTAGGCTCCATCACCGGTGAGGGCGACGCGGCTAAATTCGCTCTCAATCAAGACGCGAAAGACAAGCTGAAAGAAGCCGGGAAAAACCTATTCCAAAAAGGAAAGGCGGCTGGCGCCGCCGCGGGAATCGCGCAGGCTAAGTATAAAGGCGACCAATCCCTTATAGACAAGCAGAAAGAGCTGTCTCAGTCAAACCTCCAAAAATACGGGGGCATGGCCAAGAACTTGGAAAACCAGATCATGGGGGGTAAGTTCGATTCCGCGGCTATGGCGAAGGCCGCGAGCGATCAGATGTCCGTGGCAGAGACGGGAAGGCAGGCTGCGATGGAGCAGGCGGCTAAGTCTGGCGGCGACGTTGTTAGCGCATTGAGGTCTGGCGACCCGAGAGCCATGGCTACGGGCGCTGGGCTGATCGAAGGAACTCAAGCCGCCGTTAACCAAGCCAACTTGGCCGCGGCCCAAGGCAAGGCAACCGCAGGGCAGCAATACGCGGGCTACGATGCGGCCCAAAAGGGGAAGCAACAACAATTCGCGACCAACATGTTCGACACGGCGAAAGGTCTTGAGCTCGGCGCGGAGCAGGACATGCAGCAAGCCAAGATGGATGAGACGCAGCTTAAGGCGAACAGAATGCTCGACGCGGCCACTAACTATCAGGCTTTCAGTCAGTTAGGCAAGTCTCAAGAGAAACCAGAGGAGCCAGACAACAGCCTTCCGGGAGACAGCTCCGCAAACAACACTGTGAACAACACTGCAAACAGCGCTCCTGCGGCTCCGGACACCGGCGGCCAAAGCAGGGTGAAAGAACTCCTCAGTGGGCTCAGTGATACTAAAGTGAATCCACTGCAGTCGCCTAAAACGATCGGGTCTTTCGACGTTAAAAATATTGGAGAGCAACTGGGTAAAAGCAAGGCGGTTGGGAGTCTTTTGCAGAGGCTTGGCAACATGCCGATAGGCGCCGAAGGTCTTTACATGGGCGAGGAAGGGTTTGTCACCGAGGGGGAGTTTGACCACGGCACGAATAAAAAAGCGGTCGTAGACGAAGAAAGCGGTGAAAAAGAGGCGGAGCTCACCGGAGGTGAATTTGTATTCAACCCTAAGCAAACGAACCGAATCGAAAGCCTAGTAGAGAAAGACAACGCGGAGGGGTTGCTTAAGTTTATGAGAAACCTTCTCAAGAAGCCGCAATTCAAGAAATAATGGCAATAGAAGCACAAAGATTCTTTGGGGGGCGCGAAGACCTGATTAGAAAGACGCAGGCCGACGCTAAACAGCAGCAGCTGCAAAGCCAAACTATGCAGGCGGCTCAACTCGAAGAGAGCCGCAGGCAGGAGGCCCAGAAGCGCATAGACATTCAGCAAGCGTACCTGAGGGAAGACCTTAAGGAGCTTCACGGGTTTGACCTTGCGTTCGCTGGCGGCGGAGAGATGGCAGGCGCCCTTAACATGCTGGCCAAAGACGCGAGCGCCAGAATGCGGGAAGCCAACAACCCTATCGCGGCCCAAGAAATCCTCGCCGGCTTTAAGTCTCAGTACAACGCTATTCAACAGCGCGAGACTATGTCTAAGGACGTCAGGGATCAGTACAACGGAGCTTACAGCGGGACAAACGTGCCTAAGTCTGGCGGCCAGCAAGCCGTAAGGCCAGAGCCTTCAGACTTGGCCGCTACGAATCAGGCGTGGCACAACCCGTTCGGAGGGTCTGAGATGCAGGTCGTAAACGGTCAGGTCATGGTGAAGGGCGAAGACGGTCAGTTTGTTCCTATGACGGAGGACCCTCGCTTCATAAACACCGACATGTGGCAGCTCGAAATGCAGCCCATAGACACCGGTCAACTTGACGATTGGGCAAAATCTTCTGAGGTGCTTTCAAACATCGCGCTCGACCACCCTCTGTACGACGAAAGCACGGCTGAGTCAATTAGAAACAGGGCGGGCCAGATATACGACGAAGGCCTGATGCTGCAGAA
>Ga0208767_1002002_pt1 | contig 15701 bp, 36 predicted proteins | sample VirMetDEL_Mar_21_FD_184514 | JGI IMG/M metagenome (GOLD analysis project Ga0208767, IMG submission 184514) | Aqueous microbial communities from the Delaware River and Bay under freshwater to marine salinity gradient to study organic matter... | ecosystem: Environmental > Aquatic > Marine >... | reverse complement strand
TCAGGACGGCGGAGTGGAGAACTTTGGGTAAACTCGATATTATGGGCTATACAAACACCTTCGACAGCTTCGATTCGTCAATCCTGGCGCATCCTGGCGCTTTATTTTTCCAAAAAAGCGAGGAAAATCACGCTTTTTATTGGGGCTTGCCATTTATGGCGATTTATGATACTATTAAGACAATAATTAACACTAAACAGAAAAGGACATATGACTACAACATTTAGATACAACAAAGAAATGATTTATGCAGAGTTTGAACAAGCAAAACAAAAAGACATTGCTCTATCAAAGAAAAAAACACTAGACGAAAAGACTAACGATATCTTTACTAATAGGATTGCAATGTTAAAAGAACACGGCGACCTTAAATTCAAATCACCTGAAATTTATGACGGTGTAGATATCAACTTCAATAGATTATTGATTGCATACGAGTCTCCAAATCCAAGAGACCACTTTTATAGAAGTGTATTTGGTAAATCATTTGAAGAACATAGAATAGAAAACGAAATTACAGATGTTAGAGATTACTCTATATCAGATGAGAAATCACAAACATTGGAAGAAAAAGTAGAGGCGATGGTTTAATGGCAATAATCTATACAAATCAATCAAGCGGTTATGCAAGAAAGAATAGTAAGAGAATGAAAAACATTTCTGCTAATCAGCTTGCACAATACAAAGAAGACCTTAGACTTCATAATAAATTTATGAAGCAAAGAGGTTTACATTCTTTTATGATGACACTTGATGATTATATTAAGTATAGATTCGGCAGACTAAAAGTCAAAACAAAATCTGTACCACTTCAGAGTGATAATGTTCCTCATGTTAGAGAAACACCAGAATACCCTAGTTTATCAAATAGTAAAAATATGGGTAACGGTGGTACAATCGACCACAAAACACAAATGGAAAGAATTGCAGTATCTAAACAATACTCAATTGTTCCAGCATATAACAAAGGTCCTTACATGGTGGTCAGTAAAGAAGACCTTAAAACAGCAGGGAGAAAAGTATGAGTAAACTAAAAGAGTTTATCGTATTAACAATAGCTTGTTTATCATTTATGTTAATTACAGGTATTGCAAAAGCAAATCCAGTTACAACATGGATTACAAATGAGAAAAACAAAATAGTTGAGTATCAAACTAAAAGTTGGGCTGATAGTAAAGTACAATTAGCTAACACAAAAGAATCAATCTTAAACTTATTTAATAAGGCTAAAGAAAATGTTACACAAGATTAGTGATTTTTGTAACAAGATTGACACAATTAAAAAGATGTCAGATGATTTAAGGGTTTTGAAATATGAAACCCCTAAATCAGATGAGAGAGATTTAAGAGTACAAAATTTAATTGATACCATACAGGCAGATTGTCATTTGGTATCACAAGACAAATCAGACTATGGCAAAGAAGACTAAAAAGAAATTGGTGGGATATTACTTTGATGGTAAGAACTCCTATAATATGTATGAAGATGAAGACGGAAATAACACACAAGAGTTGGTCAAAGATAAAAACAGTAAAGGCAATTATGGCGATTATTCTGGTATCGACCATGATAAGCTCTTGCACGACAGGTTCTACAAATAATGAAAAAAAGAAATTTAATCCAGTCTTTAGTATTATCAGGACTATCCTTACTTCTACTAACTAATTGTAGTAGTATGAATAGGTCACAAACTGGCGCCATGTTAGGTGCAACAACGACCACAGCAGGTTGTGTAAGTATGGGTGTTGATAATCCATATGCGATAGCTACATGTGCCGTAATTGGTACATTTGCAGGTGCAGAAATTATGTACAATTCAGATTATGATGTACACAATGCTGTCTTTGTAGACCACTTGAATAACGGACCGTCAGGTCAGAGTTATACAAATTGGTACAATGGCAAAACAGGTAATAGTGGTATTATAAAAGTAACTAGGTCTTATACAGAGGGACCAATTAAGTGTAAAGATTATGACGCTACTATTGATATTACAAATCAATGGCCTTTGATAGGTATTGGTGGTATTAATAGAGAAGTGGTATTTGGTACAGCATGTCAAATGCCGGATGGGAGATGGATAGAAAAAGATGTCTTATTATCAGGAAAAGGTTAATCTTCTCAAAGAAGAAGTGAGAACAAAGAAAGAACAAATGGAATTTGAAACAAGTCAAAAGAGGCTTGCCATTTTAGAGGAAGAAGTGTATAATACTGAACACTCAATAAAAGAATTAGAAAAAAATTATGTTTGACCCTAGGTTTCAGATGAAAAAATATTTGACATGGACATTTGTTCTCATTTTGTTCTTAATTATATCTGGTATTGCAGTAGCAAAAGATTATCATAGAATTATACCCATTGACCCTAAAGAAGTAAATGGACAGTTTTGTTTTATTAAAGTAACTATCAAACAAGTCGGTGACGAGATAGTTAAAGAAGAAATTTTGGAGTGTGCTGATGGTAAAAGACAGCATGATGGACCAAGTTATTGGGAAATGTTTGCTCAATTTTACTATGCAGGTGTTAATACTCCAGAATATTGTCGATATTATAGTCGACCAGAACATGCCTTAAAATCATTTGGTGAGGTATGTTTAACAACAACTGGCAAATGGGAGGTTAAGTAATGATTAGAAATCTAATTATTGTAGCTCTTGTGTTAGTTATATTATATGATGTTTCAAGTGAGGACGCTTTAGGATATGTTCAATCCACGCTTGCCTTCTTACAAGAGTTAGTATATAATGTAATGGAGAGTGAGAAAATATGAAAAATATAAGTAAAATGGTTGCTATTGGAGCAGTAGGTCTTATGATGACGGCTTGTAGCAATACATATAAAATCAAATCGGAGAGTGGAAAAGTAATGAACTCTGTACCAAAATGGTACATGGCAGATTACTCCGAATCAAAAGCGTGTGATACGCCTTGGTTAGGCAAAGACAAAGATAAAATGTGTATCTTTGGTGTTGCAACGGCTGTATCTCCAGATTTACAATTAGCAATAGAAAAAGGTAAGATGATGGCTAAAGCTGAACTTGCTGATATTATTGCTGGTGAAATGAACAAGCAATCAAAACAATTTATTACTGAATTAGGTAAGACAGAAACTAAAACAATAGTAAGTGAAGTTGAATCTGTTCTAGTAAACAGTATTAAGAATACACCTGTGAGAGGTTATGAAATCTTTAAACAAGATGTAACTCTTACAAAGAATGGTTACTATAGAGTATGGATTGGTTTGAGATTGCCTTTAGGTGAGTATAACAAAATGTACAACTTCACAGTTGCACAAGCTGTTGACGCTTATAACTTGAAAGAGAAAGCGAACTTATCTTATGAAAAGTTAATGAAAGATAATAAAAATGAAAATAACAATATACAGTAAACCAAATTGTATCTATTGTGATAAGTCAAAGGCCTTATTGAAAGGCCTTGATTTGAGTTACGAAGAAAAGATGTTTGGTAAAGATTTTAAATCACCAGAAGAATTGTACGAAGCAGTTGGTAAACAAGTGAGAACTATGCCTCAAATTGTGATTGATGATGTACTTGTTGGTGGTTATAATCAATTAGTAGAGTTTATGGCCGATAAAGGTTTAACTAATTTCAAAGGCGAAAAGATATAGTGTCAGATGATGGTAATGTCATTCTTTTTCCGACAGATAGGATTAAGAACAAAGCAAACACAGGTGTTAAAAATACCAAATTTCAAAAGAAAATTGAAAAAGAACAGACCGTTAAGTTTGTTGAGTCTGCTGTAGATGATATTGCTATGAAACTATTACACAACTTTGTTGACCTTGCTATGAAAACTAATACAGAAACCTTTACAAGAGATTTCTCATATCTAGTTGATGTATTGAGAGCTACAATAAAACGAGATTTTGGTTTAAATCATATAGTGCATAAGATTGCCGATAATACAGTTGAGTTAATACATGACAACGCTGGTAATACAAGAGCAAGAATAGATTATGCAAAGATTAAAGATATAGATTTTAGGCCTAAAGCCGATAGAACAAAAGAACCGTTATCAGAGGAGGTCAAAGATGAGTTAACAGGTGTTGACTTTATTCCAGATTTTGACCCACACGACAATGATAACTAAAAAGAATTCCGTTCTGGAATCGCCATGTCAGGTTGTAAAATTGACAGAAAGAGAGGAGTTATAACAATTATGTTTAACTTTTTATTTAACAAAAACAAGGAGAATAGTCACATGGCTAGAACTAAACAATCAAAAACTGAAAAGGTAAGAAACCTTTTTTCTAAAGGAAATGCAGTTACTTGGAAATCGCTAAGAACTACATTCGATTTAAGGTCACCAGCTTCAATGGTTGGTAAATTAAGAAACGAAGGAATGATGATTTATGAAAATAGAACATCATCTGGTGTTTCATACAGAGTAGGTGCTCCGTCAAAAGCTGTTATCGCAGCTGGACAGACTGCTTTATTCGGTAACCAAGGTTACTCAGCGTAACTTTAATTCAGAGGCGGCCTTCGGGTCGCCTCCGTTTATTATGACTATAGCTTCAGGATTAGGTTTACTATTTACGGGTATTATTGTGAGTGTTATTGTAATGTTTATAATTATTAAAGTGTTTGATATTGGTGATGAGTAATCATTTAAGAAACATAAGAGCAATATTTGAAACAGCAAAGACACATAAAGTATCCAGAAAAGTCGATAGTTATGAATATGAAGAAGTAGAGAAATTGATATTAACAGATAACATACCATACCACGAGGTCTTACAACTATTTACAGATAAGATTTATCGAAACTGGTTTTACGATAGGAACTTTATAAAATGATATTAGTAGATTTAAACCAGGTTTTAATTTCAAATCTTATGGTGCAGACCAGAGGTCAAGGTGATGTAAAACCAAACGAAGAAATGATAAGACACATGGTGATGAACTCATTGCGTGGCTTCAATGTAAAATTTAAACAAAAGTACGGTAATATGGTACTTTGTTCAGACGCTGGCAATACATGGCGTAGAGATATATTCCCACATTACAAGTATAAAAGAAAAAAAGATAGAACTGAATCAAGCTTTGATTGGGATAATATCTTTGATATACTTACTAATATTAAAAACGAATTAAAAGAAAACTTCCCTTATATTATGATGTACGAGGAGAAGTGTGAGGCTGATGATATAATCGCCATACTAACAAAGTATTACCACCAAGATGAAAAGATTATGATTGTATCTGGTGACAAAGACTTTATTCAATTACAATTCTATAAAAATGTAGAACAGTATGCTCCCATCCAGAAAAAATTTATTGGTTTTGATGAAGACGGTATCAAAATAGACCCAAAAGAATTTCTATTAGAACAGATTTTAAAAGGTGATAGGTCAGATGGTATACCAAATATACTATCACCAAATGATAGCTTTGTAACTGGAATTAAACAAAAACCAATGACCAAAAAAAGGTTAGAAGAATGCTCAGTTACAGATAACTTGGACGAGCAGTTAAGTGCAAGATATAATGAGAACAAGAAACTAATAGACCTAAACCAGATACCACAGGTCTACGAGGATGCTATTATAAATAGTTATCGAAGTTACAAAGTAAATGACCGTAGCAAGTTATTAACTTACTTTATTGAAAATAAATTGAAGTCTTTAATGGAAAACATTGGTGACTTTTAACATGGAGAAATAATATGGCAACACAAAACCCAAACTTGATGTCAAGAGCTGCAATGACAACTATGTCCTCTACTAGTGGTAGTGGTAAGTTACTAATGCACGAAATTTTGACTAAAGTAAACAACGCAAAAGATAAACCTAAAAAGATTGAAGTATTGAAACAATACGACACACCAGGTTTAAGAAGAATTATCAAAGGTTCATTTGACCCTAATATTAAATGGGATTTACCAGAGGGTACACCACCGTTTATAGCAAACGAGGCACCAGATGGTACTGAACATTCAAGGTTAGAAAATGAATCAAAGAAATTCTGGCATTTTGTGGTTGGTGCTGATGTAGCAACATCAAAAACCAGAAAAGAAACTATGTTCTTACAGATATTAGAAGCTTTATCAAAAGGTGAAGCTAGTATTGCAATCGCAATGAAAGATAAAGAACTACATAAACATTATAAAGGTCTATCCCAAGCAGTAGTAAAAGAAGCTTTTGGTTGGAATGACGAATATAAAACACCAGAAGGACCGACTCGTGGTACTTCATCTGGAGCGCTATCTCAATAGCGAATCAACAGTTTAGGGGGTGGTCAACTATGACGCACCCCCTATAATTAGTATAATATACTACAAAACCCTTAAAAAAAGACACAAAATACTACAAAAAAGCGTAAAAAAAGTGAAAAAAGCGCTTGCCTTTGCTGACATTATAGTGTATTATATACCTATAAACGATAACAAAAGGACATATATATTATGAAGAAGACAATTTTTTTACTGGCGATATTGTGGTTTGGTCTAACGGCTTTCGCAAATTCAGTAAAAGCTGATGATTATAACACGGCCGTTATTGGTCATGTTATAAAAGAAAAAGTAAGTGGTAACGGTGTTGACACTTCGGTACTTGAAGCAGAAATGGCTAAAATAGCACACAGCTTTGCTTTACAAATGACAGATGTTTTAGAAAAAAACTTACCTGTTATTTTAGAAAGTTTAGCTGCTCAATTAAGACAGAATGCTGATAGTAAATATAAATGTGAACTATTAGAAGATACGAAGATTGCTGATAAAGAGTGTTCGTAAGATTATATGACTAAAAAACCTACTAGTAAAAAAACAAAGTACGATATTCCAGAGATACCGTTTACATACGATTTCTATTTGGTGTATTGGGAGGATATTCAATCAGACGCTGGTTGGAAATCACTAAAAGAAATTCAAAAAATGAAACCTGCTATTTGTGTATCGACCGGTTGGTTGGTAAAGAATGATAACAAGGTTCATGTTTTGATGAGCGACTACAATTATGATGATAATAACGAACTTGGTGATGGTGGTAACACAACAGTTATACCAACAAAGAATGTTATTAGAAAATTCAAAATTGCAGATTTATAAACAACTCTAAAGGAGAGATATATTATGGCGAGTAAACAAATTGACCGTTGGTTAAAATCAGAAATTGAGAAAGTACCAGAAACTTTAATTAAGTTTAGAGAATCAGGCACAAAAACCAAAATGACTTATTACACAGGTAATTGGTCTAAAGATGTTCAGGATAATCTTACTGAACGACAATCAGAAAAACTATTTAAGAAGATGTTTAAGATACAGGAAACCCCTGGTCTACAATTCTTTCAAAAGAAAATGACACCCATTAAAGTAGGCGCTAATGATTATGATGAGGCAGAAACTATTACTGGTTTCCAATACATTGTAATGAGAACTAATGTAGGTGCGTAATGAAAGAAAAAATCAAAACAATTTTACAAACATTAATGGTTGTTACGGTCATTTTGTTTGGTGTAGGTATCTATACTGTAGTTGAGGGTGCAAAAGAAGATAAACAAGCTTTAATACTTGAAAAAGAAGTAACGGAAATTGTTGAAACTTTAGAAGCAATCACCACATATGAATTGCCAGATTTTGAAAGGGCAAACAATCAAACATTTATTAATAGTGTTGGTGCTTGTGTAAACTATATTTACAATACAACAACAGATGTAACACCTGTAATTTATGAGATATTATTGGCTCAAGCGGCTTTAGAAAGTGGTTGGGGTAATAGTAGATTTTCACTAGAGGGTAAAAATCTGTTTGGTATTCGTACATATGATTTAAGAGAACCACATATGTTACCTAGTAACAATCCTAAAAAATGGGGTGTAAGAGTTTATATGCACGAATGTGATTCTGTACAGCATTATATGGATATACTAAATAGTGGTAGTGCTTACGAAAAGTACAGAGAATTAAGAGATAACGGTATAGAAGATTCATTATTATATGTTGAAACACTTGGTGCTTATGCAGCTGATAAAAAATACTTTCCAAAGTTAAAAAGTATTATCAAAAAATTAAGAACTGAATACGATATACCACAATTAAATTAGGACTAATATGCTAACGATTATAATAACTTTTATAAGTGCCATTTCTATATCTATAATAGCCGCTGGTTATTCTATTATGGGTTTGGCAACTTTATTCGCAGGTGCAGTTGTACCTATTATCGCAATGGGTAGTGCTTTAGAAGTTGGTAAACTTGTAGCCGCCTCATGGTTATATAATAACTGGCGCAATAAACTTGTACCAAAAACAATAAAACTATATCTTACATTTGCTGTTGTAGTATTAATTTTTATCACATCTATGGGTATCTTTGGTTTCTTATCAAAGGCACACCTAGACCAAGTGCAACCAACATCATCTAATAATATTAAAATAGAATTAATTGATAATCAAATAAATCAACAACAATTAACAATTGATAGAGCAAATAAAACTCTAACTCTTTTAGATAAAACACTTGAAACATATATTGGTATGGAATATGTTACAAGAGGTTTAAAAGAAAGAGAGAAACAGAAACCCGAAAGGGACGCTTTAACGCTTGCCATTAACGAGGCAAGTGATAAGATTGCTGAACTATCAGACCAAAAAGGTGCATTAAAATTAGAACAAGATAAGATTGAAGCTGAAGTAGGACCAATTAAATATATTGCAGAGTTAATATATGGTGACGAGGCAAAAGACCATTTTGACAAGGCTGTAAGGTGGGTAATCATTGTATTGATATTTGTATTTGACCCATTAGCAGTATTGTTATTGATAGCGGCCAATATATCTTTACGAACTAGAAGTGAAGAAAAGGCAGAGGTACAAAATACCAAAAAGGTAAACCTTTCCAAAGAATTGGCAAGGGAGAAGGCCAAAAGTGCCAAGCTACGAAAAAAAGAGAGAGATTATAAAGGTTTTGTTAGAAAACTAGGTGCCAAAGAATTAAAAGACCTGGATCCTGATGAAATTAAACTGAAATTAGACCAGATAATGGATTGGAATGAAAAATCGAAGCAACCGTAGGCTTGCCAAACGATGGAAAGTAGTATATAATGGTAAACATGACAATTGATAATCCAAGTGAAGAACTAAAAGACAGGCGTATCAAAAACGCAGAAAAAATGTGTAGAGATTCTATGACCGATTGGGCAAAGAATTATTGGTACAATGTCTTTTCTATATTATGTAAGAAGTATGACCGAGAGGATTACTTTAGAAAGGTGATAAATTGATATGAATATTTTTTATTTAGATAAAGACCCTATAAAAGCGGCTCAACTATCATGTGACAAACATGTAGTTAAAATGATTGTAGAATCAGCACAGATGTTATCTACTGCTCACCGTATGATTGATGGTAAAGAGTATATTGATAAAACAAAAGCAGGCCGTAAGATTAAAAGATGGAAACATCCTAATTCTAACATGGAAAAAACATTGTACAAAGCTTGTCATACAGGACATCCTAGTACAGTATGGGTTATGCAAAGTGCTTACAACTATCATTGGTTATACAAACACATGATGGCCTTGAATACAGAATTTAAAATGAGATATGGCCATATATTAGACCATAAGACAGTACAATTGTTAGAGGGTGCATTAATGTATCCGCCTAAAAATATATCACTAAATACTATTGCAACAGACCCACCACCTGCTATGCCAGATTATTGCAAAGTGCCTGGTGATTCTGTTGCAAGTTATAGAAAGTATTATATTTACGAGAAGCAAAGATTTGCAACTTGGAAATCTCCGTCATCCGTTCCCGCCTGGTACATTGATGGTGTGAAAGAAGCACAAGAACAGGCATTGATATAAAGGGGAAACAAATGAGTAGAACACATTTAATTAAAGCGTTAAAGTCACACGCACAAGGTCACATTGACAAACATATTGCTAATGTAGAAGTGCATTTACAGAATGCTCAAGGTGTAGCTGAACATAGCGACCATGTTGAAACATTAGAAAAAGAATTAAAATTCATTGCTGAGTATGATGACCAATTAGAAATGTTAAATAAATATTTTCCAACAGAGGATTAATATGAAATATTTTTATGGCGTGGTTAGTATTGCAGTATTTTTTGGAGTAATAGCCACAATTTTGAATTATATGCAAGGAACATTATAGTGCCAACATACGATTTTGAAGATAAAAAAACTGGTAAAGTCTGGACAGATATGATGTCTATAGCTGAAAAGGAAGAATACCTAAAGAAGAATAAACACATTAAACAACTAGTAAGTAAGATAAATATTAGTAGTGGTGTAATGGGTATAGGTCAGATGAAAACTGATGGTGGTTGGAAAGATATGTTAAGTCGTATCGGTGACGCTCACCAAGGAAGTAAAGTACATGACTTATACGGTAATAAAAGCACGAAAGATATTAAAACAAGGGCTGTCGTAGAGAAACATAGAAAACGACAGGCTGCCCAAAAACGAGGAAAATAAAATGGCAACTAAAGATATACCAGATTATATGCGAGGTTTTGACCTACAAGATGATTGGGGTATGACGCCAGTTTCAGCTACACCAGAGGCGAAACCTAGTGTTGACCCTAAAGTAGTTGAAGATAGTAAATTAGAAATCTCAAAAGTTAAATCAGATGTTGGCGATATTAAGTCAATGATGAACGAGATTATGCAAATTGTAGCCGACAAAGAAACGGTAACAAAAACGGTGACAGATGAAGATACAAAGAAAAGGTTTGCTGATATAGAAAAAATTATATTACCTTTCTTGTATAACTTACAAAAATCAGACGAGCCTTACATTCATTGGCCTAACAGAGGTCCAATTATCAAGGCACAAATTGAGAAAATACTCAAATTAACAAGGAACTAAAATGCAATCAAATTACGATAAATGCTTAAAAGCTATTTTACACCATGAGGGTGGGTATGTAAATCATCCAAAAGACCCAGGTGGTGAAACGAATCTAGGTGTTACTAAACGAGTTTATGAAGAACACGGTGGCACAAAAGATATGAAAGACTTAACAGTTGAAGATGTAGCACCAATCTATAAAAAAGGATATTGGGACAAAATGAAAGGTGACGATTTACCTGGAGGTTTGGACTTATGTGTTTTTGATTTTGGTGTAAATGCTGGTCCAGGCCGAAGTGCGAAGTACCTACAAACAATGATTGGTACTGTTGCAGATGGTGGTATTGGTCCTAATACATTGAAAGCTGTAGAAGCATATGTTAGTGAACACGGTATTAATAAGTCTATTGAAAACTTCCAAGAAGCAAGACAAGGTTACTATGAAAAGTTAAATACCTTTGATACTTTTGGTAGAGGTTGGACAAGACGAGTTACAGAAACTACCGAGTTAGCTAAAACAATGACTAGCTGAAAGTTAGATGAGAAATATAGGTCAGATAGAGATTATCTAAACGGCCTTTATGCAAAAAAAGGCATTTAAGGCTTGCCATTCAGTTGTGAATGGTATATAATAGTGAGTAAGATTAAATAGGAGAATATAATGGCGTTTGAATTTGTAAAACTGAATGAATCAAAACTTCCAAAAACTAAAGGTAAGCGTATTGACGGATTTAGGTTTTATGACATTGAGGGTCATAATTATCCTTCGGTCACTACAGTATTAGGTTATAATACCGGCGATGGTATTAAAAAGTGGCGTGAGTCAATTGGTGAAGATGTTGCCAATTATGAAATGCGTAGAGCTGCTGGTCGTGGCAAAGCGACACACACTTTAATTGAACAATATATGAAAGGTGAAACACCAGGCGAAAGAGCTGTGTTGCCTTTAGGTCTATTCAGACTAATCAAACCATATGTTGACCAAATCACTAATGTACACTTGTTAGAAGCAATCATGTACAGTAAACAATTGACACTTGCTGGTCAAGTAGATTGTATTGCTGAATATAATGGCAAGTTGTCTGTTATTGATTTTAAAACCTCTAACAAATATAAGCAAGAGGATTGGGTACAAGGTTATTTTCAACAATGTACTGCCTATGCTATTATGTACGAAGAGCTATTCGGAACTCCCATAGAACAAATTGTTGTCCTTATTGCGTGTGAAGATGGTAGCGTACAATCATTTGTAAAAGAAAAGAAAGATTTTATCGAGCCTTTAAAAGAGCAAATTGCTGGTTTTTATAAATATTATGAAGAGCTAAATAAAGATAAAATTACTAGTCAATCATAGTCCCTATCTTTAGTAGGAGGGCTTACATGAAAATCATAACAGGACTTATTATGGGAATGCTATCAACAGTAGCAGTAGCATTGTTTTCAGTTAGTGCAACAGCTGATGACCATTATTCATTTTACCAATCGGCTGCTCCGATTATATGTGGCGATACAAAAACTGTCATGGAGTTTGGTGCTGAAAAAGGTTGGACACCGTTTAGTGTTTCATTCGGTAAAGTAAATGGTAAAGAAGATGGTGATATTGCATTTGTAGTTACACATTGGTTGAAACGAGGTACAACTGAACAAATGGTAACTATGCAAGCACCAGATGGTTCAGAAGCTTGTATATTGTATATAAGTTTCGATACAACAATTAATCCAAACTTTAATTTAAAAGGTTTAGATTTATAAGAATTAGTCGTTGACGACAATTATGGTAGGCATACTGGACGAGGGTGCGAATCCCTCCAGCTCCACCATAAACACATTTACGAGTGTGCTTATGATGGGGCTGAATTAGGAATCGACAGGTGTTGAGAAAATTGTAAGAGATTAATAGGTGGCAACCTTAACTGTTAATTAAACGCAAACGATAATAACTTTGCATTAGCGGCTTAGTCGCTTAGGGTTTTGTGGATTGTACCTCGTAACAGAAACAATCCACGCTTGACTTTTATTAATAATATGGTATAATGATTACATGAAAAGCAAAGAATTTAGTTTAAAAATTGAGAAAATAGCAAAAGAAAAAAGATGTAGTCTAATGGACGCCATTTTAGAATTTTGTAAAGAAAATGACCTGGATCCAGGTACAGTTGGAAGTCTAGTTTCCAAATCACTTAAAGAAAAAATCAAAGCAGACGCAATTCAATTAAAGTTACTAAAAAATAGTAGCTCAGCTCCACAAGGAAAGTTACCAATATGAACATACAACTAATTGATAAAATGGGTAGTGACTTATCAGTTGTTAATGCAGCTCGTGTTTCATTTGCCAAAAGAAAAGATGTAATTGACCAAGGCGATGAAAGATTAATTAAATATCTTGCAGAGCATGACCATTGGTCACCATTTGGTCATACTACCTTACAGTTTTTAATTAAAGCACCTGTGTTTGTTGCAAGACAACTTGTAAAACACCAAGTTGGTTTAGTTTGGAATGAAGTTAGTCGAAGATATGTTGATTCAGAACCAGAGTTTTATACACCATTTATTTGGCGTGGTAAACCAGAAAATAAAAAACAAGGGTCAAGTGAAGATGAAATCGAATATGATATTTCATCTACAATGCAGTTTGTAAGAGAAACATATAATAATTTATTAAAAGCAGGTGTAGCTCCTGAAATGGCTAGAATGGTATTACCACAAAATATGATGACAGAGTGGTACTGGACTGGTTCATTGATGGCATTTGTTCGTGTATGTAATTTGAGAACTAAATCAGATTCGCAAGAAGAAACAAGAATGATTGCAATACAAATGGCTCAACATTTAAAAGACCATTTTCCAATTAGTGCGAAATATTTACTTGAAAGAGAATAGATGAAGAAATTTAAAGATAGTGTAGATGATTTTTTTAAATGGGTCAAAGGTACTGAACTTGTCGAACTAGATGACATTGATGTATCAGAGGATCCTGTAAGACCTGAGCTGACCCTTGGTTTTAGAATACAGAATGGTCGAAAGATATTTGGCCTGAAGTATGATAATGAAATTGAGGCGATTGTTTGTGTTGCATATTGTCCTGAAGTACCCTTTACAGTAAGAGAAATGGATTATATGTCGCAAGCTGCCAACCAAGATGGTCAGCGAGGCAAAATTTTAGTTGCTTATACTGTATGGTCTAGGAAAAGAGGTGCAGGTAAAGAGATAATTAAAAAACTTGCTGAATGGGCAGACACACAAAATTTTGGTAGATTGGTAACATTATCACCATTAACACCAATGGCCACACATTTTCATATTAGAAATGGTGCCAAACAAATTCATATAAATGAGGAAACACAAAACTTTGAATACAAATTAAATAATGACTAGAGATATATTTGAAAGTGTAATAGATGTAGGTAGTGGTTTTATATTAGCTGTTCTTATACAGTTATTGATATTTCCATTATTTGATTTACACCCTAGTATATTTGATAGCATGGGAATAGCATTAATATTCACCGTAGTGTCAATGACAAGGTCAGCATTATGGCGTAGATATTTCCGAAGGAACCGAAATGTATGACGGATTTTCAGTATATAAAACTTACTTGGCCATCAAGTTACATTTTTCTTCGCCTAAGTATGATTATGCCAAATATGAGGGTAAAATCAATGCGAAACTGGATACATTTACAAGTAGGAATGATAGATATTTTTTTCACAAGCTTAGTAAAAAGTATAAAGAGGATGAGATTGTAGATTTTTTTGTAAGTAACTTTGCAAAGAATGATAAAGTATGGTCAAAACAATTATTAGAAGATGAATACAATAACACATATTTACGGTTTAGAAAGTATAAAGAATCGGTTAATTATCACTTTCGAAGCGATTGTAGCTTACTTAATGATAGGTTTATCAGCGATGGTATTTCTTTTAATGATGGCTTTATTTCTGATAATGGACAACATCCACGAGTTTTGCGTTTACTTATTCAAGGGAAAATTGATAGCCAGACCGCCGTCATACTTGATTCAGTATTATCGTATAGTAACACTTGGAATAAAACAATTAAAGAGAAAGTTGTTTGGCCTAAAATTGCAATGAGGCTTGCCAAACTGAAACCTTTTGTGATATATAATGACACAGAATGTAAATTGATTATGAAGGAGATATTTGTATGAACGCAATAAAAGAATTTTGGATGTCATCTTATCGGTCGGATAAGGTAGCATTTTATTTTGAAATGGCCAGTTTCATTTTTATACTTGTAGCAAGTATGACTATGGCTATTACGGCAGACAGTCCAGATATGAGATATATCTATCCAGGTTATTTTATAGGTAGTTTAACAGCCGTGTATGCACATTGGCGAAGAAGACTAGCATGGCCAACAATGTTAGTTGGATATTTTACAATCGTAAATGTATTTGGTTGGTTAGTAGCAATGAGATTTATATAGAAGTGGATTATGACAATAGAACCTATTAGAGAAAAGCTAGACGAAAAAATTAAAAAATTAAATTCTAGTAGAGTTTATAAAAAGATTACACCAAAAGGTGACCTGTCTTGGTATATTAAATGGACAGGTAGTGTGTTTTTAATAGTTGCAATGATGATGACTTCAGTAAATATATTTCCTTTGAACTTATATGTTGCATTGGTTGGTATGACAGGCTGGTTGATAGTAGGTATATTGTGGCATGATAGAGCATTGATTGTTTTAAATGCAGTAAGTGTGGCAATCTATGGTTTAGGAATAATGAATAGTTGGTTTAATGGTTAAAAGAGTATTTTGTATAGGTAATGGTGGCAGTAGAGATGGTTTTAATTTAGAATCATTAAAACCACATGGTAAAGTTTATGGCTGTAATG
>Ga0208767_1002000_pt1 | contig 15716 bp, 14 predicted proteins | sample VirMetDEL_Mar_21_FD_184514 | JGI IMG/M metagenome (GOLD analysis project Ga0208767, IMG submission 184514) | Aqueous microbial communities from the Delaware River and Bay under freshwater to marine salinity gradient to study organic matter... | ecosystem: Environmental > Aquatic > Marine >... | reverse complement strand
TTCTGCTGGTATTGGAATCACTACATCGCAGCAGTTGAGCGAAGAACTTTTAAGTGACTCTCAGCATTTTGTAGTTAATGGTGAAGTAAAACATCAGGGTATTATATTAAGAAACAATGCTGAAGGTCGTGAATGCTCTATGAGAATTGTATGTGGTTTGTTTTTGTCCCAGCAACAGATTTCTTTAAATGATGTAGGAGGATTAACAATAAGAATTAAACTTGCTCCCAATGAAGCTGTATTGAGTGATTTAGCAGGTATTACTGGCGAAGCAGCTACAGCTGCTTCAAACTTCCGTTATGAAATTATTAATCCACGTCTTATAGCTGGATGTGTATTAGAAACTCCAATGGCTATACAGCAAAGAATGGCTAATCCAACACCAACAATGCCCTTTCTTTCTTATGCTAGTTTTTACAATAATATTATTTCAAGTGATTTTCAAGTTCTTCACAAACTTAATGCTGCTGCTGTTATATCAACATTTACTAATTTTATTCCATCTAAAAATCTTAACAACTATAATGCTTTTAGTGACGCCCAAATGAATCCAAATATTCAGGAGCTTACATTTCAAAAAGATGGACAACGTGTTCCTCTTCAGTATGAATTACGAAGTGAACAAGATAATGTTCTTACTGACGATGATTTACAGCCAACTACATTTCCAGCTATGCTTTATCATTATCTCTCATCTTGGGGCAGTCCAAGTGATCGCAAAAAATCCTCAATCAATCCCATTGTTTCAGCAATTCGTGCGACCAATGACGAATATGGTGTATTTGGCGTAGGATGTTCTTATGATACTGAACATCAAGGAATTAATGGTAAGGTTGCAAATATTGGTTTCCAAATCAAGTCTAAATTACTTGACCCTGATGCTGGAAATAATACAACACAGACTCCTTACTCTGCTTTCACTTATTATTTGTGTAAAAATGAATTAGCGGTAAATCGTGGTAAAGGTGTAGCTGTTGTAAATTAGAATAAGGATATTACAAGAAGTTTAGTTTAAAAAGCATTTAATCTTTATTATTTATTTTTTTTCTATGTATAAATTATATAAAATGGACGCTATTGCTGATGGATATGCTATAGACGATTTACTTAAGGTTAGTGTAAGTAAAGAAGACCAAACAACTCGTGTTGAGTCTGTTATTCAAGACCCTGATTCTTTCACAACTATTACAGGTAGTTCTGCTACTGTCAGGTTCACATTACCTGAAAAAGGACAAGTTTTAGCCCCAAATGGAAGGCTTATATTTAAAGCAATTTGGAGTGCTTTTAATGCGGCAAATGACAAAATGCTTTCCCCTCCTAGATTTGGTGGAGCTCTTTCAATGATTCGTGAAGCAAGACTTTTCTGTGGTGCTTTGATTGAGAGAAATACTTTAGCAGGTCATAAAATAAATATTGAAAATAATGCTTTACCTTATGATTCCCAAAATGAAGTCATTGATGTTCTTTTAGGAAGTAACCATGGTTATACTTATGCAGCTGATGGAACAATTCAACTCACTGATGATATACCAAATGGCTCAGCTGGTTCACGTGCTCTTACCAACAATGAAAATGCGACTGTAGAATACTCTGTGCCTCTTGATTCATTATTTTCATGTCTTAAAGATGTTATGATTCCTACATTCTTAAAAAATCCAATCGTAATTGAAATTGATTTTGATTTAACATTAGCTGATAATTCAAATGATGTTGTAATTATATCAGGAGCTGCTGGGGGTGCTATTACAGGAAATGTTCTTGTCAAAAGACCAAGACTTGATCTTGATTACCTTGTTCTTAATGAAGAGATGGTAAATGCTTTCCGTTCTAGAGTGATGATGGGTGCTGGTCTTGCTTACAATTTCCGCAATAATCATTTAATACAAAAGGTTCTCCCAGCCGCCGTAAATAGTCAAAATCAGGAAAATGATTTAGAAATCGGTTTGGCTTCAACACGTGTAATGAAATTATTTGTAGAAAAACAATTGTCTTATGATAATACATTACTTAAAGGAATGCGAAGTGATGGTCTTTTAGGAGAAACTTTACAAGTATTTATTAATAATCAAAATCTTTTTGACAGAAATGTAGACAGATTAAGTGATATGTATGTATATTTAGGACAAGCAGTAGGAACATCATATAAAATTTTGAATGGTGCTTATGAACTTGTTGGAGATAAAGCAGCTAATAATATAATGAATAATGAAACTAAATTGCCCTCTGCTGCTGCTGGTAATGGTACATATAATACCGTAAAAGAAAATCTACAGGGAAGACAGCGATGGCTTGGAGTAAATTTGGGACAGAGCCGTGCTGAAGGTAATGATAATCCTATGAATTCTCTCATGATTGGTGAAAGTCCTATTGTATTAAGACTTAATCGTACAATACCTGCTGCTGGAGTAGCATCACCACGTGGAGAAGTTAATACTAATTCGGCAAAGGCATCATGTAATGTTAATGTATTCGCAGAAGTAGTAAAAGTTATGATGATTCAAAATGGTGAAATAATGGTGGCTAATGCTTAAAAATAGAATTTTAAAATATTTTAATTTAACTTTTTTTAAAATGTATATAGGAAATTTACGAAAATATATAATTCGTAAATTGACTTAAAGATTTTTTATCTATGTATAATATATAAGTATAATATAATGAGTGATTTACAGACAATCATTTCAATGTATAATAATGATCCAAATAGGAAAAGCAAAAATGCTTTTTACAGAGGACAACCAACAAAAGATTTTTTAAAAAAAAATAGGCGATATATTGTGGAAGGAAATGCAACTTATTATGCAGATGAAACGAAAGTTTATAAACCATCAACAGGTAGATTTGTTAATAGACTAACAAAAACTGGAAGAGTTCAAAAAAAATATAAGGGCGATAAAATGGTAGGCTCTGTTATTAAGGAAAAAAAATTAGGAGAAACTATTAGATATAGTGCTAATGATGATGATTTAAATAATAATGAATTATTATACAAGATTTTACGTGACAAACCAAGTTTGCGAGGTAATTATAGAATTGTTATTACAAAAAACGGACAAATCGTATATGATGGTAATATTAATATACCTGAAAATATTTCAAAATGGTGGAACACTGCAGGAAGAATTTTATTCCAAGTTGATAGTACTACTATGATTTGGAATAAAACAACAGGCGATACATCATTTATTTTTACAAAAGAAAAACAATTAACACAAGAATATATCACACAAACTTTTGCTGATAATAGTGTAAAGAGTTGTTTTTTTAATCCAGTCTTAAGATGGGTTCAAGAAAAACTTGAAACATGTAAAACAACATCATCAAAGAAAAATTATAGAAAAATTATGAATAAAATAACTGGTAAGCAATTAAAATCAGGAAAATTTAAAAATGGTTATATTCAAGAATTTCCTAATGGTGTTCCTGAACATGCTATAAAAGAATTAATTAATGATTTAAATATTGGTGTTGATATTTACCAACCTTGTGCTGAAAATCCATTTCTATCTTTTCGTCCTGTTAAAGCCGATCCTCGTAAGGTATTCAATTATATTAATACACGTATAGACCACGTAGAAGAAAATCCACATAATTCAAAAGGCAATTTTTGGGGTAAAGTTTATTGCGATGATTATGATTATGAAATTAAAACACGTGCCGAATTAAATCAAATGAAAGATAAATTTATCAAAGAAAAGCGACCATTTATTTATGGTAAGGATTGTTATGGTATTACATCAATTAAAACTGAAAGTGATGTATTTAGACTTGATGATACATACGACAATACAATTAAAGAATTTATAATGGATTACAAGATGTTTCAGTATCGTGTTGATAGAAATAAAAACCCACATTTAGTTGCATTTTTACAGTTAGGAACACATTTTAACGGCACAAGAGATTTTGAAACTCTCAATAATGAAAATAAAGATTTTGATAATGTGGGACATATTGATATGAAAGCAGCTTATGTAAATTACGATAAGTCAAAATATTATAATGGGTTTGCGATGAAGTTTAATGATTTTCGTCCTATGAATAATTTTGATAAGGCTGGATTTTATTTAATTAAAAATATTAATACTGATAATGTAAAACCAAATGTTTTAAAATACATAAATAAGTTAGATTGGTTTTTTGATGGTAATGTTTATACACAAGCCGAATTAAAATGTTTTACCGATTTAGGATATACATTTGAAATTGTTTTTGGTGCTACTGCTATTACTACTGTTGATATTAATATTCGTGATTGGTATGATGGAGAAATGGTTACAACAAAAGCTAAACTTGGCGATGACACTGAAATTCCCTCATATTGTAAGTATATTGGGTCGTGTGCTCGTGTAGCTGATACATCCAATTTTTATATACATTGTGATAGAAAATTCGCATCAACACTTTGTAATAAAAAACAAAATGTATTTTATAATGATGATGAAGGTTGTGCTCGTGTTGAAATAAATAAAAATAATCACTATACCTTGACACATTTTGCCGCTCAAATTACAGCATTTCAACGTATTATTTTATTAGACCAACTATTAAAAATACCTTATGAAGATGTTTATCGTGTTTGTGTTGATGGTATTTATTTAAAAAAGAAGGGAATTAATTATAAATTAGTTGAACCTTTTAGAGTTAAAGAAGAAAAAGATGATATGACATGGCGTAATTATGAGTGCGAACATTATTTATCAAATATAGAAATTTATTTAGAAGATGGTTTAAGTAGTGCTTATCAAACAATAGATATGACAATTCCAAATCATTATTATAAAGAAACTGTTTTAATAAAAGGTGCAGGAGGGACAGGAAAAACGTATGGATTAAAAATAGATAATGGTTTAATAGATGTGCTATATGCTGCTCCATCTTGGTTATTAGCATCTCAAATGGATAATGAAAAATGGATTAAAACAGTACATCACAGACTTGAAGATAGTAATAAAATAGCAAGAGGTATTTATAGTCACGGAAATATTGTTGTTGATGAATGTAGTATGCTTACAGAAATACAAAAAATAAAAATTAAAAGTTTTGCTGCTGAGTATGGAACACGAATATTCTTTTTAGGTGATCTTGATTGTCAATTACCTCCTGTTGAAGGTTCTATGATGAATGAAAAAGGATTTGAAGAAATTATTGAAAAAAAATATATTTATAGGTTTCTTAAAGACGATAAGTTGCATAATTTAGCAAATATGGTTCGTAATAATATTACAAAAAAAAGTTATGAGCTTATATCAAAATTAGTAGATAAAGTACAATGTATTCATTTAAATGAATTGAAAGAAATGTATCAACCTAATGATGTGATTATAGCTCACAGCAATAAAACATGTGATGAATATACAGAATTGTTTAAAACTATAGAAAAATATAGAATTATTGAATGTAAACATGTAGATGGCGTTAATCGTTATAATGGTGAAATTACTCTAACAAAACCAAAAAACATTAAAAATGTATTACGACACGGCTTCACGATTCATTCATATCAAGGTGCTGAAGTCCCTATTGGTAATAAACTATTTATTGATTCAGCATTAAATGATACAAGATTAATTTATACAGCAATCAGTAGAGCAAAAAGTATAGATCAAATTTATATTGTATTTAGAAAACAAAAATAAAAATGAATTAATCCCCCTTAAGCGGTGAGACATAATCAGGACTATAACCTCCATCATCACTATATTTTTTCCACATAAATTCAGCATCACAGGCTCCCCATTTATATACATTATTTTTTACAGCATCTACCACCATAGCGTGATATGGTTTATGTGTAGCATAATCATACATTAATTTCAAATGTTTTTTATCTGTTAGATATGATAATTCCTCAAATAATCTATCTTGCTCCCCAGCATTAGGGATTCTCAAAATAAACATGTTTGTATAACAATTTCTTACCACTGGAGGAATAACCGTTATTTTATGGATTAAAAAGATAATACTAATTAATAGATGGCGATGTATAGAACACAATTTATTTACCAACGATGCTTGTTTATAATTAGAATCAGCTGTAATATCATCTAAAATTAAAAGCATGTGGCGTCTGTCCTTTTTAGGAAGATTTGCTTGATATTCCATTAATCCTTTAATAACTTCATCATCATAACTATCGTAAGTTTGAGTTGCTTTTTTTGCTAAAAATCGTCCAGTAGAATCGTGACCGAGAGTAGGTGATATTACAATAATATCATCAAACACGGGTTCTTGCTTTTTTTTATCACCATAAAAGTCGCTTCTCAAAACCATGTTAGATAAAATTGTTGATTTTGAACTTCCACGTGAACCAAGTAAAACCATAATAAAAGGTGGCTTTGGTAAAGGTTCAGGAATCTCTCTTTTTATTTGGTATACATCTTCATCTTCTACAACAGGCAAAAATGCTGACATAATAATACTTATACTATTACAAGATATTTATATTTTATTTTTTTTGTATGTTAATTATATAAAATATGTTGTTCAATGTTTATTACAACGGTAATACACCAAATGATTTTAGTATTGACCTTACTGAAAGTGCTATTGTTAAACCCAATAGTATTGCTCGATTATTAAAGGCATATATTCCACATAAAAAAGCAGTGACTCTTGCTACAGCAAAAATTATGGATTTAGTTGTTAATGATAGAAATTCAAATGCTATTGAAATTAACATAGCCGCTGCTGGAACATTTAGTATAAATAATTTAGCAACTCAAATAGCAAATGCTATCAATACTGCTATGACTGGTAATAATTCAAATATAGTTGCATCTTGTTCTTATGATAGAACAAAAGGACATGGAGCAGGTGCTTTTACAATAAATATTAAAGCAACCTCAAGATACTTTACTGAAATTCAAGCTGTAGATTGGAATGAAGATCCTTATAGTCAACCTGAATATATAGAAGAAGAAGTAGTAGCTGGAGTAACTCAAGATTGTGTTTATACTAAATTAGACACTGACGCTTTAAATATGACCGTAATTGATGTAGCTACAGGTAATCCCCCAACAGTTGGAACTTTCGCTCAAGCTGGTTTAATTAATGAGGAACTTAAACTGGATTACTTTTCTAAAAATAGTGACCCTACGACAGCTTATCCTCCAAGTCAATATGGTGAGTATGGTTGTATTATTTATGAAATAGGTGAAGATATTGGGACACGTAGTTTTTGGGCTGGTTGTTATAATGGTGTAGGTAATGTTACAGACCGTCAACCAATTAATGATGTTGGAAAACTTAATGAGCTTAATAATGTTCCATTTGCTATGTTTGTACCCAAAACAACTCGTGGTGCAGGGTCAGCAAATAATTCAGGAACAGTAACTTATACCGCTGGAGGGTTTTATGCTTGGGAATTAAATGGAACTGGAGATTTAACTAATGTATCAAATGAAAATTTAGGATTAGGTGCTGGAGATAAAATAGCAGCAGTCATGAGCGAAGGACAGCACATTGAATATTGGTATAGACAAGTAGACCAATGGATAAAAATTGACGTTATAGAAGGGCGAGAACGCTATATAGTTCAAACACACGATACATTGTGTCCTGCTTTTTCAATTTTTGAACCTACAGCAGCAGACCAAAGAGTATTACGATTTGTCGGTGGTTCAATAGACTCAGGAGATCTTAATGAATATGGTAGATATATTGAATCTACATTATCCAATGATTTTGCAACAGCTTTAGGATTTACATCATCACCATATATTACAACTGATGATGAAAGCCTTGCTAATTTAAAATTTTCAAATGAAAAAGAATTTCAAATAGTGGAAACTACTGAAGATTGTCCTTTTGTAAATATTAACATTACCAATTTACCACTTAAAGGATATTGTAATTATGATACTGCACGTGTAGGCTTAAGTAATATGCCTAATTTAGGAACTGTTAGTAGATTTGACCGAGATGGATCCATGACAAAACCTGAAGCATTATATATGGATTATCCTACACATTCAGTTGCTTTGAATAACGCAAATGAAATATATTTATCTCAATTAAAATTTCAGTTAAGAGATAATGATGGGAAAATCCCAACCGATCTTGATAGTCCATTAAGTATAGTTTTTGAAATTGACGAAAGCCGTTAATAACACAAAATATATATTTATTTTCTCATATGTATATATAAATGCCTTTGCCTGATTTTTCAGCTGAAATGTCGCAAATTGAGGAAGAAAAAAACACCCCTTCTGTGGAATCTGTGGAAGAAAATACTGAATCTGTGGAACAAAAAAATATTACAGAAGAAGATATATTTAAGAAACAAAAGAGAGAAAAACTATTAAATCATCTTGCAAAATGTAGAGAGCTTTCTGCTGCTAAAAGAAAAGCACAAAAGGAAGAAAAAGTAAAAAATAAAAAGCCACGTGGACGTCCAAAAAAACAAGAAACAAAAATATTAGAAGAAAATATAAGTATGGAAATATCACCTGTGAAAGAAATATCTAAAGAATTACCTAAAGAATTACCAAAGGAATTACCCAAAGAATTACCTAAAGAACAAATACCAAAAAATATAAATACAACTATAAGCATTGATTATGATAGAATAATTAACGGAGTTCATGATAAATATATAAAGTCAAAGGTGGAACGTAAGGCAAAAAAATCGCCATTAGTACAACCAGTTCCTACATATACACCAGTCCCACCCATGTTTGATAAAGTAAGTTTTGAAAAACAAGTGAGAGAAGATGAAAGAAATAAAATAAGAAATGAAGTTGCTCGTAAAAAACAAGAACAAGATATTATGAAACAAAGAACAAAAGATTATTATTCAAGGTTACCACCACGAAGTTTAGCAACTGGTCAATCTTGGGATGATTACTTTTTTAATTAAAAGGGGATATATCCCCTTGAACCCCTTTTTTGTTTAAACTTTTTTTAAAAGTTTTCTATTACTATTATAATGAAAGTAGTAATAAAAAAATCAACAAACCCAAAAAAGAAATATATGGCTATTTTTTATGAAGGTGATAAAAAGAAAAAAACAACTCATTTTGGTTCTGCTGGAATGAGTGATTTTACAATACATAAAGATGAAGCAAGAAAAAAACGTTATTTGGATAGACATAGAAAAAGAGAAGATTGGAATAACTATATGTCAGCTGGAGCATTATCACGATGGATACTTTGGAATTTACCAACTTTTTCAGCATCAGTAGCAGACTATAAAAAAAGATTTAATCTAAAATAATTGCTTATAATATATATATGGATCAACATAAAGTAAATATTGAGTGTAAAGACCCTATGGCTTACCGACACACAAATAAAAGAAAACGTTATGGCGATATACCAAAAGAAAATTTACATAATAAATATAAATCATTAAAAATTCCTCCTAAACCTAAACTTGATGAAAAAAAGATATTTAATTTTACACAAAAATAATTTTTATTGCTTTTCTAACTACACTGAATTCAGGTTTTGGAGCTTTCTTTTTTACATATTTTCCATTTTTGTATCTCTCTTTATTGTTTAAATAATAATTTTTCATATATTGTCTTCGCTTTATTATCGTGTCTTCATCCATATATATTTAGCTTATATAATATCATTACAATATATTCTTATAGTAAATTGACTTAAAAAAAAGTATATTATATATATATAGAAAATAACAAATGTGGCGATTAGTTGTCAAGAATCCAATATGCGAAGAAGATATTTTATGTCATTTAGAAGCAAAAAGTATTGCCGAATTAGTCAAACAATATGAATCAAAATACAACAATAAATTTATTAATTATTATAAATTAGATAATATTAAGCGTGGACGTTGTGAGAAATCATTTCCATTTATTTCACTTGAGAGGTTTTAATTTATGTTTTATATTCATAATTTCTAAATTTATATAATTTAAATTTCTCTCTGCTATTTCATCTACATATTTTATGTATTTTTCTTTACTAATTCTAAAACAAGTAGAGCACACTTGTCCTATAAAATCCAATTCATATTTAGTCTGTCGTAATTTTTTAAGACATAAGTAGCACTTCATATTATAATATATATATATATTATATTATGAGTTATTCGCATAGAGGAACTCCTGCTCCAAGAATTCAAAGAGGACAATCACAAGCCCAAATATTACCTGAAGAACCTTCTATACCTGAAACAATTTTAATAGAATGTGCTCGTAATACAGCTCCATCTTTAAATAATGGTTTAAACTCAAATCCAGCATCATGGACGTGCAATTTTGATGGTGGTATTCAGTTAAAAAAAGGTGATGCTATAAGTATTAATAGTGCTACATTAAATTCTGTTGGTGTTGGTTCATTAATTAATTTTACTCTTGAAGGAGAAAGTCAAAATAATAATGCTACATGGATTCATTCTTTTTACGTTGTTAATGATGGTAAAAATGATAAACGAAGTTCAATAAATATGGACGTAAACAATAATGGAGGTATGGGAATGTTTCGTTATGATACAACTAATAACGATTGTGATTTATATCGTTGGACTAATACAGGAGCAGATACAGACGACGCAACACGTTCGGTAAGTTATTATCAAGATAAATTTATGCCTTTACGAATTGAAAAAATTGACCCCATAATTACACCTATTGATATGCCTATTAATCTTTCTAACTTAAATATGTTAATTAGAATTTATACAGATAATAGCACATTAAGTTTTGGAGCTCAAGCACAAAATTTTACATATTTTTCAGTTCATACAGCTGACGCAGATGGTAATTTAACAAGTCAAGTTGATCTTCGCACAAGTCTTGTTTTTCAACGTGGTAGAAATTATGGTATGTTTCCAGTTACTATGCCTAACTTTAATTTGCCTAATCAGTTTTTTGATAATAATATGAATTGTATATTTGGTGTAGTTGATATTGTATATAATGTAGGTAATTCTGTATTAAATGCCCCTGATGGTGCTTATATTCAAACAACCCCTATGAGTCCTTTAATAATGGATGGTGATATTATAAGACAGCAAGTCCAAACACGAAGTGTTAATTTTTGTGAAATAATAGGCGAAGTTAATTTTAGTAATTTAGATACACCATCATACGCATATACTTCTGTATTTTATAATTGGGAAGACCAATTGTTTAATCTCGGTGATGACGTATATAATATAAATCGTCAAATCATGTTTGATGATACTACATCAGTACAAGGAATAGTATCAGGTGAGCTTGGTGTGGCTAAAGGCAAAGTTGTATCCAGTAATGTTACTAAAATAAATATTGATATTTTACAATTACCATCAAATCCTTTAGATGGTGATGAGAGAGCTTTTCCTATTCAAGGATATTCAAATGGAACTTTTAAATTCAAACTCAATAATGCAACATTTAATTCAATAGATGATATGGTTGCTGGAAATTTTGACGTAAAACAATTTGGTGTAAGAATTTTTACGAGTGAAGGTTATAAATATGGAATTTTTTATTTGGGAACTGATAAAGATACTTCAACAATTAAAAATAGAAATATTATAACATGTAATAGTAATGTTGGTATTCCATTATATTTTGGTATAGATCAAATCCCACCAACATTTACATTTAATACAAGTGAATATGTATTAGTTAATAATTCGCTTATACCCACACCAGTTAATAGTAGTGATAATCCACACCAAATATTATTTTTGGGACATCTTAAAAATGGTGGTGTAAATGTTAGATTTTATAATACAAAAAAACAATATTTTACAGGTAATTACGACCATTCTCAAAACCTTATTACACCTGCCTCTGTAACCAGTGAAGCATATTGGGCTAAACAACCATTTAACGAAGAAACTCCTCTCGAATATAATGATTTAACTGGAACTCTTTTTAATCCTTGTCATATTGATGGATATACTGGTGGATTAATGCGAAATTTTAATTATTTTGAAATTGATGGAGCAACAAAAACAACTCAATTTGCTGATGACTTTCAATATGTCAAACATTATGAATCTTTTTCATTTGAAATAGATAGTAAATGGAATTCACCAAGTGATATAGCAACAGCATTAACAGACCAAACACACGCACCTGATAATGTCCGTGATACTCAAGGAAATATTATTCCAAATAGTGTTAATTTAGGAATACCTCATAATAGATTATGTATACCAGTCTTTACGACCAATAATGCTACAGAGCAAAATTTATTAGACGAAGTAAATTTAACCGAAGGTAGTTTTAAAATAATTGATCCTGAATATAATAATGTATCAGTGACACCTGCTTTTGTAGGTGATGCACATCCTCAAACAATTACAGATACTGAAGTAGATATATTTTTTAGAACAGGAAAAACAAGTATAAATTATCCATCCTCAATTGTAAATACACCAAGAAATTTTCTTTATAATCAAGCAAATCCAATAAACAAAACTACATTTCTTCCGCCTGATTTTAACATGGGAGCAGCCCTTATGGGTAATACAAATTATATAAGAACAGCAAGGTCTGTCAATGCTGAAGGAAATGTTGTTGATTATCCTATTAATTATATTGGAGGTCAAGATGCATATATTTCACAATTTGCTGGTGCTAATGATATTTCATTTGGTTGGGACGATAATTTAAGTCGCTTTACTATTGGCGACCTTCATGTAGGTATTTTCTCTCTGTCACAAATTGGAGATACAGCAACAGGTGGTCAAGATGAAGTAAAAGTATATTGTCCTGCTATACCTTATAAAAAAAATCAAACACGGTCAGGTGGTATTTTCATTAGTAATTGGTATTCAATTAAACCATCTGTTGATATGGGTATTCAAACTATTACAGAACAAATAAACCAACCATTTAATTATGATTATAATGTAAATCCTATAAATGGTAATGAATGGTTTTTAACATCAATAAATAGTGATATTATTGGTAAGAGATTTTGGAATAAACTTGGGTTTGATGACACACAAATAATTCAAAATACTGGCTCTTTAATAAATGTATCAACAAATAATGAAATTGATACAGCAATAGCTATTGTTCCAAGTGAAGAACCTGCTTCAAATCGTCCGGCTGTTAAAGATGTTGGTAATTTTGCTACTGATAAAGATACAGGCGGCACGGCAGTTGAGGCTGGTTTTGAATTTAGTTCTTTCGGTAATTTAAATTTAAATAATCATACAATCGGCATGGGTGGAATTCCAAATACACAAGGAAGTCCAATCCAATATTTTCCAAACGTCACTCCAACTAATGGATTACAAAGAAAAAACTTTACTACATTAACAGGAACTGAATCAACATCTATAATAGATAGTGAAGGACAATATAATCCTGATAAAGAAATGAATACATATTATACTGTTTCCACACGAGATGATATGACATCTACATTAGATGCCTTAAACTTACCAGTCAAAACCGAATTTAGTTATTTCTATATTTTAAGTGATTTGGTAGAGAGTAAATTTTATTCAAGTAAAAATGCTGGTATGCCGATAAATTGTATTGGGACAATTAATAAGTTAAATAGTGATAATGATTTTTATTTTTCTTATGCTTCCCCCCAAAGAATATATGTAACCAAAGACAGAGTTGTAACATCTATAACAACATCAGTTAAAAATATAGATTTTAGTGACCCAGCAATTATTGGTGATTTTAGTTCGGTTGTATATCAAATAGATAGATTCAATCCTCAACCTGAACAAATTCCATTAAGCATACCTATTCAACAAGATTTATTTTTTGAAAATTTAGCCATGATTGCGAAAGATGTTTTAAAATCTCAAAATTTACCCAATAACGATAATGCTTTAGAACAGGTCTTAGATGATTTATATATAGGCGGAGCTCCAACAGATGATAGGGAAGAAATTGTAAATGATATTATTGAATACGGAAAAGAAGAAAGACTTGAAAGGCAAGAATCAGCAATACAAAGTATAACGAATGACTTTTTAATGGAGCGTAAAGGTGATAAAGGTAAAATAACAAAGAGAGAATTTAGAGAATATTTAGATCAACGAAGAGATGTACCTGAAGATATACGTGATGATGCATTAGCAAGTTGGCGAGATGTTGAAGAAGCAAGACAAGGTATGGAAGCATCACGACGTGGAGGGTTTACTTCCAATCCTGAATTAATAGCTCGTACAAGAAGAGGGGATGTCCCAAGACGAGGTAGAAGACCTGAAAGTTATAGAGAACCTCCACCATATATTTTGCCTCCTTCTTTTGATGAACCAAATCCAACAGTTGAAGAGGATGAAGAATAAATTATTATATTTATATATATGACAACAGAACAGGAATACTTAGAAATGAGTAATCATTGTAAAGAATTAGTTGAACAAAAGGAAATAGAAATTAAAAGACTAAAGGAGCAAAATGAAGAACTAAAGAAGATATTATTTGTATCTTATTCATTTACAAGAGTGATAGATCATTATAGTGACCAAGATGAACTTAGTGTTGAATGTAGGGACTTGGTTGAATTTTTGAGAGGTTATTTATCATCGCAATTAGACGAGCATATTTTTTAACTATAAATAAAAATCTTAAAAAAATAATATTACATTTACTTAAGAATATGGCTACTTTCACACATAAGGGTTTTTTAAAACACGATGATTATATGACCCCTAAAAGTGCATGGGAAGACATAAAAGAATATATACCAAAAGAAAAAATTATTTGGGAAGCGTTCTATGGAGATGGTGTAAGCGGAACTCATTTAAAAGAGTTGGGATTTAATACAATTCATGAACCCATAGATTTCTTTGAAAATAATATGGGTGATGTGGTTGTAAGCAATCCGCCCTTTTCAAAAATCCCTGATATTATTAAAAGGTTAAAAGATTTGGAAAAACCATTCATACTTATTATGCCCTCTTCCAAAATAAATACACAATATTTTAGGAAGTTGTTTTCAAATAACGAAATTCAAATTATTATACCAAGAAAAAGAATACATTTTGAAAAAAAGGTGAACGGTAAGACACCTGATAAATGGAAGAATGCATGTAATTTTGATTGTTTCTATTATTGCTATAAAATGAATTTACCACGCGATATTGTTTGGTTAAGTTAGTTAATAAGAAAAACGAATTAAAAATTTCTTAAAAAAATAATATTACATTTACTTAAGAATATGGCGTCATTATATGATGTGGAAGCCCACCAATATACATTTCCAATATTACTTTCTTATAGTGTGTTAGTATCACTATGTGGTTTATACTATTGTTGCAAAAGTTGTTGCTCTAAACATAGTATATTGAAATCAATAAATCCAAGAATTACGTTAAGCAGTGCTTAAAATTGATTTTTATTTAATTTATTTTATATATAATAAATATATAATATGTTTGTGTGTGTATTATGTGAAAAGGAGTCATGCTACACTTGTCATTTATGTCAAAAATGTAGGAGAATAAAACATTTGTTAAATCTTTATGATGGGCGTGTCTACGAAGTGCTTGAGAATGTTTTAATAAGAAATGAGGAGGGGCAATTGAAAAAAGAGAGCCAAGAAATACAAAAAGATATTGATAAAAAAGAAAGATATAATTTACGAAAGAAAGAAAAAACTCCTTTAGATCATATATAAGAATTATTTTTTGTCTAAATTTTTTTCTAATAATTTTTGGAAAATTTTGGGGCGATTTTTTTATTCCCTTATTTTTAAGTCAATTTACAAAATACATATATAATTTTGATTTAAAAAAATAATATAAATATTTTTTTTATTTTTCACTTAAAACA
>Ga0208767_1001999_pt1 | contig 15718 bp, 18 predicted proteins | sample VirMetDEL_Mar_21_FD_184514 | JGI IMG/M metagenome (GOLD analysis project Ga0208767, IMG submission 184514) | Aqueous microbial communities from the Delaware River and Bay under freshwater to marine salinity gradient to study organic matter... | ecosystem: Environmental > Aquatic > Marine >... | reverse complement strand
AAAAGAGCTGAATCAGAAGATGGTTCTTCTAACTCAACTTACATATCACCTAAAATATATTTTCCAGGAGTTAGTTAATGACTAGTTTTGCACAGGGTAAGCATGCTTTAGCGATATCAGATAGATCTGGTATGGCTTTTCCATATAATGAAATGGTTAGAGAATGGAATGGTGCGTTAGTACACAACTCAGAGTACGAGCCTAAACAACCACAGCTACAACCTAAACCAACTAATGCAGATCCACAAGCTTTACAGAGAGCAAGACCTGCAAGAACAGAATTTCCAACAGAAGATTTTTTACCAAACAATCCTTTTCAACTTAGTTCTACTTTTTTAATTCCTACACAAACAGCACTTAGTGTTAATGCAGCTAATAGTGATTTAGTAAATGGAGACCATGTTAGATTTAGAAATGTTAAAACTCCTTTACTTACTGATGACGGAGCTGTTTATTATAAAGCAATAGAACTAGAATTAGCAACAACTTTAACTAATGCAATAAATGCAACTGATACAATAATTACGTTAGATAATATGCCGACTGTTACTACGTTAGGTAATACATGGCCTGCGTCAGGTTTTATGATGATTGAAAAAGTAAATAGTGAAACAGGTATGTTTGAAAATGAAGTAATTGAATATACTGGAGGAAGAACAACCGATAATATTTTTAATGTGGTTTCAAGAGGTACTTCAGCTCCTTATAGAGGAGTTAGTCCTGAAAAAACAAAAGCAAGTTCTCATCCGATAGGAGCTAAAGTATATGGTTCTAGGCCTGTTACAATGGTACAAACCACTTTTGTTAATGATGCTAATACAACTGTTACAGAAGAAAATAGTTATTTAGTTCCAGCTCTTGTCGTAGGTATGTCTTTTGTATCTGGCACATATTTAGCTGGAGGCGGTTTACAGTGTACATACGGCCCAATAAATGATAGAGCTTAATTATGGCATATACATACGCAACACTTACAACAACCATTAGAGATTACACTGAAGTCGATGATTCAGTATTTACTCAAGCAGTAATAGATAATTTTATTATGCAAGCAGAACATAGAATTAACATAGAGCTTCCTATGGACTCAGACAGAAAAGTCCAAGAAGGTACTTTAGTTACAGATGACAATACAATTAACTCACCAGCAGGGGCTTTATTTATAAGAGGTATAGAAGTATTTAACTCAACGGCAAACACTACAGGCACTGGTACTTGGTTAGAGAAAAAAGATCAAACATATTTATCTGAATATACTGGTAGACTAACTGGAAAAGAGGGTGATTTAACAGCCCAGGACGTTACAGGAATGCCTAAGTATTATGCTATGTTTGGTGGAGCTACAGGTTTAACTGATACTACCTCAGGAGGCTTGTATTTAGCTCCTACACCTGACGCTAATTATAAGTTTAGAATGTACTATAATAAACAAACAACAGGACTATCAGCCAGTAATACGACAACATATCTAAGTAATTACTTTCCACAAGGACTTTTATATGCGTGTTTAGCAGAAGCATTTTCTTATTTAAAAGGTCCAATGGAGATGTTGACACTGTACGAAAATAAGTATAAAACATCAATACAACAGTTTGCTGGAATGCAAATTGGGAGAAGAAGACGAGACGACTACACTGACGGAACCGTTAGGATACAAGTTAAATCACCTTCACCATAAAAAAATTAGGAGATAAAAATTATGGCAATATCATCAGCAGTTTGTTCAAGTTTTAAAAAAGAATTATTACAAGGGTATCATGATTTTGATGCTAACGGATCAGGTGGAGACACTTTTAAAATAGCTTTGTATACAAGTTCAGCATCTTTAGATGCAACCACTACAGATTATAGTTCAACAAACGAAGTAGCAAACGGTAATGGATATACAACAGCAGGAAACACTCTTGTAAATACTGGTGTAGGTTTAACTGGTACTACTGCATTCACAGATTTTTCTGATACATCTTGGACATCAGCATCTTTCACAGCTAATGGTTGTTTAATTTATAACACACAAGCAAACGGTGGTTCTGGTACTACAGAAGCTGTATGTGCTATAGCTTTCGGTGGAGACAAAACTGTTTCTTCAGGAACTTTTACAATTCAATTTCCAACTAACGACGCATCATCTGCTATTCTGAGACTAACAGCATAGGGAGTAAATCCTTATGGCTAACTCTTGGAACGAATCCGGTACTACCTGGTCAACAGGTGATTGGGGTCAACAAAATACTACCACAGTTCCAGTAGAAAGTTTATCAGTAACCTCTTCATTAGGTTCAGTTATTGCTTCAGCCGATAGAGGTTGGGGAGCCGATGCTTGGAGTAATGGTGAATGGGGAGAACTCAATGACGATACCGCTATTCTTACAGGATTATCTTTTAGTGCAGAAGTTGGTACCGCAGTAGGTTCATCTGAACAAGGTTGGGGTAGAGATGCATATGGTTTAGAGCCTTGGGGAGAAAGTAATAGTCCTACAGTTTCTCTTACTGGTTTAAATATAATTTCAGAGTTAGGAGAATTAGCTTACGCACAATCTGAAGAAGGTTGGGGTAGAGATGAATGGGGTGTTGGTAACTGGGGACAAAATACTACAAGTGTATTATTAGATGGTTTATCAATGTCTGCCCATCTTGGACCAGATGGTTGGGGGATAAACTCATTTGGTGATGGACAATGGGGAGGAGAATTTACATTTAAACCTGAAAGTATAATCGTACCAAATGGTCAAACTTTAGCTGCTGATTTAGGATCAGCAACAATTGGTAGACTTGATATGATATTTAATATTTCCGCACCTGGAACAATTGGTGTAGGTCTAGGCACTCCAAATATAAATAATGGTGCAGATCATCAACAAGGTTTAGCAAGTCTTACAACAAGTGCTGAAATAGGGTCAGTGACAGCTACACCAAATACAATTGCAGAACTAACTGGTTTAGAATTTACTTCACCAAATCCAGCAGATATTACACCTACTTCAGTGGAAATAATTAATTTAACCGGTGTTTCATTAAGTGCTGATATAGGATCAACTACTACAGATGCAATGAGAGTTGGTTTAACTGGTGTAACTTTTGCAGCAGATGTGGGGGTAATAAGTCCAACAAACATGACTGTTGGGTTGACAGGGCAAGCAATTACTGCTAATTTAAACACAGTAGGTTTAGGAACAATTGGATACGAAGATGTTGACATAACAGGAAATACATCGTATACAAACGTTAATCACGCAGCTTAATAGGAGAACAAAATTATGGCATCAACTTATACGGATCTCGGTCTAGAATTAATGGCAACCGGCGAAAACGCTGGTACTTGGGGAGCAAAAACTAACGCAAATTTAAGTTTAATTGAACAATTAACAGGTGGTGTTTTAAGTCTAGCTGTTGCTGGATCTGGAACCACAGCTTTAACTATTGACGACGGTGCTTTAACAGGTACTGCTCAAAACAGAGTTATAGAATTAACAGGCGCTCTTACAGGATCAAGAATTTTAACATTTCCTCTTCTTACAGAAACTTTTTACATTATTAAGAACGGAACTACTGGTGCAGAAACATTACAACTTAAAGCAGAATCTGGTTCAGGTGCAACAGTTACTTTTTCAGCGACTGACAAAGGATATAAACTTATTTATCTTGATGGTGTTGCAACTAACACAGGTGTTTATGAAGCAGAATTATCTCCAGCAGGTACAGTAACAGAAACTGGAACACAAACTTTAACAAACAAAACTTTAACTGCTCCTAAGATTGGTACATCTATTTTAGATACTAACGGAGCTGAATTATTACTTTTAACAGCTACAGGTTCAGCAGTTAACGAGCTTACATTAGCTAACGCTGCTTCAGGAAATGCGCCTAGTATTACCGCTTCTGGAGAAACTAACGTAAGTCTTAATCTAGTTCCAAAAGGAACAGGTCAAGTTCAAATTAACGGTAATACAGCATCAACAGTCGGAAAAGCTATTGCAATGGCATTGGTTTTCGGATAAAAGATTAACAGGAGAAAATAAATTATGGCAAACCCAAATCTAGTAAACGTAACATCGATCACAGGTGAATCAGTACAAGCGGCTTTGACTACTACTCTTACTACAGAGATTTTAGCAGCAGCATCAGATACACTTGTAAAAATTAATAGTATTATAGTAGCAAACATTGACGGATCATCGGCAGCAGATGCTTCAGTTTTTATAACTAAATCAGGTGGATCACCAGTTGCAATTGCAAGCACAATTTCTGTACCAGCAGATTCTACACTTGTTGTAGTAGATAAAAACACAGCACTTTATTTAGAAGAAGGTGATAACCTTGAAGCTGGCGCAAGTGCTAACGGTGACTTAACTATGACTGTTAACTATGAAATATTAAACGACGCATAAGGAGGTCTAACTTATGGCCCATTTTGCAGAAATAAATTCTAGCGATAATAAAGTTTTAAGAGTCATTGTAGTTAGTAATGAAGATGTTAACATCAATGGTGGAGATCAATCTACACAAGCTGAAACATTTGTTAAAAACTTAATAGGTACTGGTGACAATACTTATTGGAAACAAACTTCTTATAATAATAGTTTTAAAGTTAATATGGCTATTAAAGATGGTTTTTATAAACCTGCAGAAGATATATTTCATGCACCAGCACCAGAGTGGTCAAGTTGGGTATTAAATAATACCAATTGGCAATGGGAACCACCTTTATCATACCCTGGAGATACTAGACCTTTTGATGGATCAATAGAGGAATGGTCATGTATTTGGAATGAAGATTTATGGGTAAGTTCTTCTAACACTAACGGTTGGACAAGTATGCAACCAGATGACATGCCTTCAAGAGATACAAATAAATATTTTTTAGATCAATCAAACTTAACATGGAGTGTTTTAAATGACTAATACATTAGGTTCATTAGGGATAGCAAATAATAATGGTGGGATAGTTGGACCTGATAATGATGCTAATGCGGCAGCAGATCAAACAACTGAAATTACATCAACTGGAACTTATTCACCAATAGCACCTACAGGAAATGTTTTAGTAGTAGCTGGTGGTGGCGGCGGTGGCCAGAACGGTGCCGGCGGCGGTGGCGGCGGAGGAGCAATTTTTTACCCTGATTACCCTATGCCAGGCTCAGCTGTTAGTGTTGTTGTTGGAGCTGGAACACCATCTGGTAATGGTGGTACTGGAGGTGATTCAGAATTTAATGATGGAGCACCATCAACTTTAGAACTAGTTGCAAAAGGTGGTGGCGGTGGGGGAACCCAAGGCGGCGGCGCTAATGGCGGTTCTGGAGGTGGCGGAGGTCACCAAGGAAACCCTAACCCTTCACCAGGAGGATCAACTACTCAAGTACCTTCTATGCCTGCACCTTTACAACCTTTTGGTTTTGGAAATAGCGGCGGTGGTTGGAATGGACCACCTTCAGGAGCTGGAGGCGGAGGAGCTGGAGCTGCAAATAATCCTCAACCTGGAACTGCTCCTACAAATGCAGGAGTTGGAAAAGAATTTGGAGCATCACCATCACCTTCATCAGATTCAGGATTTGCACCTTTTGGAGAAAGTGGTTTTTTTTCTGGTGGTGGCGGCGGAAATGGCGGCGGATCTGGAGGAAATGGCGGTGGCGGAAATGGAGCACCTGGCGGTGGTCAAGGACAAGTTGGAACAGTAAACACTGGTGGCGGTGGCGGTGGCGGTGGAAACCCCCCACAACCTGGCGGCGGTGGAGGATCAGGAGTTATATTAGTTCATGAACAAGCTGACGCTAAAGCTGTTGGAGTTTGGGATTTGAAAACTGCTTACAGTTACATAAAACAAGGTGAGTGGCCTACGTAAGTTATACTACTTGTAGTATTTATTATTCTAATATATAAGTCTTTCATTACATATAATGAAAGTATTAGGGATTAATCTCAGTCACAACGCATCTTTTTCTATAGTAGAAAATGGTGAACTTGTTTTTTCTTTGGAACAAGAAAGAGTTTCTAGAAAAAAAAGAGATAATCAAATTAATAAATTATGTGAAGGTTTAAAAAATTCTCACTTTGAAATTATTGGCTACACTTCTTATAATATGGTTGATGAGAAATTAGAAGGGTACACTGATTTAGTAAAATATTGCCTTAAAAAAAATAATATAACTTACGATAAATTAATTCCATATGATGAACACCATTTAACTCATTGTTATAGTTCATTTTATAATTCTGGTTTTGATGAAGCTGTGTGTTTAATTATCGATAATGGTGGAACATCTTACACTGTAGATAACACTGCATTAGGTCAAGAAAATATATCTGTATACAAGCTTTCTTATACCCAAGAACCTAAACTATTATATAAACTTTGTAGAGATTGGTGGGGAAGAAATATTTCAATTGGAGATTATCATACCTATAATTGTATGAGTCCTGCAGGGGTGTTTGAAATGTATAAAGATACATTAGGATTTAAGGAACCCGGTTCAGTTATGGGGCTTAGTTCTTATGGAAAAGAAAATAGTGAAATACCTCAGCTATACGACACCACAGATTTATTTTGTAAATTAAATGTCTCTTTCAATGATGTTATATCTAGAAGAAAAACTAGTTATCCTAAAGGGACTGTTCCAGATGAGGATCTTTGTTATAGAATACAAAAAGATACAACGGAAACAGTAAAAAAATACATTGAATTAATAATGAAGAATCATTCAAATAATATTTGTTTAAGTGGTGGGTATTTTCAAAACTCTATTGCTAATTATGAGTTTTTAAAAATGAATAATAATATTTTTGTTGATCCAGTTTGTCATGATGGAGGTACATCTATTGGACTTGCACAACATTTAGATTTTAAAATAAATAAAAACAAACCAAAAAAATATAAAAATTTATATCAAGGCCCTATTTATAAAGATCAAGAAAAACTTCTAGATCGTTATAAACCTAATAAGACACAACATTCTAAACAAGGGTATAAAATTATTGATAATTATAGTCCTAAAAAAATTGCTGAGTTACTTAAAAATAATAAATCAGTAGCTATTTATCAAGGTAGATCTGAAATGGGACCTAGAGCATTAGGTAATAGGTCTATACTATATAATCCATCTGATCCAAAAGCCAAAGAAAAAATTAATCTAATAAAAAATAGAGAATGGTTTAGACCTTATGCTGGAACAGTTTTATTTGAACATACTAAAGATTGGTTTGATTTACAGGGGAAAAAAGAAACTCCTTTTATGTCTTATGTTGTAGGGGTTAAAAAAGATAAGCTAAATAAAATACCTGGTATTTGTCATATTGATAATACATGTAGAATACAAACACTTAAAAAAACACTTAACGAAAATTTTTATGACATCATAAATGAATTTTATAAATTAACCGGTATACCTGTTGTTTTAAATACTTCTTTAAATTCTGCTGGTAGTCCTCTGGTGGAGTCAATAGAAGATGCTCTAAATTTTATGTTAACTTCTAATATAGACTATGTTTATTTTCCTGAGTTTAAAAAAGTGTTGAGCAGATAGATATGTTAGAAACAGATAAAATAATTATTTTAGGAGGTGGAAGTGCTGGTTGGATGACAGCTGCCACTTTAATAAAACTGTTTCCAAAAAAAGATATAACTGTCATAGAATCTCCTCTTCAAAAAAGTGTGGGTGTAGGAGAAAGCACATTGGGACAAATTAATGAGTGGCTTGATTTATTAGATATAAAAGATAAAGATTTTATGCCTTATTGTGATGCTAGTTACAAATTAAGTATAAGATTTGAAAATTTTTATAAATTAAAAGACGGTGGTTTCCATTATCCTTTTGGTTCAACGTTTGAAGATAGATCAACAGGAAGTAAAGAATTCTGGTTTTTTAAAAAAAAATTTAACCCTAATTTAAGTATTCAAGACTATGCTAACAGTATTTCTCCAAATATGTGGTTGGTTAATAACAATGTTTTATTTAATAATGAAGATAACAAAATACCTTTGTTTAATTTTAAACACCATGTTGCTTATCATTTTGACGCCGTTAAATTTGCAGAATGGTTAAAAATTTTTTACTGTATTCCTAAAGGAGTAAAACATATTGTAGAAAATATAGAAACTATAGAACAAGATGAAGATGGAATTAAATCTTTAAACAATAAATATTGCGCTGATTTATATATGGACTGCACTGGTTTTTCCTCTTTGTTATTAGGGAAAACTTTAAAAGAACCTTTTAATGATTACTCTAGTTTATTGCCTAATGATAGCGCTTGGGCAACTAACTTGAAATATACAAACAAAGAAAAACAAATAAAGCCATACACTAATTGCACTGCTATAGACAATGGATGGGTATGGAATATTCCTAGTTGGAATAAAATTGGTACTGGGTATGTGTATTCAAGTTCTTTTGTATCTGATGATAATGCTTTAAAGGAATTTACAAAATATTTAGGTCATGAGAACTTAGATTTTAAAAAAATAAAAATGAGAGTTGGAATACATAATAGAATTTTTGTAAAAAATGTATGTGCAATTGGTTTGTCAGCCGGATTTATTGAACCGTTAGAGTCAAATGGTTTATTAAGTGTCCACGAATTTTTAATGAAATTAAAACCTATATTAAAAAGAAAAAATATAAGTCAATGGGATAGAGATACATTTAATGTTTCATGTAAACAATTTTTTGACCAGTTTGCAGAATTTGTAGCATACCACTATGCCTTGTCTCATAGGAGAGATACCCCTTATTGGAAAGCAATAAATGAAAAATCTTTTTATGATAATCGTATAATAGATACTGAACTTAAACAAAACATGTATGCTTTAAATAATAGAGATCAGTATTTTAGATCTGATACAGGAGCTCACTATATTTCAACAGGGATGAATGCTTTTGCAGTTGATGTAGTTGATAAAAAATTACCGGAAGAAATTAAAAAATTTTTATTATACAGAAACTACTCTGTTGATAAATACTCAAAAATATGTAAAAAACAAGAAACGTTTTTTAATTATTTAAAAAACAATATACATAATAAAGATTAAATAGATGGAAATAATGGGAAATAAAAAAGTGATAAATAAAATTATTATAAAAGATGACTGGTTTTCAAAAGAAGAATTAAAAAAAATTTGGAAAGAACTAGATTTTTATTCTGGTACACAAGAAATGGAAAGAGCAGAAAATAATTTAACTGTAACTGGAGTGGATAAAAAAGGTGGGCCTCAAGCAAAATGCTATAGAATTTTTTTAGATAGTTTTTATCAACAAAATAAAAGACATGTTTCTTCAATTTTGTCTTCCATGGATAAATTTAAAGACCCTAATTTACATACTAAATTTAAAACAATACCAATGGGTAGACAATTCACTGAAACAAATTCAGACACATCATTTATTTCTTATTATGAAAACGAAGACAATTTCAAACCACATTTTGATGTTTTTCAATTCACTGCTTTAATATGGTTATATAAGGAACCTAAAAAATTCACTGGAGGTAATTTAGTATTACACGATTTTGATAATGAAGAAATTGAAGTTAAAAATAACAGGTTAGTTTTTTTTCCGTCTTATTATCTACATTCAGTAACACCAATAAAAATGAAGGATGAAGATGAAGGTATGGGTAGATACTGTATAAGTCATTTTTTCTATACTGTACCTACAGGAAGAGTATGATTTTAAAAAACTATTATTATTATTTTAATAACGTATTGAGTGAAGATACATGCTCAAATATTATTAAATATGGTAATTCATTAACCGAAGAAATAGGGAGAACAGGTTTTGTACAAGACCCGGTTTTAAATAAAGAAAAATTAGATTTTCTTAAAAAAGAACAAAGAGATTCTAATGTCGCTTGGATAAAAGAAAAATGGCTTTTTGATATAATAAACCCTTATATAATTGAAGCCAATCAAAAAGCTGAATGGAATTTTGATATAGATTATGTGGAACCCGTACAATTTACAAAATATAAACTTCATCAATACTACAACTGGCACTGTGACAGTAGTGACAAATTAATACATAATCCAAATGATACTAACGTGCATGGTAAACTTAGAAAATTATCTTGTATAATTTTTTTATCTAACCCTTCAGATTACTCAGGAGGACAACTTAAATTTGATCTAAGAAATAATCCTGTTGGATGCAATATTACAGAGATAAAAGAAAATACTAAAGGAAGTATTGTTGTATTTCCTTCTTTTATTTGGCATAAAGTTTTTCCTGTTTTGCAGGGAGAAAGATATAGTTTAGTAAGTTGGTATATTGGAAAACCTTTTAAATAATGAAAAAAATTAATTTACCCAACATTCCTATATTAACTGACACAGTTCCAAATGAATTATATGATTCTTTATTAAGAGAATCTTATGAAGTTTTTAATAAAGAAAACCTATCTTTTTCAAATGAATTAGCTGGTCATATTAAAAAAGAATATTATTTAAAAGAAAACATAAGAGTTATAAAAAATTATATACATTCATTATCAAAAAAATTAGCTAGCACTATGGATAAACTAGATATGGGGTATCATGGAAATGATTTTTTGTTAGAAGAATTATGGGTTAATTTTCAAAAAAAACATGAATTTAACCCATTACATGTTCATGGTGGTATATTTAGTTTTGTTATTTTTATAAAAATACCATATGATTTGCATGATGAAGAAAAACTTTTTAATGCACAATCGTTACATGTTTCTAAACTAGAATTTTATTATACTAATATCTTAGGAAGAATTGTAAACTTTGATCTTAATATTAATAAAAGCGACGAAAAAACAATATTGTTTTTTCCGTCAAAATTAAATCATATAGTTTATCCTTTTTTTACAAATGATGACTATAGAATAACAATATCAGGAAATGTTTATGGTAAATAAATTTAAAAAAAATAAATACGTTGTAGTTAAAAATTTTATAAGTAGAGAGTTATCTGATTTTTTATTTATGTATTTATTCATGAAAAGAAACACACAAATTACTTTAATAAAAGAAAAACTTATACCACCTTTTTCTGAATATTTTGGAACTTTTAAAGACGAGCAAATTCCAAATACATATGCTAACTACGGAGACGTTGCAATGGATACTCTTTTATTTTTAACAAAAAAGAAAGTTGAAAAAATTATGGGTGTAAAATTAATTGAAACTTATTCTTATTGTAGAATGTATAAAAAAGGCGATGAATTAAAAAGACATAAAGACAGACCTTCGTGTCAATTATCTGCAACATTGAATTTAGGAGGAGATCCATGGCCCATATTTTTAGAGCCTTCCGGTAAGGAAGGACTGAAAGGGGTTAGGGTAAATTTAAAACCTGGCGATGCTTTATTTTATCAAGGATGTGAATTAGAACATTGGAGAGAACCTTTTAAAGGCGAACACTGCGGACAAGTTTTTTTACATTATAATAGCGATAATAATAAACAAAATTTATATGATGGAAGACCTCATTTAGGTTTACCTGGAGATTTTAAAAATGTTGTATCCTAATTCTCAAGTTTTAAATTTTTTTCAAAAACCTGATGAAATTGTACAATATGCTAAATCTTTAGAATATCATAGAGACCCTGAAGGAAAATGGCCTGGTGGACGAAGTAAATGTTTATCCGAAATAAATTATAATTTTTATAATATTACTTGTAGAAAAGTATTGTCTACTGTTTTTCCTATGGATTTTTATGATATTGTTTTTAAAGCATATTGTTATTTTCAAATAGTACCTCCAGAACAGTCTGGTAATGCTGGTTGGATACATCAAGATATTTACAGTGATTTTTCATCAATAATATATCTTTCTCATCATGAAAACTGTGGTACAAATTTTTACACTGCTAAAAATGAGTTATTAAAATTTTCGGGAGAAGAAGGTATATGTCCTTCTGATACCTATATTAAAATAAAAGAAGACTACTATCTTAATAATAAACCTTTTGATCAAAAATATGCTCAAGCCTTAGAAAAAAATAATTCAAATTTTGTTAAAACAGGGGGTTTTAGTTCTATATATAACAGCCTTATTACTTTTGATGGACACACAGATCACAACGCTAATTTAGACAAACATTTTAACTCTAATGAACCTAGACTAACTTTAATTATTTTTTTTACAAACATAATTTCTAAAGGAAGAACGCTTAAATATCCAGGTAGTGAGCTCAATTTGATTTAAATCTTTTATTTTACACAATAAAATAGTATATATAATACTACCAAAAATTTAATAACCTTATATAGTGGATTTTATGCTACAAAAATTAGGATTTGCACCAGGATTCAATAAACAAGTCACAGAAACAGGGGCCGAGGGCCAATGGTTTGATGGTGATAATGTACGTTTTAGATATGGTACTCCGGAAAAAATAGGAGGTTGGTCTCAATTGGGTAATGATAAATTAACAGGAGCTGGAAGAGCTATTCACCATTGGGATGATAACTCAGGAATTAAGTACGCTGCGGTAGGTACAAATAAAATTTTATATGTTTACTCTGGGGGAACTTACTATGATATCCACCCTATAAGAACAACTTTGACAGGGTGTAATTTTACTAGTACATCAAGTTCACCAACAGTAACTATTACATCCAGTGGTGCTCATGGTTTAATAGATGGTGATATTGTCTTGTTTGATAGTGTAACAGGTTTAACAGGGTCTACTTTTACTAATGCTTCTTTTGAAGACATAAAATTTGAAGTTACTTCGGCTCTAACTTTTGATACTTTTACAGTTACAATGGCAACTAATGAATCCGGAACACCTTTAAGTAGTTCTGGATCAGCTTCAGCTCTTTGTTACTATGCTGTTGGACCTTCACAGCAATTAGGTGGATACGGATGGGGTACAGCAAATTTTGGTGGGACTGCATCAGGTATTGCAACCACTACTTTATCAACTGCTTTAACAGATACAACTACTACAACAATTGTTTTAGGTTCTTCAGTTGCGTTTCCTGCTTCTGGAGAAATTAGAATAGGTACAGAGGACATTAGTTATACAAATAATAACACGGGAACAGGGACCTTAAGTGGTGGAGCCAGGGGTGTAAATGGTACCACTAAAACTACACATACCGCTGGGGTTACTGTATCTAATATTTCAGACTATGTTGCTTGGGGCGATGCCTCATCTGCTGACTTTACCATAGATCCTGGATTATGGGTTTTAGATAACTACGGTACAAAATTAATAGCACTTATCTATAATGGTAAATGTTTTGAATGGGACGCAGCTGGACCTAGTGCTACATCGGTTAGAGCAAATGTGTTAGCTAATGCGCCAACAGCATCACGTCATGTATTAGTATCAACTCCAGACAGACACTTAGTATTTTTTGGAACTGAATCTACTGTTGGAAATCCTACTACTCAAGATGATATGTTTATTAGATTTTCTTCTCAAGAAGATATTGATGGTACTGATGCTTATACAGTTAAAGCTGAGAATACAGCCGGCACACAAAGACTTGCTGATGGATCAAAAATTATGGGAGCTATTAAAGGTAGGGACGCAATTTATGTTTGGACCGATACTGCATTATTTTTAATGCAATTTGTAGGTCAACCTTTTACTTTCTCCTTTCAACAAGTAGGAACTAACTGTGGTCTATTTGGAAAAAATGCATGTAGAGAAGTAGATGGTGCTGCGTACTGGATGTCTGAGAATGGTTTCTTTACTTATGATGGTCAGTTGAGAACAATGCCTTGTTTGGTAGAGGATTATATATTTGACGACATAAACTCAACTCCTAGAGATTTAATTAATTCAGGTTTAAATAATTTATTTGGAGAAATTAGTTGGTTTTATTGTAGCAATGGTTCAGACGCTGTTGATAGAACGGTGACTTATAACTATTTAGATTCTACGCCTGAAAGACCTATCTGGACTACAGGCACTTTAGCTCGAGCTGCTTGGCAAGATTCAGCTGTATTTGACAGACCACACGCAACATATTATAACCCCAGTGATGATACTTCATTTGATGTAGTTGGAAACACAGACGGAAGTACGATATACTATAACCAGGAAACAGGGACCGATCAAGTAAATGCTGGTGGTGTTGTTACAGCTATCCAAGCAAATATTTTATCAGGTGATTTTGATATTACCCAAAAAAGAAGTAATACAGGTCAAATTGTGGGTACACCAGATATTAGAGGAGACGGTGAATACGTTATGAGAATAAGTAGATTTATACCAGATTTTATAAACCAAACAGGAGGCACTCAAGTTAGTTTTACAACTAGAATGTATCCAAACAGTACACCGATCACCACAGATTTTTCAATTGATTCAACTACTACTTTTAAAAGCACTAGGGTTAGAGCAAGATCAGTTGCATTAAAAGTTTCTAATACAGGGGTTAATGAAGACTGGAAACTCGGTACATTTAGATTAGACATTGCACCAGGAGGAATGAGGTAATGGCCGATAAATATTTTTTTGGTAGAACGCCTTTTAACAACGGTGGTATAGCAAGATTAAATTTTGCCAATGGCACACCTGGTTTTTATAGCGCAAAAGACCAAGCTATCTATGATGCTGGAGATAAATTTGTTCCTCAAACAAAATATTTACAAAGTGATTATATCCCTACTTCAGGCATAAGTTATGAAGGAGATGGTTCTCCTGTTTCATATGCTAATTCAGGTATCATGACTCAAGCTCCATATATTTATCCACCAGTTAATCAAGGTGGCGGTGGTGGAGAAAAAGATGAAGATGATGATGAAGATGATAAAAATAAAAATAATGCAGGTTTAACGGGTTGGGATGCAGTTAAAGCTGCAGGTTATTTTGCAGTAAACCCTATAGGCTATGTAGCATCAAGAGCTATTGGCAGCCTTGTTGATAATATAAAAAATCCATATACAAATGCTTTCGGTGGATTAAACCAAGCGACTAAAGATGCTATTGGTAGAGATAACGCTTCAACAGAGGGTCGTGGACAAGCGGCTGAAGGCAGTGGATATGATTCAGGTAACGAGTGTTTTGAACCAAATACTCTTATTCAAATGACTGATGGTAGTGAGAAAAAAATTAAAGATATTGAATTGGGTGATGATACTAAAGGTGGAAAAGTTACAGGTGTATTTCAATTTAAATTTTCTGGTGATGTTATTTACAATTACAAAGGTGTTACAGTTGCAGGTAGTCATTTTGTCAAAGAAAATGATAAATTTATTATGGTTGAAGATAGTCCACTTGCAATTAAAATTGATAAGATACCAGTAGTTTATTCTCTAGATACAACGGGCCGAAGAATCTTTATTAACGATATTGAGTTCGCTGATTACAATGGTGATGGTGTTGCTAAAAGTTTCTTAAGTAATGCAGGTGCAGATCTTACAGGGTTTGATAAAGAGGTATTAAGACAAGTAGAACAAAGATTAATATAATGGCAAAAATTGTACAATCATTAACTAGAGCATCAAAAGAATATGAACAAAGAACATTCCAATCACTAGTCAGGGATCTGGACTCAGTGATTACAAAATTAAACACTTCTTTTCAGGAAGAAGTAAAACAGGAGATAGAAGCTAAGAGCTTCTTCATGGAATAATGGCAGTAGTAAATCAATATAAATTTATAGGAATAGATAACAACACTACGGGAAGTGCTTTAGATGTTTTTCCAGCAAGTACTCCAGGGGTTAATGAGACTATAATTATTAAATCAATTTTAGTTACATCTGCAGGTACCCCAGTTGTTACTGTTACAAACAATA
>Ga0208767_1001997_pt1 | contig 15739 bp, 17 predicted proteins | sample VirMetDEL_Mar_21_FD_184514 | JGI IMG/M metagenome (GOLD analysis project Ga0208767, IMG submission 184514) | Aqueous microbial communities from the Delaware River and Bay under freshwater to marine salinity gradient to study organic matter... | ecosystem: Environmental > Aquatic > Marine >... | reverse complement strand
AAGTAAGTGCATGGGCAAATCAAGTTGGAACAGACTCAACAAATTTAGAACAAGCTACTAAAACAAAACAACCTTTAAGATATGGTTATGATGGTGCTAATGACAAAGCTAGAATAGAGTTTAATGGCACATCAAATTATATGACTACAGAGGGAGACAGTCCTATTGGTAATAATTTTACAATGTTTTTTGTAGCACAAAACAATACTTATAATTTTTATGAAGGAAAATATTTTAGTTATGTTGATGGTGATGTAGAGTTTTCTGTTAGTAGTAAAAATGGTTTGTTTACAGCTTATGCTAGTGATGATTCTGGTCATAGTGGCGAGTTATCTTTAACTGGAGGTTTAACTAATCAATATCATATTGGTATGGTCAAATTTCATAATAAAACATTGTATTTAGAATACAATAATACTTTAAGTGATTCTTTACATATACAACAATATGACCACAATACAACTCATGACCAAACAGACTTTACGATAGGTTATAAAATTTCTGCACCATCTACAAATTATTTTAAAGGTAATTTACAAGAAATTATTATTTACAATACTTCATTAGATAATGGTAAAATAGCAGAAGTAAAATCTTATTTAAACAATAAATTTAAAATATATTAATTATGGCTACGATAAATGGAACTATACATCAGTCTTTTTCACCAGTATCTTTTCAGCAAAGTGCTAAAGATTTAAGTTTTGACTCTGATACTAGGTCTAACTATTTAGTTAGTGCTAATGTGCCTAAAAGATACCAAATAAGATGGTCAGGTGCAGGTGTAAATGAATCTTACACACCTACTAAAACAGCAAGTACAACAACAAGAGGTGATATTGTAAACATGGTTTTTTATGTTTATGCAACAACACAATTTACTGATGACTCATATATCAATTTAAACAATTGGGACTTAGTTGCTAAAATAAAAAAGTCAAGAGATTTAGCAAATAAAAAATATAACAATGATGGCTCTATATTGGTAGACCAAAGATTTACAGTAGATATAAGTCAAGTTTGTCAAGATATACTTTCATATAGTTTAGTTCCTATTAATAAAGGTACATGGCAAAGCAGTTTATGGGGTGGCATGAATGGTGGACAAACAAAACAAGACAATGTAACACAATCTGTAAGTGAATACAATGTAACACCAAATGGTGCATATAGACACATAAGAGTTGTGGCAAGACCAGAAGTAATATTAAGTACAGGTTTAATTACTGAAGCTACAAATGAAATTACATTTCCTACAATGGCTGTAATAAACTCTGTACACCAGTTTGAAAGTGATGAGGTTTTATTATACAATAGATTTTTGATAGGTCAGTTATCAGGAGGTTTTTTAAGTTACTGTCCTAATAACAATAGCAGTTCTAGTAACAAACCTGCTCTTGTAAAATCTACAAGAGTTGATGAAACTGCTGAATGGCTTTATTTTTATATTAGACTTGCAAGGGTAGGTGCTTCAACAATGATAGAACGAGTTAATTTAAAGGTAGAAACATCTGATGGTAATACTTTTTATGTAGATGATTTTGCTAGTAATTTAGATTATGATGCAGGTAACTCGCAATATTATGAACAACAACATAAAATGTGTGTGCAAAATGTATCTATAGATTTTTTAAATAATAATGCAAAACAACAAGATGGTAGTGCCTATACTGGTAATAAAATAACATCATCTACTGATACATATACAATTAGTTTGTATTTTGACAAGGTTGGTGGCTCTGAAGAATTAATGTCAGAATATAGATGGTATAAAGTAGATAGAGAAGATACAAAACTACCATATGATTTTGTAAGGTTTCATTGGCTAAATAGAATGGGAAGTATAGATAGCTATACTGCTAAAAGAAATGTTGCAGAAAGCATATCTGTAAATAGAGATACAATAGAAACAAAAAGTGCAGATAGAACTTGGTATCAAAGCAGTAAAGATGGTAGTGGTAGTGCATTAGCAGATGCAGATTATATATCTAACACAATGAGAGGTGGTAATTTATATAAGGGTGGCAGAGAAGTTTTAAATGTAAATGCAAACAGAAACAATAGTGTATACACAGAGCCACTTAACAAATCTACTGCACAATGGTTAGAAGAAATTATGACTTCACCAAATGTTTGGATAGAAATGGACACGGATGCAACAGCAAGGGGTAACACAATGAACTCTTACCAAAGACCATCCACAAAAGAATATATACCTGTAATAATAACTAATGGTAGTGCTGAAACTGTTAATCAAGAAGCAGGGCTTGTAAGTTTTAATATTGAATACACTTTAGCACATAAAGTACAAACACAAAGAAACTAATGAGTAACGTAACAATAGAGTTATTAGATTATGTTTATGATGGTTCTAATATAGATTGGGACAAAAGTGTTGTTGGTACATTAGATGTAACAAGTCATTCTGAATTTCCTTTAGCTTTAACTTTTGCCATAGCAGACATAAAAGACATAAATGCTCGTAAAGGTAGCTTTAGTAAAACTTTTAAAATACCTGCAACAAAAAACAACAATCAGTTATACAAAAGTATATACTTAGTTAAATCTACAAGCACAAACAACTTGCTAAATAAAAAACCATGTAGAATACTAATTAATAATTTATATTCTATACAAGGTTTGTTAGAGCTTACAAGTGTTGGTGGTTATGACAATCCACAATATTATTCTTGTGTGTTTTTTGGTAACAATATTTCTTGGGCAAGTGATATAGGAGAAAATTTATTAAAAGATTTAGGAACAGATGGTGATGGTTGGGATAATTTAAAAGGAACTGATACTGGTAAAAATTTAATTGTAAACAAAACAGGAATAACATCTACTTGGGTACAAGATAATGCAATACATAAAGATGGTAATTCAACAACAAATAATATACCAGTAGTATACCCTATCGTTTCTTATGGTGATTTTAATCCATCTGGTGAAAGTCAAACAATACAATTATTAAACAGCTCATATGAACAAACTGGTTTTGGTGTTGCAAAATTAGGTTACTATGGTTTTAACAGTAATACACAACCTGATGGTAGTGGTTTAGATTATGGTAATCCAGAACCTATTTTAGATTGGCGACCATGTTTATGGGTATATGATGTGTTTCATGCAATATTTAATAATGTTGGTTATACTATAGATTCAACTTTCATTGAAACTGCTGACTTTAAAAAATTATTATTTGCATTGCCAAATTTTAAATACAATAACGCACAAGATAGATATTTACTGTATGGTTTTGAAAGTAGGTTTAGAAGAGTAACTGCAAATGTAAATGATGATGGTTTAATTTATGATGGTGCTACAGGTTATTTTAATATAAGTCAAACAGGTGTTGGAGGTACAGAATTAACACAAACAGATTTAGTAAACATTGTCAATACAAAAAAATATGTAGATAGTGGTGGTTCTGATAATTCATACATTAAAGATGCAGAGTTAAATGATGGTGGTCTGGATGCAAGTGGTATTTATACCTTTCCTGAATATGGAAGATACGACATAAATTTAGCAAATTTTGGTTATTGGTATGATAATGTTACAGACCCTAGTGCAAGTGATGCAGGTGTAGAAATTATAACCTCTTCTTTACAAATACAATTACAAACAGTAGGAGAGTCTACATGGAATACAATTGAAGAGGGTTTATTAGATAGCGAATTAACAATACACGACCCAACAGGTGCTAATACAGACCCTAATGAAGGAGAAAGAACTTTTCCAAATATAAAATTTAATAGATATTTTAATAAAAACGATAAAGTTAGAATAAGATTAAAAAATGTATTTAAACATCAAGGTGGTTCGGCAACTTCTGGTTTTAGATTATATTTATATGGAAGCAGTAGTATTCTTGCTAATAATAATGCAGGTTATGATGGTGTTTATAACATATCCTTTAATCCTGAATTTGTAGAATATGGTCAAACATATGATTTAAAAAATGTAATAAATAAAGAATACAAACAAATGGACTTTATTAAAGGTGTATCTCATGCTTTTAATTTACAATTTACTACAGATGAAATAAGCAAAATAGTTTATATAGAGCCATTTGACACTTTTTATAAATCTTTTTATGATGCAATAGACTGGACAGATAAAGTTGATTTAAGTCAAGAGATAAAAGATGTTTTTGTTAAAGATAGTTTTAAAAGAGATATTATTTTTAAATACAAAACCGACAGCAAAGATGCAAAGGTAGAACAAAGAGGTAATGATTATTTTGAAAAAATATTAGATGAATATCCTTATAAAGAAACATTATCTGATGAGTTTGAAAGAGGTGAGTCAGTATTTGAAAATCCATTTTTTGCAGGTACTTTTAATGCAAAAGATAGAGATGTTTCTAAAACACCAGACCCTGCATACAATGCTTGTTTGTGGCAAGAAAAACAAGATGGTGGTTTTATTTCACCAAACGATTTAGCAAGACCTGACAAAGGATATGATTTTTTACCTAGACTTTTATACTGGAAAAAATACAGTCCAAATTTAGGTGGAGCTACTTGTCTTAAATATGCTGTAGCACAATTGTTTAGTGGAACTTTTAAAGGTATTTTTGCTGAATCTGGAACTCCTAATGTTTTGTCAGATGTTTACCCACAAGCAACATCTATAAACAGAGAAGATGCAAGTAGTATGCTTTTAAGCTATGGTAATGTTTATGTAACAGATTATGATGATGCAACTAATACTTATGCAGACCAAACTATTGTAAAGGGTTTATATCAAACATATTATGAAAAAATGATAGATATGTTAAAAGAAAATCCAAGAGTAAGAACTTTAAATTTAAATCTAAAAATTCAAGATATAGTAAATTTAGATTTTAGAAAGTTAGTATATATTGATGGTGTTTATTGGAGAATAAACAAAATAACAGATTTTAATCCTCTTACAAATACTACTACAAAGGTTGAGTTAATAGAATGGGTAAATCTTGGTGATACTGTTGCTTACACACCTACACTAAACAGATATGATGGTAAATGGAATAATAACCCACCTACTGGAGGAACAGGAGGTTTTGAAACAAGAAGTTAAATATGTCTACACCTAAAAATCAAATATCAAACAAAGGAATTGCTAACGAAAGTGGCTTAGAAGTTTATATGACTGTTACAATTAGTTCAGTTGAGTATTTAATACCAATAACAATGAAAGACAATTTTGGTAATGCACATAAAGTATTAAGAAGAAGAGAAAACGAAAAAATATCTGATTAATGAGATTAAACTTAAAACATACTTATAGAAAATTAAGCAAAGTTGGTTTTATGATTGTAAAAGGTTTAAGGCAAGAATTAGTTGAGCAAAAACATAATGCTACTCATAAACTATCTAATAGTTTAAAACCTAAAGTAAAAGGCAAGTCTGGAGTAATGGATATTATTACGAGCAAGTTATATTGGAAAGCTGTAAATAACCCAAAATTTGCAAAAAAAGCAAATTTATCTGAAATAAGAAAATGGGTTTCTAGCAAAGGGTTGCCTATATCTGCAGCAGGTAGTGTTTTAAATAAACTTTTAAAAAAAGGTTATGGTAAGCCATATGTGTATTGGACAGAAGGTAATGCTTTAAGAAGAACAGATTTTGCAGGACATACAGCAAGAAAGTTTAAAAGTAAAGTAGCAGAAGAATTAGCACCTGCTGTAGGAGATGATGTAGCAGACATGATGAGAAAAGAATTTAATAAAATAAAGGGAGCAGAAATAAGTTAAAATATTATGGCAACAAATACAGAAAAGATAGTAGTACAGGTAGTCGTTAAAGGACAAGGCGAGTTAGAAAATTTAAACAAAAAAACAAAAGATACTTCTATAGGTTTTAATAAAATGACTGCAGGTGTTTTAGGAGCAGTAGCAGCTTTTAGACAAGTAAATAAAATTGTATCAAATGCTGTAAAAACTTTTAGAGATTTTGAATTTCAAATGGCTAAAGTAAAAGCTATTACTGGTGCTTCAAACAGAGATTTTTTAAAATTAAGTAAAACATCACAAGAATTAGGTAGGTCTACATTCTTTACTGCACAACAAGTAGCAGAGTTACAAACTAACTTTGGTAAATTAGGTTTTAGCACAAAAGAAATTTTAAAAGCACAAAAAGCTACACTTAATTTAGCAACAGCTACTGATACAGATTTAGCAAGAGCAGCAATTGTTGCAGGAGCTGCTGTTAGAGGTTTTTCCCTAGATGCTAGTGAAACACAAAGAGTGGCAGATGTAATGGCAGTAGCATTTACAAGCTCTGCTCTTGACATAGAAAAGTTCCAAACATCTATGACTAAAGTTTCACCTATTGCTGCAGGAGCAAACATTTCTTTAGAAGCTACTACAGCAGTTATGGGAACATTGACTGATGCAGGTATTGAAGCATCTATTGCAGGTACATCGTTAAGAAACATATTCTTAAAAATGCAAGACCCTGCATCTGATTTATCAAAGCATTTAGGTTTTACAGTAAACAGTTCAGAGGACTTGCAAAAAGCATTAAAACAACTAAATGAAGAAGGTTTGTCTAATGCTCAAATGATGCAACTTGTTGATTTAAGACAAGTAGCTGCTTTTCAAACCATGATAAATGGCTCAAAAAACATTTCTGATTTAACTTTTGAATTAGAACAAGGTACAGGTGCTGCTGATGAAATGGCAGGTATAGTTGGTGATAATTTAGAAGGAGCATTTAAAAGATTAACATCTGCATTTCAAGGTTTGCAAATTGTTATAACAGAATCTGTATTTGGTAAAGGATTACAACAATTTATAGATGGTACTGCAAAATTATTTAACAATTTTACTTCTTTTATAGAAGAACCGATTGAAGAAACTTTAGATAAAGACAGAATTGCTATGAATGCTTTAGTAATGGAAACAATGCAACTAGCAGAAGAAACTGACGAAAGAAGACTAGCTATAATAGAATTACAAAAAAAATATCCTGAATATTTTAACAATTTAGATTCTGAAAAAACAAAAAACGATGAATTAAAAGGAGCTTTAGAATCAGCAAATGAACAATACATACAAAGAATTGTTTTAAGAAAAAAAGAAGCAGAGATGGCTGCTGTTGCTGAAGAAGCTGCAGAACAATTTAACATAGCTCAAGAAGAAAGTAAAAAAGCAAGACAAGCAGCAATTAAATTAAACGAAGATTATAATTTAGGTTTAGACATAACAAATATGTCTTTAGAAGAAGCTAGAAAAGCTGTTACAAAATTAATGGTAGCACAAAGTGATTATACAGATGATGCTGACCCTACATTAATAACTTTAACCAACTCTGCAAAAAAAGCTGATGTTGCTAAAAAAAGTTATAATGATTTAACTGTTGCAACAGGAGATTTAAGAAAAGAATATAAAAAATTAAAAGATGAATTTGGCTTACAGGATGAAGAAGAAACTACTACAACAGGTACAGGTAATGGTGGTGGTGATGGCTCAATAATAGACAAATTAGCAGAAGAAACTGCTTTGCTTGAACAAAAACTAAGACAAGATTTAAACTTAGAAAAAGAAGCTCTAATAGAGGGAATGATAACTCAAGAAGACTTTAATTTAATAGCTTTTGAATTAGAACAAGCACATTTAAAGAAAATGCTTCAATTAAAAATAAAGTATGGAGAAGACACATCTCAAGTGCAATCACAAATTTTAAACAATGAACTTAACAGAATAAAAACTATAGCTGATGCAGAAGCTGATGCAGAAAATGCAAGAAAAAAAGAGTTTGATGACAGAATAAAACAGATGGAAGGTATAAGCAAACAGCTTATAATGGTAGGTGAACAAGAAAAAGAATTAATAGGTTTAAAAAGATTAGGTATAAAAATATCACAAGCATCTGCAGTTGCTAAAAGTGCTGAAGCTGCAGTAGATGCTGTAAGAGCTGTAACAAGTGCAGCAGCAGATTCACCATGGTATTTAAAAGTTATAAATGTTCTTGCTGTTTTAGCTGCAGTAACATCTGGAGTTGCTAATGCAAGAGCTTTAATGTCTGACACCTTTGCTGATGGAGGTATGGTACATGGTAAATCTCATGCACAAGGAGGTGAAAAGTTTGCAGTAGGTGGCAGAGTAGTAGAGTTAGAAGGTGGTGAAGCAGTTATAAATAAACGTAGTACAGCTATGTTTAGAAACCAACTATCTGCAATGAACGCAGCAGGTGGTGGTGTAAAGTTTGCTGATGGTGGTTTAATGAATATGCCATCATTTGCACAATCACAGTTTAATGCAACAAGTCAAGCAGGTATGATGGGTGCAATTGGACAAGGAAGTAAAGTAGTCGTAGTAGAATCAGATATATCACAAGTACAAAATACTGTGTCTGTGATAGAAGCTGAAGCAACATTTTAAAATTTAACATATGTTTGTTGATAAAAAAACTAAGTTAGAAAGATTAGCTATTTGTAAAAAATGTACTTTTTACAGAAACTTTTTGATGCTTAAAAGACCAGTTATAAATATAGGTTCAAGATGTAAAAAATGCTCTTGTTTCCTAGATGCAAAGACATCATTACAAGCTGACTGGTATGGCAAGTGTCCTGAAGGCAAGTGGTAATCAAAATAACAATATGAATATACAAGAAATAGCTAAAACTGTTGCAAAGACAGACAGAGAGATTATTATAAAATCTGTAGCTGACAACACAAGTTACAATGCAAACTTTGGTAAACACAAAATAGATGCAATGTATATTATGTACGACCAATGGCACAAATTATTTCCTGCACATAAGCAAGATATAAATTGTTCGTCATGTAGAAATGCAGTTGCAAAGTTCTGGAATACAATGTGTGATGAGTGGGCGAAACCAAAACCAAAAAAGAATGTCAAAAAGACAAAATAAGGTTGATGTAGTATATGACTACTTAGAATTGTTAGATATTGAGATAACAAAAAGGTTTGGTGAAACTGCTACACCTAAAGATATATTAAAACATTTAGTTGAAAGAGGTATGGTAGAACCTAAGAGGTTAAGAAACTATATGATAATAGCAGACTTTGACAGAAGGTTAGTACACAATAAAGGTAATAGAACACATACATTTATGGACTTGTCATATAAATATAGTATTAGCGAAAGTCAAGCACAAAACATAGTATATAAATATAGAAAAAAAGCTAGGGCTTCTGAAAATATCTCTTATTAAAAGTTTTTTCCATAAATTAGGTAGATTATCAGTCTATTAGATTCTAATTTTGCATCTATGAATAACAAATGGTATAATATACAAGGCAAAGCAACAGATGCTGTTGCAGAGGTTTACATCTTTGATGAGATTGGTGCATATGGAATTACTGCACAAGATTTTATTGCAGAGATGAAAGAGTACAAAGGTACTCCTGTCAATTTACGAATCAATTGTATTGGTGGTGATGTATTTGATGGGATGGCTATGTACAACATAATAAAAAAGAGAGAGGCAAAAACTACTGCATATATTGAAGGTATAGCTGCAAGTATGGGTAGTGTTATAGCTTTAGCTGCTGATGAAGTAATTATGGCAGAAAATTCTCTTTTTATGATACACAATGCTTGGGGTGGTGCAATGGGCGAGGCAGAAGACATGAGAAAGACTGCATCAGTTTTGGAAAAAATTAGTGGTGAAATTGCTAGTATTTACAAAAGAAAAACAGCATTGTCGTTAGATAGAATTACTGATATGATGGATGAAGAAACTTGGTTAAATGCTCAAGAAGCATATGAACTTGGGTTTATAGATTCTATATCTGATTCTATCAAAGTAGCAGCTAAGTATGATGTTTCTAAATTCAAAAACATTACTACTGAACAAATACATAATAAATTAAATATTAACGTAAATAACAAAAAAATGACTGAAGAGTTAAAAAATTGGTTTAACAACAAAGTTGATGAAATTGTTGCTTCTGTAAAAGGAGCTGACAACAAATCAGAAGAAGTTGTTACTGAAGTCAATGTTATGCTTTCAGATAATGAAGAAATATCAAACAAATTATCTTCTTTTGAAGCAAGTATTACAGACTTAAATGGAAAAATTGTTTCTTTAGAAGAAGAATTAACTTCTGCTAAAGGAGAAAACGAAACTCTTTCTACTGAAATAGAAAGACTAAATGCTTTATTAAACAAAGCAGATGCTAAAGGTACTGAAATAGAAACTGAAGGCGACCCTGCTGTAGTTGAAAATAAAACTGTTGATGCTAATGCAAGTTTTTACAATGCAATGGCTGAAAGAGTTAGAGCAAAATTTAATAATTAATAATCTAAAATAAATAAAAAAATGGCAAACGTAGCTTTAAATAGTATAGCAGCAACTTATAGTGGTGCTAACTTAAACGAAATCTTTTATGAGCCAGTATTTAGAAGTGATGATTTAATGCGTAACTACAGAGTTATCCCTAATGTTAAGCATAAAATGAATGTTTACACTTCTGCTGCTCTAACTAAAATTGTAGACCCTTACACAACTTGTTCATCAACAAGTGGTTCTACTCAATTTAACATTGATGACAAAGTAATTACTGCAGGTAGATGTAGAGTTGCTTTAGAGCAATGTACTGATGAGTTCTTTGGAACTTACATTGAGGAAATGTACAGAAATGGTGTAGATGTAATGAATTTAGAAGGTACTCAATTAGCTGATGCAATTGTAAACAGAGCAGTTAAAGGTATTGCTTCTGATGTTGTAAGATTAGCTTGGGGTGGTGATGGTGCATCTGCAGGTTATACAGCATTTGATGGTTGGATGAAATTAATGGGTGCTGATGCAACTGTTTTAGCAGCTCAATTACAATACACAGGTGCTGCTGACCCTGCAGCTCCAACAGCAGGTGAAGCAATTGGTCTAATTAGAAAAGCATATGACCAAGCTCCTGCAGCTTTACAACAAGTTCCTTCTGCTGATAAGAAGATGTTTGTAACTCCTGCATTATTTAATGCTTACTTAGCAAACTTAGAAGGTTCTTCTGCAGATTTAGCTATTGTAAACACACAAGATGGTTACACAAGAGTTAGCTTTAGAGGTGTACAATTAGTTCCTATGTATGAGTGGGATACTATCTTAACAGACCTAAACCCTGCAATTTTTGTAGACCAAAGTACTGCTGCAACTGGTAATGCTTCTCAAGGAGTATGTTACTGTGCAACAGAGAACTTAATTATAGGTTCTGATGTTACTGACCCAGAAGGTTCATTTAAAGTATTCTATGATGATTTAGAAGAAAAAATGTTCTTTAGAGGTTACTTCAAGTTAGGAGTACAGTTCTTGTACCCTTCACTTGTTCAATGGGGAATTGTAACAGCTTAATAACAATAATGTAATATAGAGAGAGTGTAAAAGCTCTCTCTAATTTACTTTTTAATAACTTTTAATAAATAATAATAATATGGCTATAGATACAGGTTTAGGTGTTACTTGTGCAGATTTACAAGCAACAGGTGGTATTAAGCAAATTCTTCTTCGTTCATGGGCTACTGGTGATGTAGTAAATTATGGTGCTGCAGGTACTCATTCTATTGTAAGTATACTTGAAACTGCTGCAGATGCTAACTGGTTTGTGTATGAGTTTAAAAATGAAACTCCTGCATTAACTATAAATGCAACAAAAGAAAATGGTTCAACAGCTTTTGAATGTGGTTTATCATTTATGCTTCCAAAAATGGATGTAACAAAATTTAGTGAGTTACAAAACTTATTAAATACTTGCATGATGGGTATTGCTATTGACACTAACGACAAAGCATTTGTTATAGGTGTTAGTGAGAAATATGCTAATGAAGATGTTCCTTCAAAAAATCAAACATTCTTGAATTTAGCAAGTATGGAAGGTGGAACTGGAGCTGCTTATTCAGATGAAAATGGCATAACAGTTAGTTTAATGGCAAGACAATTTGAATTGCCTAGAGAGTATGCAGGTACAATTACTGTAGATACTTCTGCATTAACTGCAACTACTGGAGCTTAATACTAAATAGATACATAATAGGTTTAAACTTAGGTTTTGTAAATCCTATTAATATCTTTTTTTTAATATGTGTGATTGCAACAAAAAAATTGTAAATTTATCACACTTAAAAATTTATACAATTATGGCAACATACAAGGCAAAATTATCTTCTGGTACTACATACAAAGGGGATTTTAGTATTTCTTGGGCATCAGCTACACAAGAGGAATTGGCTTATGCTTATGAAGAAGCAGGTTTAAATAATTTAATAGACAAAATAACAAAAACAAAAGATGAGTCAGAAAAAACAAGCAAGAAAAAGTCAAGTAAGAAAGCAGACTCTACAAAAGAGTAATACTTTTGAGTTTGGTGTTTTTGATTTAGCAGTACCACAAAACGTAGAAGAACCACAAGACCTATCAAAGGTACTAACTAAGTACATACCTTTTGGTAACAACAATTTATTTCCACAATATTTAGCAGAGCTAAAACGTAAATCTTCTACACACAGAAGTGTACTAGCACAAAAGACTGTATTTACAAGTGGTGCTAAGTTTGTTACAAGCAATCAAGATATTCAAGAATACATAAAAGATGTAAACGCTAATAAAGAAACTCTAAGACAAGTTTACAAAAAATTAGCTGATGATTACTATACTTTTGGAAATGCTTATGTAGAAGGTGTTTTATATGATGGTGGGGTAAACCTATACCATATAGATGCAACTACTGTTAGAATGGCTAAAAACAAGAAAGAAGTGTATGTACACCCAGACTGGGCAAAGTACAATACAATGAAAGACAAAACACAGACTATACCTCTTTACCCAAATTTAAAAGGTAAAAGATTTGTGATGCATTTTAAAGATTACGAACCAACATTTACTTACTATGGTTTACCTGACTATGTTGCAGCACTTGACCATATAGCTGTAGATTATGAGATAGGTAAATGGAATCACACTAAGTTTCAAAATGGTTTCCAACCTTCTGCTATTGTAGAAATATCAGGAGATATGGGAGAAGAAGAAGCTAAGAAATTAGTAAAAGAAGCACAGAAAAAGTTTGTTGGAGAGGGTAACAATGGCAAGATTATGTTTATTGTTAAGAATGGAGATACTTCACCTGCAAATGTTTCTATAATAAAAGATGACCAAGATGGTAGTTGGTTAGACTTACAAAAAATAACTGACCAAAACATTATTACAGCACATAGATGGCAACCTGCACTTGCAGGTATTGTTAGTTCTGGTAAGATGAACAACACAGGTAGTGAGATTAGAATTGCATATGATATGGCAATGACAACTGTAATTAAAGACACTTCTGACTTAATCTTAGATGGTATAAAAGACATATTATTTAAAGAGATGGGATTCTTAACAGAAGACTTATTAATACAATACGAGCCACCAGTATCATTTGCTACACAATTAGACCCTACTAAGATACTTACAATAAATGAGCAAAGAAAAATGTTAGATGAGGATTTCCCTATGTTAGAAGAGGGTAATATGTTCTTAACTGACAGAGAGCAAATTATTGTAACAAGAGATGATGACCAAGATGGTATTGGAGATAGCGAGAGTGAATTACAAGTAACAGAAGTTGAATCACAAAACGAAGAACAATAATATGGCAAACGTAAATCAATATATACCTTTAGTATCTGCAGGAGAAGTAATTAGTAATAGCTTTACAAATGCAAATACAGACCCTGCACTAATATCTAACAATACTATTTTGCTTACAGAATTAGCACACATAAAACCTGCTATAGGTAAAAAGTTTTATGAAGAGCTAAAGACACAACACAACAATGGCACTTTAACTACTGCTAACCAGACACTTATGGATGATTTTATGACAAGAACTTTATGTTGGTATGTAAGGTTTGAGGTTATAAATGAGGTGCAAAGCAACAGTAGTAGTATGGGTATTGTACACAATGTAGATGAATTTGCTACTATTGTAGACCCTTCAGAGCTTAATGCATATAAGCAAGACACATATAGAAAAGCAGAGATATACCTAAAAGATATGATTGACTATATGGAAGACTCTGACCAAAATGGTTTATATCCTACATATGAGTCTGATAGACCTGCAAGAGGATATGCTTACAAGAATCATGGTATTATTATGTATGATAGCATATACTCAAGACCAAGAACGTATAACTACAATAGTTGGAGAGATTTCTGTCCATGTGATGACTGTTAAAATTTAGATATATGCCTTGTTACGAATGTGAAAATGGATTGTGGAAATTTGGAGAAACTGGCAAGTGTCAGTATGAAACTAAAGAATCGTGTGAAACTGCTAACAAAGACTATTATGCAAAGACATACAATGACTATCCACAGTCTGCAACTAACAATGCAAAGAGAGCTTTAAAGTGGGTAGATGAAAATGGTTGGGGTTCTTGTGGTACTGATGTAGGTAAAAAAAGAGCTAGGCAATTAGCAAACAGAGAAAGTTTATCAAGAGATACTATAGCTCGTATGGCATCATTTAAAAGACACCAACAACACAAAGATGTACCTTATGATGAGGGCTGTGGAGGGCTAATGTGGGATTGTTGGGGAGGTACGAGTGGAATTAATTGGGCTATTAGAAAGCTAGAACAAATAGACAAAGAAAAAAATATACTTGACATATTATTTAAAAATTATATAAATAAACATGGCAGCTAACGAACACAAAAATTTAACTGATGTAAACAGGCACAACCCAAAAGGTTTTGAGTCTGCTACTAATGATACTTTGCTTAGCAAAACCATAGGTAGTGGTACAGACAATACTGATGGTAGTTTGTTATGGGTAAAGAAAAACTTAATTAAAGTAGATTCATACGATATACAAGGATATAGTGTTTTAAGTAACTCAAATTATCATTATGGTGCAAATATGACTGATGGTCAATCACCAAATGAGTATAACCAAGACTATGGTGCATCAACTATTGGTAACGTAGAATTTGATGTAGGTGATTTTTTTAAGGTAAAATCATTTGTTATGCATCAAGCGTGTACATTAAACACAATTACGATGTGGGCAAATGCAACATCTGCAGCAACAATAACAGTAGCTTTATGTAAATTAACTTTTGTTGCAGGTAATACAGGTAATGTTGCACCAGTATTGTTAAATGAATTAAGCATAACAGGACAGTCAAGTAATGATAATTTACAAGCTGTTACTAATGCATCGCCAGAAACAAGTTTGGCAAAAGGTGATGTGTTGTTTGCAATGGTCAAAGCATCTAATGCAGCAACAACATATTTTAAGTTAGGAATAGGAGTAGGATATGACAATTAATAATAAAAATACAATGAAAGGAACAATTGAAGATACGATACAAGTGGGAATGGCAAATGCAGGAGCAATAGGTATATCTTTAGCATCAGTTAATGAGGTTTTAACGACTATATCTTTGCTAATAGCAATAGGATTCTCAATATATAAATTTACAAAAACAAAGAAATAATGGCAGATTTAGTAACGACTTTAACAGAAAGTGTAACCTTAAATGGTGCAATTAGAGGAACAACAAATAGTGTAACAACAACAGGCATAAACAATGTGTTTGAAAATATTGTAACTTGCACAAGTACACAAACTACAGTATTAGCAGCTTTTGATTCTAACTCTTATGGTTCAGCAGTACAAATAGACAAAGAAAACGTAAGGTATATCAGAGTAACTAATTTAGACTCTACAAACACTTTAGAATTAGCAGTAGTAGGTGCAGCTACATTATATCAAGTATTACTAAAAGCAGGACAATCACA
>Ga0208767_1001996_pt1 | contig 15746 bp, 21 predicted proteins | sample VirMetDEL_Mar_21_FD_184514 | JGI IMG/M metagenome (GOLD analysis project Ga0208767, IMG submission 184514) | Aqueous microbial communities from the Delaware River and Bay under freshwater to marine salinity gradient to study organic matter... | ecosystem: Environmental > Aquatic > Marine >... | reverse complement strand
TGTACACTTGGGATTGGACTGAAAAAGGTCAAGAGCTTGCAGGCAATACGCCAACTTACGGGGTTATTGCTCAAGAAGTACAGCAAGTAATTCCAGACGCAGTGACTCGTGGTGACCACGGTTACCTTACAGTTGACTACTCCAAGCTGATTTAAGAGGATTGAAAAATGGCTAGAGGATCTAACATAGGCAGTATGCTGGCTCAGAGTGGCCTCGCAGGTGGGCAGAATATTGCTCAAGCCTACCAGCAGCTTGGACAAGGTGTCGGAGGCATGTTTACTGGTGTCGCTGGTGCTCTTGAGAGAAGGCAAGAGAAACGTCGGGCACAGAGCGCACAAGAGCAGTTTCAGCAGATTTTAGGGGCTTACGAAAACAACCCTGACAAATTAATGGAAGAAGCACTGCTTGCTAAAAATAGCCCTGATGTTAATTTGCAGAGAATGGGACAACTTCTAGAAGCTCAAGCAAACCGTGTTCGACAAGAGCAAGAAAAAGCCGCAGCACAAAGAACTGCAGACATTACTGGAAGAGGCAAAGGAAACTTGATGGCTTTAGCTTACGATCCTGCTTTTGATATAACTGACCCAAAACAACGGTCAGGGTACATTGGCATGGCTAGTGCTTCTGAAGTACCTTTAAACGAAGCCATGCAAATAGCTATAGAAGCTAAAAAAGACAGACAAAAACCAACCACACCTACATATGATTATTCAGAAGAAACAATTATAGGAGAAGACGGAAACCCTATCCGTGTTCAAGTAGGCGTAAACAAAGCTAACCCATTAGACAGAGTTGTAATACCCATTGGGAAAGCCGTTCCTACTGGTGAAAAAGAGGGAACAAAAACTTTACAACAGCAGCTAGCAGACGCTGGAGTTCCTGATGTAGACCTTACAACTTTAGAAGGCGCTCAACAAGCTAGGCGAGATATTATTAAAATTACAGGCAATGCTTCTTTAGCTAACTCTGTTGGACAGATCATAGAAGATTTAACACCAATGAGCGTTAAGGAAGGCTTGGATTTCGTAAGAAGCACTAACCCGGAGTTCGTAGAGGCTGAAAAGCTAAGAGAGATTACGTCCCGTTTTGCTACGCTAGAAAATTTAGCGGAAGAAGACATTGCGGGGCTTTCTGCGTTAATAGAACGAACACTAGCAGCAACTACTGAAAACGATATTAAAGCTGTGTCGGAGCTTGCACGGTTTAGAAAAGCTAAAGACCTACCGCAAAGAATAAAAGATTTTGCATTAGAGATTTCAACAGGACGTTTAAGTAAAGAAACTATTAGTGAGTACTCTACACTAGCGTCTGCTTTTGAAGAGTTAGCTGAAATAAGAATGGCTAGTGCTTTAGATAATTTAATTGTATATGGCAATGATAAACAGCGTGATGCGGCTCAACGAGCTAAAAACATGATTCTTGGCGAAAGTAAAGCTAGAATTATCAATTAAAGGAAGTTATAATGGAAGTTAGTCGTGTAGAACTTGATAACGGTCAAGTAGTTACAGTAGAACATCCTGAAGAGTGGCCTGAATCTAAAATTCTTGCTTTTGCTCGTCTTAATGCACCTGATGCAAAAAGAACAGAAGCTGCTTCTGGAACAGATAACAAGGACGATGAAGTTTCCACAACTGATTTAATTAAGTTGGGTCTTTCTCGTTTTGCTGTTCAGTTTATTCCTGATACATTTTTAATGAGCAACGCAGAATTTATAAAGCAGCTAGAAGAAGCTAAAGCTGGTAGAGTAGAGTACGCTGGCGCTTTTGCTGAACGCAAAGCTAGAGAACTGGCGGGAGTTCCGCAAGAAACTGAATTAACCTACGGGCAAGAAGTTAAGGCTGGATTAGCTGATCCTTTAACTTTTGTTGGTGTTCCTGTAAAAGCGGGTTTAATGGCTGCAACTAAAGCTCTTATTCCAGCAACAACATCAACTGTTGCGGGAACAACTGCTGGTATAGCGGCTCCTGAAATTGCTGCAGAACTTGGTGCTCCTCCAATAGTACAGGAGCTATCAGGAGTCGTTGCTGGAGGTACTGCTGGAATAGCTACTGGTGGAGTAGCTACTGCTGGTGTTAGTACAGGTTTTAAAGTATTAGGTGACATCAAAAACAAAGTAATTGGCGGCGACACAGGAACTCTTGGGGTTGCTTCTGAAGCAATGGCAAACAGCAGAGTAAAGGCTGAGATTAACAGAATTAAAAGTAACACCACACCAGAAGAAATTACGCAAGCTGTAGAAAATTTAGCCTCTTTACAAGAAGAAATACCTAACCTAGAGATAGGTGGGATTGTTGCTACTATGGCTGAAAATCCTATTGCTAGAGATTGGATTAAAAAAACTACCCAAAACAATAAAGCTTTTCAAAAAGAAATTATTGAAAAAATACAAAAAGACTCTGTTAAGGTTGCCAACCGTTTTGACGAATTACTAGGAGAGTCGGAAGAAATTGGACGCCCTATCATTGAAAGTGTATCAAAAAGCCAACAAGCAAAATTAGAAGAACGGCTAAGAACGACTCTTGAAAGGCAAAATGAAAACATAGACAATGTTTTAAACGGCCTTACTACAAAAACTTTAGGTAAAAGAGATGAGTTTGAAATAGGCCAAACCGCTAATAAATTGTTAGACCGTAAAGAAGCTCAGGTGCGTAAAGCGGCTAGTAAATTGTACGACTTAGCCAAAGAGGAAGGCGGCAAAGTTTCTCTATCTGAAGATCAAATTATGAGCGTATATTCTCAGTTTAAAAACGTACGTTTGTCTGACTTTTTTGGGCCAGAAAGTCCCACCGCTAAAAAGCTAGAGGCTACTTGGTCGCCTAAAGAAGTAGATGGTGCAATAGAGTTTCCAAAAGTAACTGGAAATGATTTAATTTCTCTTAAAAAAGCAATAAACAGGGAAGTATCTAGTTTAACCCGTGTTGCAGAAAGAAATCCGACACAGAACCAACAGCTTTCAATGTTGTACAAGTTAAGAAATGTTATTAGTTCAGTTCTTAACAAAGAAGCTGTATCATCTCCGCAGTTTGTTAAGTCTCTACGAAACGCGGATGCTTTTTACTATAAAGAACTTGGGCTTCCTTTGAGCGCCGAAGGCTTGAGAGAAATAAACTCAAAAAAGTTTGAATCAGGCGCTGCCGTTAGTCTTATGACTTATGAAAAAGCTAGGGATTATGTAAACTTTGTAGGAAAACAGGGAATGGCTGTTGTTCGACACGCAGTTAGAATGAAGGCTGAAAAAGCTGGAGTAGTCAATCCCTCTGGTCAAATAAATGCTAATAAGCTTGATACGTTTAGGCGTAAAAACTCCCGTATTATTGAGTTTGCGGGCCTGAGCGAAGAATTATCTGCGGCTTCTCAAAAACTTAGGACAATAAACAATACTCACGCTAGACATAATCAAGCGTATAAAGAAAAAACTAGGGAACTTAGCCAAGGGTTTTTTAAAGCAATAACAGACAAAAATTTAAGCACAGTAGTTTCTGAAATGATTTCTTCTCCAAGCAAACGAAAAGCTTTTTTGGTTGATATTAAACGCTTGGGACAAAAAGAAAGAGATATGGTTTTGACAGGCATTAGGCAGGAGTTTCTTTCTCAAGGTCTTTCTACAAAAGGAACAATGCAAGAGTTTATTAACAAAAATTCTGAAGCGGTGTCTGATATTTTTGAGCCAAACTATGTAAAAAACATCAATAAATTAGCTGAACTCAAGGACTTAATGCAGAGAGTTAGTACTTTAATGAAAGACTCTTTGGGACAAACACCTGTTGTAGACACTATACAAGACCTTACAGGAGTGAGTATTGCCGAATACGCTGGTACATTTAGGAATCAGATTCTATCGACAGAGAGAAAAATAATTAATCTGGCAATGAAAGCAACTACAACTGCTGGCAAAGATAAGTTTTACACTAAGTCTGCGGAAGTTTTGCTAGATCCTGATGTAGTACAGCGTTTGGCTAATCCCCCAAAAGAAGATATGCAGTCGTTTGTTAAAGACGCTGCTAAAGGTGCTGGAGATTACTTAAAAAGCGTAGGAGCATACTACACTGACACCCTTAAAGACTATCTTAATTTGTCTACAATCAGGGCAGTGACCGCCGCTGAAGATGTACCAGTTGAGCAGGAGAGAAACTAATGAAAAAACAAAATGACCACACAGTAAGCTACACATCTATTGACTACCACAGTATGTGTGAAAAGTCAAAGGAGCGCATAAAGAAAATGCAGGCCGAGGGAATACCTACGCCCCATGACCCGAAAGACAAGCCAGAGGACGCAGGTAAGCGTGAGGGATACTCAGTCCTATTCTTTGGTTAATCTACTATCTCCTCCCGCAGTCTACGGGCCTGTAGTCTTACGGGCCTTAAGGCTGCTTCCTCTTCCTCGTAGTCCTCGTTGTTTATCAGGGACACATCGTACCTAAGTCTGTTGAGAGCGTAAGCAGTGTCTGTTACGTCTCTGTACCCTGCTGGTGTTAGGCCAGTGTAAGAAAAGATTTCACTACAGAACAGATTAGAGTTAGTGTGGTAGTACCCTAGAAAACTATAAGACATGAGGTCGCCGTAAGACCCACATATGTCGTTCCACCCGTGACCAAACTCAGGCCATATGTAGCCTTTATCTGGATACGCTTGATTCTCTGGTCCGTGCGCTAGGCCTACTGAGTGCCCTATCTCGTGTAAGTCTGTAAACACAGAGCAACGAGACATGGATGACGGTGGTTGGCCTTCTCTAAACCACGTATTTACATAAGCAACCCCACAGGTATCAGGGTAAGACGTACCGTAGGCTAACACAACGTCCACAGGTAACTGATTAGCCTGACGCTCTACATCACGTAAGCTATGATAATGAGCTAGCCAAAGCTCCTTTAGCTCGTACCTGATGTGTACACCAGACCTTTCATATATCCTGTTGTATTCATCTACCCTCTTCTGCCACTTGTCCCATTCCTCTGGGTACTCACGCATGATTTCTATTGGCGTGTCTATGCCGTACTTTCTGTGCGAGGCGTACACCAGTACTCCTAGCTCCCAAGTGACTACAGTGTCATCGTCCTCCCCGTAGTAAATAAAGCCCTTGGACGGACCCCGGAACTCGTAACCCACGCAGTCAGCGTTAAACTCTCTGGCGCACCGTGGTTCCTCTTCTATTGTAAACTCTAGCTCTTTCCAGCCCAGCCTAAAAATACCTGTGCCCAGCCTCCCGTCTCCAAAGATATGCACCGTGTCCCTACCGACTCTTACTGCTGTACCCATAGTGGTTGAGTGATGTACCATACCCCAAGGCTCTGGCAGACCTTGGTTGTTTTTGTAGTCTACATCCACAATTGCAGGATTGAACCTGTCTCCGGCTTCCTTTTCCATTGACAGATTCAACTCACGAGTAAAAACGCTGGGCGCTACTAAGAGCAACCCAGCTACAACGTACGCAGTAAGCCTACAATTCACAGTTGTTTCCTGTGCAGGCCAGTTGTTGTGACCCCTCAGTCATATCGCTGGCCTCTTCTATATCCCACGATATTTCCTTTGGAAAGTCCTTAACCAGTTGGTTGTACGTCTTTTTGTCTACAGGTTCATACGGTGCCTGCTGGTACGTGTGGTCTGAGTAGGGCAGGAAGCTAATCCCTGACACCTTGTCAAACTTGTTGTACAGCCACTGTCCCACCTCTAGAAACTCCTCATCACGGTAGTAGCAGGTCATAGACGGCTTGTGCTCACACCAGTAGTCCTGATATATTTCCCACAAGTCTAGCTGCTCCATAGCACCCATCTCTGAGGCTGTCACAGCGCCTTCAGGAGACGCGATAGGAAAGGAGAATACCCGTGTACTAGGGGACATTAGATCGTCCTCCACAGGCACACCAGCGGCCTCTAAGACCCCACAAAGCGGGTCACGGCTGTCTGCACGGACTCGCCTAATATACTGACTGCTGTAGCGAGGGTGAATCCCACTAGCAGAGTCGACCAACTGACTAACAGTACCTGAAGGCTTAACAGCAGTAATTGCGACAGACGGATTAATACCCAGCTTTTTAGCCCAGCGCTCGTTGGTAACAATAGCTTCATTACGCATCTCCGTTAGCCACTTCTTGAGTTTAGCTTTGTCTTCCCGTCCTGAGAGCACAGGGTGATCCATGATACCCGTGAGCGACACACCTAGGAGTGCTTCTTCCTCTGTGTTAGTCTTCCAGATGTTACGTAGGTAACGGAAGTCAGTCAATGTCGCCTGTAGAGTTCCAAGGATAGCCGCAATGCGTACTTTTCGTTTAAGGCTTGCGAGTGTATCGTCCGACCTGATAACAACTTCTGATAGATTGCAGAATTGATAGGGCCGCAAGATGATTTCGCTACATGGATTAGTTCCAAAATCATAGGTAGCATCTCTTCGCTCGTTCTTTGCAGCTTGCTTTTGACTTGCCACTCTGCTAAAGACACCTCGTTCACCAGATCGTGATTCATACAAACTAGTCCATTCGTTCAGGAACGCTTCAAAGTCAGGCTTCTCTGTGTAACACGCAGAGTTATTCGCTAGACCACGCTGGGGCTCATCTACCCACCACTGTCCGTGCTTACATCGTCGGATACGGTCATCTGTGAGGTTACTGAGGCTGATGAGGGCGCTTCGCCTGACTCCTCCGACAACGACGATTTGGGCAATCTTACAGCAAAGATCGTGGCATTCAATGGACGTAAGGCGGCGTCCAGCTGCTCCCTGAAAGAGCTCGACTGTGAACTTGAAAAGATCGACGAGAGGTTCAGGACCACTTGCACGACCTCCGAAAGTCTTGAGTGGGGCACCTGCAGGTCGTACTCTGCTAATGTCCCATTGGGGAACTTGACCTGAGTACAGCAGTGATACCAGCTCCCTAAACGATTTCGCCCATCCGACTTTCGAATCCGCAACATTAATAACTGTGTCGGTTGCATGGAATGTCTCCGCTACTTCTGGCAGTTTGCTAATGTATTGACGCTCGACGCTAAAGCCTACCCCTGTGCCGCATAGCAAGACGTACATCAGTTCGTCAAACGCTTTAGGGTGGTCTATAGGTAGGTAGCTACAGTTAAACCCTGCTACGTTGTCACGATCCAGAGCCTCTCCTGCGGTCATCAGTGCTCGCATAGAAGGCATTACGTCTAGATCGTGGATAGCCTTGAACAACTCTGACACATCAAAGTCATTCAGCGCACCCCGGTCTGACCAGAAGTTGATGTATCTGTTTACTGTTTCTTCCCAAGTCTCCCTACGCTGCTCCTCGGGTAAGTACCTAGCGTACCGTGACTTGTGTATGTACTGTTGGTATGCGTCCATTAGCCCTCCCCAAAGATTTGCTGAAGCTTGTCCATAGCGTCTTCAAAAGACGGGTGGATGGTCATGTGTGAGTCGTCGCCGTACCACTCAAGTATGTACCCGTTGTCGCCCTTTCGGATTGTTACGTTGTCTACTTTATTCACTACTCTGTTACTCCTAGCGTTTCGTTAATGATTGCTTGGCCTGCCATCTGTAGAAGCATATACACTCCATCAGGGTACTGCTCGTTGGACGCTACTTCAAACATCTCACCGTCCTCGTACATAATTACGGCCACCTTTACTTTCCTGCCCTCTTGCTCGTGTGCCAGAGCTTTACCTACAAACACAGACAGAAACTCTGATGTGGGTATCTCTAGCTTTTCTTCTTTTTTCTTTTCCCCAAACTTTCCGTCTATGACTTTCATAAGGCAACCTCTTTGATTAACCAATCCAGATAGACACGGGCCTTACGTAAGTCCTCTACACCGTTCTTGTACTCGTATCTCCAAAGGTACTTTAGACAGTTGCCCTTGAGATAACCCTTGTACTCTTGTGGGTGCATGGACGCCTTGATTGCTTCAATGGCTTCTATCGCCCCTTTGTTGTAGTGGTCCGGTTGTGTCACAGGGTTGTGTTTGTCCTGCGGATGAAAAAGTTTACCTGTTGCTGTCTTGCTTGCTTTGTCCCACTCCTGCGGTGAGGCGTCATCTATTGAATTGTAAGAAGTCCACTCATTGCTCATAAAGTTCTTCCTCTAGATCCTCTTGAAACTTGTCCAGCCTAAGCAGCAGCTTGTCCTCAAACCTGTCCAGCAGTTCTTCAGATGAAATCTGTAGGGCTTCCAGAAGATCGTCAGGGTCGTAGAACCGCAACAGACGCTCCTTAATTTCTTCTAGTGTCAGAGACATAATCAACCAACTCCTTTAGCGTGTCTATATTATACCATAAAATATCGTGTTTGTCACACCATTGAGCCATAGTATTTTTGGTACTTTTGCTCACTTTCTGGTTAGGCTTCATAAGTATGAAGATAAGTTCTTGATCGCTTCCAAGGCAGTTAGCGATTGAGCGATACTTCTGGGTGTCTCCTGCTCTGAAATATCCTTTGCACTCAATGAGATACGTCCGTCCGTTGAGTTCGTACACAAAGTCTGGTGTGTACTTTCGTTCGATCCTGTACGGGACTTGGAACGGTTCGTAGCTAAAGCCAAATGGTTGTAACTGCGTTGCAACATCTCTTTCAAACTCCGACCTAAAGTTACCTAGCTTAGACTTCCGTGACTTTCGGCTCATTGACTACCTCTGTTAAATATCTGGGTCCACTTGAGTACAGGAAAGTTCTTACTCCGGGCCAACAGGTAAACTTGTAGGGACAGTAGGAACAACCGACTGCGAGCTTTTGATTTCCACTTTTGCCATCTGGTACGACTTCGTGACACACCTCTGGCGGATCCGGTTGCTCTACGAGCTTTTTTACGCGTTCGACGTGCTCCTCTATGTCGTATGAAATCTTGTCGTACACGGGTGCCTGTGTGTCTGCAGAATCGTACATCAGGTACGTCAGGTGTCCGTTCTGTTTGTCCATTGCTAACCAGCCAAACTTGGTTTCACCCTCTGAGTGTGCATACCCTTTAATTTGAGCAACGTATCCAAACGGGTCATCATAAGCCAAACTTCCGTCTTTGAATTTTTTAAACCCAAAAGTGGAAGTGCTCTTAACGTCAGTGACAACACCATCAATTTTACAATCCATGTGGCCCGTGATACCCGAGACTTCACATTGCTTTTGCTCATCAGTTACCTCGTGTCCTGATATTTTAACGAGAAACAGAAGCATCTCTTCGATCAGATGCCCGTACATAAACTTGACGTGTGTGTTAGGTGTCATCTCCTCCTTTACGTCTGGGTTATTAAAAGCGTTCCACAGGTAGCGATCATCACGCCCTATGTTTGACATTCGTAGTTTACGCCCGTCATCCCGTGGTTCTGTAAACAGTTTAGTCATAAGGCGCTTGCAGCTTTCACCAAAGTTTTCGATCTCATCGTACAGATCAACGTCCTCTGGTACTTCTTTGGAAGAAACAACAGCGTATATGTCATCTACCAGTGAGTAAAGTTTGTTCATTTATGTTGCTCCATTAGTTCAGCTATTGCTGACTGTGCTTGTTCTGGTGTGCAATTGAACCACTCACCTCTGCGTTCATACGTTTTATCTAGCAGGCTGTGTGCTTCTGACTCAGCAGACCGTCGGTCAGCCACAGACCAGCAAGTGAACAACTCGTAGTCTCTGAACGGTGAAGACGTTTGGTATCCGTTGAGCCTGTCCTCTGAGTCCACTGCCATTCCTACCTTGACCCACTCAGGGAAGTTAGGGTTGGTAATGATGTAAACTTGTCCCTCACGGCTCAGTTCGTATTTCGACAGGCTGTCAAAAGCGGCGTCGGTAAACGTCTTGTAGCGTCCGGGTTTGTGCAGAGGATGATCCTGCCTGACGTACTTACCGTTAACATACATTTGTTTTTTATTGTGTATTAACGATCTTTGTCTTACTTTTTCAGGATTATCTTTGTAGTACTTACCCTCTGTTTTAGTGTAATGTTTGCTCACTGCTGTCTCCTTAGTGTGTGTCTGCCCACGTTGTTCCGACTTTGTACTCTCCGTCAAGCGGGCACCTGAGTTCAAAAGAAATCCCAGCCGCCTTGATGCACTCCACTGCGAGCCACCCGTACTTCTCTGCTTGTTCTGTAGCCACCTCCGACTGTATCTCATCGTGTACGTTCCCTACAAACTTGTAATCAATCCCGTGCTGTGTTGCGTAGTCATCTAAGAGAACCAAGGCCCTCTTCATAATGATTGCACCAGCGGCCTGCAACAGTGTGTTTAATGCACTATGTTCTGATCTGATCCAGAGCTTTCGACCGTCGAGTCCTGTGAGGTGCCCTTTCCTAGAAGCCTGTCCAACTCGTTCTCGTAGAGCTTCAAGAGCAGGTGTATTTCGTAGAAATCGCTGCCTAAGCGTATAGCCATCTTTTGCAGTTCCTCCGACGATGCTTCCAAGTTTGGCGTCTCCTGCACCGTAGAGGAAAGCATAGATGAAAGTCTTTGCTTGAGGCCTTGTTGCAAGTCCTGCAGCAGTTTGATTTCTGGTGTGAATATCGTCTCTAAGCAAGACATTTGTAAACTCCTCGTCGCCCATGTAGTGAGCGAGCATCCTTAGTTCTAGTCCACTGGCGTCAACACCGACCAGCCTGCGTCCCTCTGGTACAATCCAGCAGTTTCGGCAGTCCTCTCCGTACTCAGAGTTAACTGATGGAACCTGTGCCATGTTGGGGTTCTGGTGCGTCATGCGGCCTGTGATTGCACCGTTGGTTGTTACCCTCCCGTGTACCCTGCCGTCCTCCTGTACGTGCTCTAGCCAAGAAGATACTTGGGCGTATCTCTTTTGGAGTAAAAGGTACTCAAGAACCAAAACAGCTTCCGGTATATGTTTGTTTTCTTCGAGTGTTTTCTCATCCACCTGTGGCCTGCCAGATGGGGTGAGTTCCGACCATACAGCACCCTTAGCTTCAAGTCTTTCTGCCACCTGTTGCCGGGAGCCGGGGTTGAACACCGTGACTTTATCTTTAAGGCGCTTACCCGTTTTCTCTGACCACCTCTCCTCGACAATAGGCGGGAACACTTCCTGCAACTCTTCTTCAATAGCATACATACGCTCCTTGAATTTAGCGCACAGTGTGTGACACAGCCGTTGATCCAGTAGCCACCCGTTGTCTACCTGCCCTTGTACGATCCACTGTACTTGATGCTCTAGATCCTGGGACTCTCTGGAAAACCCGTCTAGCTCCACACGTAGCCTGTTGTACACCGCTTCTGTCAACTCTACGTCACGTATGCAGTAGTCGATCATCTGTGGTGTCAGCTGTGACCAATCCTCGTGGTCGCCCTTAGCGTAGCCTAAGATGTTGCCCCAGTTACGCAGAGAGTGTCCACCGGACCTGCTGGGGTCAGCAAGTCTAGACAGTACTAGAGTGTCAGCGACCATGCTCCGGTCAAAAGTAAAGCCCCAAAGACGCTCAACCACAGGAACATCGAAACCAATTCCGTTGTGGAATATGAACTTAGCCGGTGCTTTACGCGATACATACGCTTTGAAGTCTTTTTCATTGCAGATTACCTCGCTCTCTCCGTTGTGGCGACAGACGGCACACCAGATAACTGTGGCGTCCAGACCGTCAGTTTCAATGTCACAAAAGACAATGTTCAAAACTCTGTCTCCGGTGGGTTAGGGTTAGCACACTCGTGGATACGTCCCGTAAACTTATCGTAACGTAGCCAACAGGCGGGACCAGTTTCACCAGCGTAACGATTCTTGAGTACCCTGACACACGTAGTGTTCCTGATTGTCTCATCCTCGTGTTGCTGATTGCGTTCCATGCCTATGACAATATCAGATAGTTGAGCAATACTCTGGCTACCCCTGAGATCCTGAAGACTAATCCTGCCTCCGTCCTCGTGTGCAGTCCCAGAGCTACGCTTAAGATGCGACACTAGGAACAGGGTGATACCTGTCTCTGCTACCAGTGTTCGCAGCTTGGTCATAATCTCGTCTATAGCTTTCCGTTCGTCCCCGTTCTCTTGAGAAGAAACCACGATTGACAAGTGGTCGAGTATGATATATCGACAGTCGCAGGCCTTTGCCATGTGCCGTACTCTTGAAAGAAGCTCGTCGGCTGATGTTGACCCCCAGTGGTCGAAAAGGTAGTAACGTCCAGACCCCATCGTTGCTTCCCAATGAGGTCTAAGCTCATCAACAGGCGTGTCTTCCTCCAAGTGTAATCGCCTAGATGATGCCACCGACATAATTCCCAGAGCTGTCGTTGCGACGTCCTCCTCCAGTGCAAGTACACCAATGTTGGTGTCTGTGCGTTGAAGCAAATCGTACTCAAGTTCTCTGATAAACTGGGATTTTCCCATACCACTACCGCTTGTGATAGTGACAAGTTCGTACGGTCTGTGTCCTCTTGTGATTTCATTTAGTCCGTCCCACGGGTACGGTATGCTCTGTACTTGACGCTTGTTTACCAGCGCCTCCCATGTGTCAGCACCAGCGATGATACCGTCAGGTCTGTACACTTTTGCGTCCCACCACGCCTGTGTAAACTCCTGCACCCTGTTAGACATCAGCATTTCACTGGCGTCCTTTAAGGGTAGGCTACATATCTTCAGCTTGTTGGGACTGAACAGATCCTTGATCTGCTCTACTGCTAACTCTCCTGCTTTGTCTTGGTCAAAGCATAAGACAACGTTGTCGTAGCCCTCCAGCCACTCTAGGTTTTGCTTGATCTCTTTGGCGGCACCACTTGCGCCTGCCCGTAGCGATACCACATCGTACTTCTGTCCAAACATCTCGTAGACAGACATGGCGTCCAGTTCGCCCTCAGTGATCGTGATAAACTTACCCCTACCACGACACTGCTTCTGACCAAACAGACCGACGTTGGACATGGTGCCCGACGATAGAAAGTCTTTGGTCTTGACTATGCGAGACTTGGCGGCCACTAGCTCGCCTGTGTCTGCGTCATAGTACGGGTAGTAGTGCCTAGCTATCTTACCGTTGGCATCGTACTCTACTGTGACCTGATAGTGCTTCACGGTCTTAGCAGACAGACGCCTGTCGGTAATCTCAGCTACCACGCCACCCATGTTTAGGTTACTAGGTGTTGACACCTGTGTTTCCTCTCCGGTTTCACCGTTTACGTGATAGTCACAGTCGGCAGAAAAACAGTGGCGGCCACCGTTAGAGTAAACCGCCACATTGTTCCTACTACCGCACTTGGGACATTCCTCGTGGTGTAGGAATTTAGAGTCCATCAGAAGTCAGCTACCTCTGCTGATACTTCTGCTTCCTCTAGCACTTTCACAGCCTCCAGATACACTGGTGTACCGTGTACAGGGTGTGCTGGACCTGTTTTGTACTTCAGACGCACACGGGAGTTATACGGAACCTCTCCTGTGTACGTATGGCCTTCAGCATCGTACATACCAATGGCGTACTTAGACTTAAACTTACGCTGTTTAGAGCCCTCGTAGTCCTTGATCTTAACACCCTGTGCGGCAAGGGCAGCGGCATCGTCCTCTGACATTGTAATTGTCATGCTGAACGTACCAGTGTCCTGACCGTTGTACACATCGTGCTTAGTGACGTTGCTAAAGTTTACCACGCCTTCGATAACTTGACTTGACATATGAGATAATCCTCGTTGTGTTAACATTAACAGTACCCGTAGGTACACCATTAGTATACCACACTGTTTCTGGTATTGCAACCCTCCTCGCTACTAAAGTACTACTGTAGTACATATGTAGTATTACCCATTAGTTTATTTCTTTAGTTTATATCTTTAGTAATCCTTAATACTACTTAAGATGTTATCATAGTTCTCCTGTAATTGCAACACTTCATCCTGTGATAAATTACCACTATCAGGTATTGACTCCATGTTCTCTAGCTCCCAGTGAGTAGCAATAGACACCGTGAGGCATTCTGTACACAAATCGTAGTGTACACCGTTTGCATCTTTCTTTAGGATCTCTAGATCATCTAAGATCACATCACACGCCTTGCATCTCATCCGTTGTCCTCCGGTCCAAACACTTGTGCGTAAGCTTTGCATAGCTCATTATAACTCTTAGCCCTGTAACGATCTCTGATTACACCTCTAGCCAGAGAAACCACAGTGGCAAAGTCGATAAATCCAAACTCAAACTCTGTCAAGTCTTGTATCATCTGTTCTTGTGACAGATCAGGCTCGTTGTAATCGTGCATAGTCATTCTCCAAATATGTAATACGTTAGTATACCAAAAGCAGCAACCACTGCCAACACTGCAAATAGTTCCACTATACCGCCTCCTGTCCGTACCAGCGCATAGGGATGCCCCGTGCGTCCCAATCGTCTGCCTTATAATTGTAATACAACTGATACCCTAGCACAGCGTCGTCACGTTTGCACTCATCTGGCATACACTGGGGTGGATCAGTGAAACCACCATCAGGAATGCCGTTAGGAGGCCGCAGAAGCGTCTCTGAGTGCTTTTGAATGGTTTTGTGTACCTTACCATAGCGTCGGGTGTATTCGTCCCCTAGAGCCATTAAATGCCTCTGAAGCCATGTGTAGTTTTTACGGTTAGCCCTAGCCCACACCGCAGACGGGTGGTTCTTGTGTGTGCTCTTGTACGCAATCTGCCCACCGTCAAGCTCGTTGTGTGCTGTACTGAGTAACTGTGCAGTCTCTAGTATCATTTTGACCACGTGACGATCACACTGTAGCCTTGCGGCTTCGTGTGGGTCACGGTCTAGGTAAAATATGTTCATAATTCACGTTTCTCCACTATGCTTTTACTTAATTCAAACGGAAACTCTTTGTATACTGAAGATTCCTCCAGCTTCTCCAGAGCGTCTTTCAATTTTGATTCTAATATCTCGACGTGCCCGTTGTCAACAAAGTAGTCTAAAACAGCGTTGGCTAGGTCTATAGAGATATTTCCGCGTGTTACGTTAGATAGTCCCCTTCCCCTTCTCATTGCGGCCCACAACGCATCCTCTGAATCATAATCATCATTCTCTGAAAAACGTAAAAAGTCCTGTGCGTATTCTTCAAAAGCTGGCAAAAGAATGCTCAAAAGGTCGTACCCTTGTGGTCTGCAGTGTTTTATGTTGTGTCTGTACCTAAACCAGTTTGCAGTTTTTGCCCTCGGGTTGTCGTGTTCTTCCCAAACAGAATACAGTTTAAGGCCCATTGTTTCGTTAGTCATTCTTCAGTCTCCGTGGTCTGTCGGTAGATAATCCTCACCTGCTAAAACTTCATCGTGAATTATACTCTCAAAGTAATCCACGTTCCAGCCCTCGCGCAAGTCTCTGTCACCTACGGTTATTTTATCAATTTGCACAATGTCTATGTAATCATCACAAGTCAGATTCCAATGGATCACAACGTCTAGCGTTGCCCACTCGCAATCCACCTGTACCTCTGTCTGGTGTTCTCCGTATCGTATAGCCATTACAAGCCCTCCTCACTAAAGATTAACCATGTGGTTATCACTAGACAACCAAAGCCCCAAAGCCAGATGATGTCTGTTTCCATCACAAAACCCTCGTTGTTGTTTCGTAGGCTAAGAAAGACAGCAGGGTCATGGCAGTAAACCACAACGCCACCAGTCCAATGACCATAAATTGCTCACTTGTCGTAAGATCGTGACTTCTGTTTCGTCTTTGCATGGTTTAACCCTCCACGTACTCTGACCAGAAGTCGTCAGCGATTTGGTTCCACTTGACCTCGGCCAGTGATGACATTATGACGTCCTGTTGAAATGCGTCAACCCCACTAAATAGCTTTCCCTCTACAATGTCTCGCAGTTGCGTACTAAAGTCGTACACGTTGTCAGCATCCTTTAGG